>Ga0182742_1002277_pt1 | contig 21708 bp, 20 predicted proteins | sample eDN5th37CBELigMG_FD_128880 | JGI IMG/M metagenome (GOLD analysis project Ga0182742, IMG submission 128880) | Enriched Miracle-Growth compost microbial communities from Emeryville, California, USA - eDNA 5th pass 37_C BE-Lig MG (version 2)... ... | reverse complement strand
TTTCTAAGCGCTCTTGTTCTTTTCTTAGTTGAACAACTTCTTTTTTAGGAAGGACTTCAAATGTACCATCTTCAGCCATTCTCTCAATATCTTTAAGGCGTGAAATACGCTTTTGGATTGTTTCGAAGTTTGTTAAAGTTCCACCTAACCAGCGTTGGTTCACAAAGTACATTCCAGAACGTTCTGCTTCTTCTTTCACAGAGTCCTGAGCTTGTTTCTTTGTACCAACGAAAAGAATTGTGCCACCTTCTGCAGCAAGTTCTTTTACCCAGTTATAAGCTTCTTCAACCTTTTTAACTGTTTTTTGAAGGTCGATGATGTAGATGCCGTTACGCTCAGTGAAAATATATTTTTTCATCTTAGGGTTCCAACGGCGAGTCTGGTGACCAAAGTGTACACCAGCTTCAAGCAATTGCTTCATAGAAATAACTGACATGTTTTTTTCCTCCTAGTGGTTTGATTTCCTCCGATCATATCTTCTTTAGCGGAAACTGAATGAATCAGCACCAACCGCATAAATCCATGACCGTGTGTTTTTAACACCGTTTAATAATATAGCATAAGAGTAGTTGACAATCAAGTAGAACTTAATTTTTTTAAGAGCAAGTCCTCAAAAAAACTAAAATACTTCTCCTTCTTTCATATTAATCTTAGGATTTTATCAGCAATAAAGATCCTGAGTCATTTCAAATTAAAAATCCTGTTTTAAACCAAACAGGATTTTTCGGAGAACATGATGATTATTTGGTTTTAAGTTTTTCTAATTCAAGTAAAAACTTATCATTCAATACTTTAATGTAAGTCCCCTTCATACCTAGAGAACGTGATTCAATTACACCCGCACTTTCTAGTTTACGAAGAGCATTAACGATTACAGAACGCGTAATTCCTACACGGTCAGCAATTTTAGATGCAACTAATAAGCCCTCTTTGCCGTTTAATTCTTCAAAAATATGTTCAATTGCTTCAAGTTCACTGTAAGAAAGAGAACTGATAGCCATTTGAACAACTGCTTTGCTACGCGCTTCTCCTTCAATTTCTTCCGCTTTTTCACGTAAGATTTCCATCCCAACAACTGTTGCTCCATATTCAGCTAAAATCAAATCGTCATCATGGAACGGGTCTGCAACACGACCAAGAAGTAGCGTACCTAGGCGCTCCCCTCCACCAATAATTGGCACGATTGTTGTTAAACCATTTCTAAATAGGTCTTTGTTTTCTACAGGGAAAATAGTGTATTGACTTTCCACATCTAAGTTTGGGGATGTTTCTTGAATGTTAAACAATCCATTTGTGTATTCTTCCGGGAATTGACGATCTTCAAGCATTTTCTTCATACGATCGTTTTCAATTTGTTGGTTTACAGCAAATCCTAATAATTTCCCACGACGACTAACAACGAAGATATTCGCTTCGATTACATCAGATAATGTCTCTGACATTTCCTTAAAGTTCACTGGTTTTCCAGCTGCTTTTTGGAGTAGTGCATTAATTTTTCTTGTTTTTGATAGTAAATCCATTCGTTCTTCCTCCTATTTGCGTAAACAAATCTATATGATGTTTTTAAATTCTATTGCGACCATTCTACGAGCATTGCTAGGTAAAATGGTTTATAAAATAAATCTACTTAAGTCTTTATTTCTAGAAATCGCTCCAAGTTTCTCTTCTACATATTGAGGAGTAATCGTGATTTCACCCATCGAAATATCCGGAGCTTCAAAACTTAAGTCTTCAAGTAACTTTTCCAAAATAGTATGGAGACGTCTCGCACCGATATTATCCGTATTTTGGTTCACCTCATAGGCTACTTCTGCCACCTTACGAATAGCATCGTCAGAAAATTCAATTTGTATACCTTCTGTTTCCAATAATGCTTTATATTGTTTAATCAATGCATTATCTGGTTCAACAAGTATGCGGTAAAAATCATCTACCGTTAGCTTCGTTAACTCAACACGAATTGGAAAACGTCCTTGTAACTCAGGGATTAAATCAGATGGTTTTGCCATATGGAAGGCACCCGCAGCTACGAAGAGAACATGATCTGTTTTAACCGGACCGTATTTCGTCACAACAGTTGAACCTTCAACAATTGGCAGAATGTCTCTTTGGACTCCTTCACGGGAAACATCAGCAGATGACCCTCCTGAACTTTTAGAAGCAATCTTATCAATCTCATCGATAAAAATGATCCCTGTTTGCTCCGCACGAACGGTCGCTTCTTGAGTTACTTCATCCATATCAATTAATTTTTGAGCTTCCTCATTTGCCAGTACTTTACGTGCTTCTTTTACTGGAAGTTTCCGTTTTTTCCTTTTCTTCGGCATAAGGTTACTCAGTGCATCCTGCATGTTCACACCCATTTGCTCCATGCCGGAACCTTGTAGCATATCGAACATGGAAGGCGCTTGTTCGTCTACTTCGATGGTAACCACTTCATTTTCCAGTTCTCCTGCTTCCAACTTTTGCTGAACTGCTTTTCGTCTCTCTCTCACATTCATTTCTTCCGTTGAAGCTGTATTGTTTTCTGGTTCAGATTGAGCGTTTCCACCGAAAAGCATTTCCAATGGATTTTTATAATTGGTCGCTTTCTTTGTAGAAGGAACCAAGAGTTCCACAAGGCGGCGATTGGCATTTTCTTCAGCGCGTTCCTTTACACTCAACATTTTTTCTTCTTTCACAATACGAACAGAAGTTTCAACCAAATCACGAACCATTGATTCGACATCGCGGCCAACATAACCAACTTCTGTGAACTTTGTCGCTTCTACTTTCACAAACGGTGCTCGAACCATTTTGGCCATTCTTCGCGCAATTTCCGTTTTCCCAACACCAGTTGGCCCAATCATCAGGATATTCTTTGGACTGATTTCATCGCGAATACTTTCATCTAACAAACTTCTGCGGTATCGATTCCTCAATGCAACAGCTACCGCTTTTTTTGCATCTTTTTGGCCAATAATAAATTGATCTAGTCGGTCAACGATTTGCCTAGGGGTTAAGTTTGTTGAATTTTTCACTAATGTTCACTCCTTCCCTATAATTCTTCCACAATAATGTTGGTATTGGTATACACACAAATATCTGCCGCAATCTCAAGCGCCGCTTTTGCAATTTCTACTGCTGTCAAATGTTCACCTGCATACTGTTTTAATGAACGACCAGCTGCCAGTGCATAATTCCCACCAGAGCCAATTGCCAAGATTCCGTCATCCGGTTCAATTACTTCACCTGTACCTGAGATGAGTAATATATGCTCTTCGTTCATGACAATCAACATTGCTTCAAGTTGTCTAAGCATTTTATCGCCGCGCCATTGCTTTGCTAACTCAACAGCAGCTCGTTGTAAGCTTCCGTTGTATTCTTCAAGCTTTGCTTCAAACATTTCAAATAAGGTAAAAGCATCTGCTACGGACCCAGCAAATCCAGCCACTACTTTTCCATTAAATAGTTTTCGAACCTTTCTTGCTGTGTGTTTCATCACAACTGCATTCCCAAATGTGACTTGACCGTCTCCGGACATTGCACATTTCCCTTTATGTTGAACCGCAAAGATAGTGGTTGCATGAAATTGAGACATACCTCTTCCTCCTTTTAAGACTTTATGCCCTTGGATGAGCGGACATATAGGTCCGTCTTAAATGTTCATTGGTTATATGAGTGTAAACCTGTGTTGAGGATAAAAAAGCATGACCAAGGAGTTCTTGGACCGTTCTTAAATCAGCACCATTGCTCAGCAAATGGGTTGCAAATGAGTGCCGAAGCTTATGTGGATGAATTTCCCCTTGTAGTGCTGATTTTTCAACCATCTTGTTTAATATTTCACGAACTCCTCTATCGGTCAATGGTCCCCCACGAAAATTAACGAATAAGAAACCATGGTCTTCTTTCCCTTTTAACAGTTCATGACGTGCTGTCTGTATGTAACCTTCAAGTTCATCATGGGCAAAGCTTCCGAATGGAACATACCTCTGCTTATGCCCTTTTCCCTGTACCAGAACCGTCGAAAGGTAAAAATCAAGATCTGATAGACGAATTTTACAACATTCACTCACTCGAATTCCTGTACCAAAAAGCAATTCCAACAAAGCTTTATTTCGCTTTCCAAGGGCTGTATCTGTCTCACAAGCGTTAAACAGCAACTCCAATTCTTGTTCATAAAAAAAATCCGGAAGTCGTTTCTCTGCTTTCGGGATGGAGACTAGCGCCATTGGGTTATCTTCGACGAGTTTTTCCCGCATGAGGAATTTATAAAAACTTCGAAGACAAGAGATTCGTCGCGCTACTGTTCTTCTTGATAGTTGTTTTTCGTATAGTTTCGTCAGATAGATTCGGACATCAGAGTATTGGACTTCCTTTAGATCATGAATTGCCTCTTCTTTCATGAAATCAAAGAAATCGAGGATGTCATGATGATAATGTTCAACAGTATATTGTGAACAGTTTTTTTCAATTTGTAAATATTCTATAAACAACTTTAACGAAACGTTCACATTTCCCGTCAATGGCATCACCTCACAAAGGCTACTAAATGTTATCATATCTTAATAACCATATGCAACAAGTTTGCAAATTTTTCACAACTTTCTGAAATATTTCCAATACTAGGGATTTTTAAAGAAATCACAGTTATTGAAAAAAGCTTCAAATCGATCTATCTAAAAACTACTACCTTTCTATTCTTACCCTGAATTGGACATTTTGCACCTAAAAATACGAATTAAACAGAAAAAAGTTTCAAATCGAACAAAGAATGATTCTATCACAAACTTCATCAACGTTCAAAGAGAAAGTTTTTAATTCAAATTAAAACTCTAGTAAAGCAGAAACTATTTATACTAGAGGCTAACCTTAGACACCTTAGTCCTCCAAAATGTAACGTCTTGAATTTCGTCCTGGGTCCAAAGCAAAAGAGTGAGCATATGCTCACTCTTATTTTTGTGGTTCTTCTTTATAATCACATTCCGTACACGAAACTTGGACACCTTTTTTAAGCTTTTTCTCGACCAGAAGACTCTCACATTTTGGACAACTTCTAGCAATCGGTTTGTCCCAAGATAGAAATTCACATTCAGGATAGCGGTCACAGCCGTAAAATATGCGACGTTTCTTACTTTTCCGTTCAATGATGTTTCCTTCTTTACAATTTGGACATTTCACTCCAATCTCTTTAACAATTGCTTTCGTATTCCGACAATCAGGGAAGTTGCTGCATGCCATGAATTTTCCATAGCGTCCCATTTTAAACACCATTGGGTTTCCACATTGGTCACAATCTTCCCCAGCAGGTTCATCTTTAATTTCAACTTCTTGCATTTCTATCTCAGCTTTTTTGAGATCTTGTTCAAAATCTTGATAAAATTCATCAATAATTTTTAGCCATTCTACTTTGCCTTCTTCGATATTATCAAGATCTTCTTCCATTTTCGCTGTAAATTCAACATCCAAGATTCCTGGGAAAAATTCACTCATTAATTCATGGACGATTTCTCCTAACTCGGTTGGAACAAAGCGCTTATTATCAAGAGCGACATATCCTCGTTTTTGGATTGTATCCATCGTTGGGGCATATGTTGAAGGTCTTCCAATTCCCAACTCTTCAAGTTCTCGGACTAAACGGGCTTCCGTATACCTTGGAGGTGGCTGGGTAAAATGTTGTTTTGGTTCAATGTCCTTTTTTAGGACCTCATCGCCTTCTTTTAGATCTGGAAGCTGTTTGTCTTTTTCTTCCGTTTGATCGTCTGTCCCTTCGACATAGACTTTCATAAACCCATGGAATTTGATTTTCGAACCAGTCGCTCTGAACACCACTCCCGAATTTAGCAAATCGACACTCATCGTATCCATAACTGCAGAAGCCATTTGACTAGCAACAAAACGTTCCCAAATTAATTTATATAGCCTTAATTGATCCCTCGATAAAAATTGCTTCAGTTCACTCGGAATGCGCAAAGCACTTGTTGGCCGAATCGCTTCGTGTGCATCTTGAGCATTGCTTACTTTCTTTTCCTTTTTCGTTTCTGTTTTCAAGTACTCTTTTCCAAATTGTGATTCGATATAACGACTTGCTTCTTCTTGAGCAACTTCAGAAATACGCGTTGAGTCTGTTCTCATATAGGTAATTAAACCAACAGTCCCTTCACTTCCTAAGTCGATTCCTTCGTATAACTGTTGCGCGAGCATCATCGTCTTTTTCGCTCTAAAATTTAATTTACGAGCCGCTTCTTGCTGAAGAGAAGAGGTAATAAAAGGTGGTGCAGGATTTCGTTTACGCTCTTTCTTCGTAACGGAATCTATTAAGAACTTATTCCCTTTCAATTTTTGAAGGACTTTTTTGACATCTTCCTCGGATTTCAGCTCCATTTTCTTTTTATCGATGCCGTAGAAAGAACCTTCAAACTTTGATTTCCCTTTTAAAAATTCAGCTCCAATAGTCCAATATTCTTCCGGTTGGAAGTTTTGAATTTCTTTTTCACGATCAATGATCATCCGTAAAGCGACAGATTGGACGCGACCAGCACTTAATCCTTTTTTCACTTTTTTCCATAACAGTGGACTGATGTTATAACCAACAAGACGATCCAATACCCGACGTGCTTGCTGTGCATCCACGAGATCCATGTTAATTGGTCGTGGGTGCTTAAACGATTCTTTGATCGCATCCTTTGTAATTTCGTTAAATACCACACGACAGTCAGAATTTACATCTACATCAAGACTGTGGGCCAAATGCCAAGCAATGGCCTCCCCTTCGCGATCGGGGTCAGCCGCGAGATAGATTTTCTTGGCTTTTTTTGCAGCTGTTTTTAATTCCTTCAAAACAGGGCCTTTCCCACGAATAGTTATATACTTTGGTTCAAAGCGTTGCTCTGGAGAAACCCCCATTTGACTCTTAGGCAAATCTCGAACATGACCCATTGAAGCTTTTACTTTATATTTTTTTCCTAGATACCGTTCAATCGTCTTCGCTTTCGCGGGTGACTCAACGATGACTAAATAATCCGACATTCAGTTAGTCCTCCTTAGAGGGAATAAAATTACCACTATTATTTAATATGCGGTTCCCCATTGTCAATAACCTGGGTAAAGTAAGCGTTTTATTTTTTTAACCAGCCCATTTTTTAAAGGGTGATCGTGAAGCACTTCCCGCTTTTCGATAACCAGCATCAGTCTTAACCTGATTTATATCATAATGTTCATTGCTTTTAAATCCCTATCTCCTGAGAGTTGGGAATAACAGCTTTGATCAATTGATTGCCATAACTCTTTTTTTGGTTAGTCCTGATGCAAAATGTATAACAGATTTTGAATAATTTCAACCATTTTGTAATAAATTTTCCAAATGACTTGGTTTTAGACATCGGAAAATCCCTTTAGTTAGAACGTTTTTTCACTACATTTTCCTTTCATAAAAAATTTCTTCTATTATATCTTTTGGTTCTTTGACTAATTTTGCTCCAATCTTGATTAATTCATTTGTTCCTACGGAAGAAGGGGTCAAAATATTGCCTGGCACAGCAAATACTTCTCTTCCCTCATTCAACGCCATATCTGCAGTAATGAACGAGCCACTTCGTCGCTTCGCCTCAATAACGACCGTACCTCTTGCTAACCCAGCAATGATTCGATTTCTTAAAGGAAAATGCCACTTTTCAGGCCTAATATGAGGGGGATACTCTGAGAGAACTAGATGTTCCTCCATCATATAGTTCGCGAGAGTTTGATTTTCTTTTGGATAGATGTGTTGAAATCCTCCAGCGATGACGCCAATCGTCTTCCCGCCAAGATGCACCGCCGTTTGGTGTGCATGCGTATCTATCCCCTTTGCCAAACCACTAATAATGACCGCTTCCTGTTTCACTAATTCAGGGAATAGGTACTCAATGACCTTTTTTCCATAACTTGTTGCTTCCCTACTTCCTACAACAGCGAGAGGAAACGGGCGATTTAACAAGCTTTTGTCACCTTTAGCAAAAAGTACCCAAGGTGGTCGATAGACATTCTTTAATAACATAGGATAGTCATCATCAAAGTAGCTTATAAGATGAATTTGGTTCTTTTGATAGTATTCGAGTAACTGTTCAATCGGAATGTTTTGAGGAGAAGAAAACGAGCCTTTTACGGCATTGGAGAATGACTGATGTTCGTGAGTGGTATAAAGAGAAGCTAAACTAGGATCTGTTTTTAAAAGTTGATAAATGGCCTTCCAACTATATGTTCTACAGTGGATCAAGTGGATGAGCCTTTTTTTGGATTCTTCCATGGGGACCTCCGATTTAAGGAAAGTGTGGTAAAAAGAAGAAATAAAAAGATGGCAAACAGTCCCTCTAGGAAGAGGGACTGTTGTGAAAACAATCTTTATTAATGAGTTTTACATTTTTCGTAAAGTCCTTGTTCTTTAAGAACTTCGATTAATGTTTCTCCCATAACAGATGGAGTCTCTGCAACTTTGATGCCTGCATCGTTCATGACGCGAATTTTTTCATCAGCTGTACCTTTACCACCAGAAATAATCGCACCAGCATGGCCCATACGCTTTCCTGGAGGAGCAGTACGTCCACCGATGAAGCCAACAACAGGCTTCGTCATATTTGCTTTTACCCATTCAGCTGCTTCTTCTTCTGCAGTTCCACCGATTTCACCAATCATGATGACCGCGTAAGTTTCTGGGTCTTCATTGAAAGCTTTAAGAACATCGATAAAGTTGGTTCCATTAACAGGGTCTCCACCGATTCCGACAGCAGTCGTTTGACCGATTCCAGCTTGAGTTAACTGATGAACAGCTTCATAGGTTAATGTTCCGGAGCGAGAAACAACTCCAACATGACCTTTTGTATGAATATATCCAGGCATAATACCGATTTTACATTCATCAGCTGTAATGATACCAGGGCAGTTAGGACCAACTAAGCGAGTCTTTTTACCCTCCATATAACGCTTCACTTTTACCATATCTAATACTGGGATATGCTCAGTAATACAAATGGCCAGATCTAATTCAGCATCCACCGCTTCCATAATGGCATCTGCTGCAAATGGAGCAGGTACATAGATAACAGAGGCAGTAGCTCCAGTTTCTTTTACCGCTTCTTGGACCGTGTTGAAGACAGGTACTCCTTCAACCTCTTGACCGCCTTTTCCTGGGGTAGTTCCTGCTACAATTTTCGTACCATATTCAAGCATTTGCTTTGTATGGAAAAGGGCTGTAGAACCAGTAATCCCTTGAACAATGACTTTTGTATCTTTATTAATAAATACACTCATGAAAACGATTCTCCTTCCTATCCTACTTAACTAGTGAAACGATCTTTTGCGCTCCGTCTGCCATTGATTCTGCTGCTACTAGGTTTAAGTCTGATTCATTTAGAATCTTCTTCCCTAAGTCAACATTTGTTCCTTCTAGTCGAACAACAAGCGGTACTTGAAGTCCAACTTCTTTTGCAGCTTGAACAACACCTTCTGCAATAACGTCACACTTCATAATTCCACCAAAAATATTGACAAAAATGCCTTTTACGTTTGGATCGGATAGAATAATCTTAAATGCTTCAGTAACCTTTTCAGCTGTTGCACCGCCCCCAACATCAAGGAAGTTCGCCGGTTCACCGCCATAGTGCTTGATGATATCCATTGTAGACATCGCAAGACCTGCACCATTAACCATACAACCGATGTTTCCATCAAGTGCTACATAGCTTAAGTCATACTTTGAAGCTTCGATTTCTTTTGGATCTTCTTCTTCTAAATCACGGAACTCAAGGATATTTTTTTGACGATAGAGAGCGTTTGAATCAAAGTTTAATTTCGCATCAAGCGCCATTACCTTGCCATCTCCAGTAACAACTAGTGGATTGATTTCCGCAATTGAGCAATCTTTTTCAATGTAAGCATTATATAAGCCCATCATAAACTTGACCGCTTGATTTACAAGTTCTTTTGGAATGTTGATATTGAAAGCGATACGGCGTGCTTGGAATGCAGTTAATCCAACAACCGGATCAATTTCTTCTTTGAAGATCTTTTCTGGAGTTTTTTCGGCAACTTCTTCGATTTCAGTACCGCCTTCTTCAGAAGCCATCAATACAACACGAGAAGTTGCACGGTCTAGAACAAGACCAACATAATATTCTTTCTTAATATCGCAGCCTTCTTCGATTAATAAACGCTTAACCTCTTTGCCTTCTGGTCCAGTTTGATGAGTGACAAGTGTTTTTCCTAAGATTTCACTCGCATATGTACGAACTTCATCTAAGTTCTTGGCAACTTTAACACCGCCAGCTTTCCCGCGGCCTCCAGCATGGATTTGTGCTTTTACAACACAGACTTGAGTTCCTAATTCTTTAGCCGCTTCAACAGCTTCTTCAACTGTGAAAGCTACCTTACCATTAGGTACCGTAACCCCATATTGTCTGAGGACCTCTTTTCCTTGATACTCATGGATATTCATTTTCCCATCCTCCTATCAACCTTTACAAGAAAGCGCAATCAAAATTATTGCACCCTATTAATGAAAGGTATTTTTACACTCTCTTATGTTTCAAATAATAAACCAACGCTTTCATTGTATAGAATGAAATATTTCTTGTCTAGACTTATGATTGAAATATTTTGCCTTTTAAAAAATTGCAAAAATAGTTGACAAGCAAAAAAAATACCAAGGTATATTCTACCTTGGTACAAGTTTTTTCGTTTTATTAAGTAGATTTAAACAACAATCTCTACTATTCTACAATAGTTCTATCGTATTCTTTTACAGGAGAGAAACTTTTTCGATGATATGGAGTCACTCCATAGTTTCTTAATGCGTCAAGATGCACGGCCGTTCCATAGCCCATATTTGATGCAAATCCATAATGCGGATACTCTTTATCGATTTCTTTCATCAAACGATCCCGCGTTACTTTCGCGATAATCGACGCCGCTGCGATGGTCACACTGCGCGCATCCCCTTTTATCAACGCTTCAGCTGGATAAGGAGTTTCAAGCTTTACAGCGTCAACCAGGAGATAATCTGGGGAAACTGTTAGTTCACTCACCGCATTTAGCATCGCTTTTTTGGCCGCTTCTAAAATATTGATTGAGTCAATTTCCTGCGCGTCAATAATGCCTACCCCAACAGCTATCGCTTCAGATTGAATATATGCAAAATATTCTTCGCGACTCTGCTCGGATAACTTTTTAGAATCATCAATTCCAGGCAAATAAAATTCTTCTGGTAAAATCACTGCAGCAGCGACAACCGGCCCTGCTAACGGTCCTCGTCCCGCTTCGTCTATGCCAGCAATCAATTGAAATCCTTGCTTTCTTATTTCACGCTCAAAGGAAGTCATTTCCACGAATTTTTTCTGGAGCAGTTCCTCTTTGGCACACAACTTTTCCCATTTGGCTAGTACTTTCTGAACCCCTTTTCGTTCATCCTTCTTTAATAATTGGATAAACGCATCGTCTCGGGATCTTTCAATCAAAAGTTTTTGTTCAATTTCTCCAATTGTCATCTTTTCCATCATAAACTTCACTTTCTCACAAGTTGGTGTTTTTTCGATTCTTTTCGTTTTCATACGAAATGCCACTAATGTGTTAAAATTAACATTTTATCAACAATCTTTGCAAAAACAACCTTCCTATTCAAGCTCTGAAGATTCGAAATCACTTGGTCTTTCAAAGGATAGCGGGCCAAGTTTCTCAGCGCGGATTTCTCGAATAACCGTTTCCGCAACTTTGTCGTAATCGATTTCTTTTCCTTGTTTAAAGCCACGCGCCAAGCCAATTTTATCAAACATTTCAACGACATCTTCTGGAATCTCTTCTAAACCGAAGCGTTCCCTCACTCGATCTGGATAGGTATTTCCAAGATACTTTAAGGCATAAACGGCCACATCATCCATGTTTAAGATCGCATCTTTAATCGCACCCGTAACCGCCAATTTTAAGCCAACCTCTTGGTCCTCAAATTTCGGCCAAAGGATTCCTGGGGTATCCAATAGTTCAAGCTCATTTCCGACCTTTATCCATTGCTGAGCTTTTGTTACACCTGGCATATTCCCTGTCTTGGCAATATTTTTTCCGTGTAATCGATTAATGAGCGTTGATTTTCCCGCATTCGGTATCCCAACAATCATCGCTCGAATGGCACGCGGCTTTACTCCCTTCGCTTTATAGCGATCGAATTTATCTTGGAGTAACCGCTTGGCTTCAGTAACGATTGGCTTTAAACCCGTCCCTGCTTGGGAATTAATCGCAAGCGCAGTGATTCCTTGGTCTTTAAAATAACGAATCCATTCTGTTGTTATTTCCTTATCTGCCATATCTGCTTTATTTAATAAAACGATCCTCGGCTTATGTTGAATAATTTCATCAATCATCGGGTTACGAGAAGAGTAAGGAATCCTTGCATCGACTAATTCAAAAATAATATCAACTAGCTTTAATTTTTCTGTTACTTGTCTACGAGCTTTAGCCATATGGCCTGGGAACCATTGTATAGTCATTATAAAGCCCTCCTTTTAAAATCAAGGCTCTTTTAACATTGTTGCTTCAGGGCTCAAATAGAGCACCAATGCCATGTTTATCATAGCTTCAGCGTATGAGAAAAGAGCTACAAACTTAGATATGTCGCACAAAATAGGCTATCTTTCGAAAAATCAGCAAATGTATTTAAACAACAAACTTTACAAAGTCAGCCAAATTAAAAACAAAAAGCGCCTTGTTTATGGCCTGCAAACCTCAAGCAGGGGATGAACAAGGCGCTTTTTTCACTACTCAATCGTACGGATATCATCTATTGGCCAATAAATTAAATTCGTTTTACCTAATACTTTGTCAAGTGGAACCGTTCCAATATGTCGGCTATCTTTACTGAAACGGCGATTGTCACCCATTACAAAAATATGGCCTTCTGGAACCGTACTTCTCCCAATTTTTTCTTCCAAAGTAAATGGGTCAGTCAATGGACCATCAATCACTTGCTGCTTGTACTCTTCCAAGTATGGCTCTTCATACGCTTTCCCATTCACATAGAGAGTATCATTTTTGTATTCAATCGTATCCCCGGGAAGACCTATTACCCTCTTTATGTAATCTTTGTTTTCTGGAGCATGAAAAACGACGATATCAAACCGCTCAGGTTCACCAATTTTATAACTTAACTTATTTACAATCATTCTATCCTGATCATGTAGAGTTGGCATCATCGATAGACCATCCACAACGATAGGGGCAAATAAGAAATATCTAATTAATGCCGCAAGCAATACTGCGATAACGAGCGCTTTTATCCATTCCCATAGTTCGTTCTTTTTCTTTGCCATGCTTTCCCCACCATTCTCAGAATCATCTCGTATATAACTATTTTACATAAGTTTCTCAATTTAAACACGATGGGAGTGTTTTTTTACAGTAAAAACATAATTTTTACTGGTTGTTTCCATGAATCCTTTTTAGGAAGCCATAGAGAAAATACTTTTTTTGCAATAATAGCCATTATACACAGAAACTTAGGATCTACTCAAAAACAAACAAAAAGTTTGAGAAAAAGGATGTTTTCGTAAAGTATGAAAAAAGAGCTTGTCAAGCAAGCTCTTTTTTTGAATCATTCTTATAATCCTATCGGATTTCTTTAATACGAGCTTTCTTACCACGTAATTGACGTAGGTAGTAAAGTTTCGCACGGCGTACTTTACCGCGACGAATTACTTCTAGCTTCGCAATTTTTGGTGTGTGTACAGGGAATGTACGCTCAACTCCTACACCGTAAGAAATCTTACGAACTGTAAATGTTTCGCTAATTCCACCACCACGACGCTTAATTACAACACCTTCGAAAATCTGAATACGTTCACGAGTTCCCTCAACAACTTTAACGTGTACACGTACAGTGTCACCAGGACGGAACGCAGGAAGATCTGTACGAAGTTGTTCTTTTGTAATTTCTGCAATTAGACTTTGCATCGTTTTCAACTCCTCCCACAGATGCTCTTATACAACTCTTGGTACAGCGGAACATCGTTATCAAGACTTGCATTTCCTCAAGTCACAAGAAGTATAATACCATATTGCTGTGCCCACTGCAAGAATTATTCAGGTTGTTTTTTTATTTCCTCCAACCATTTCTGCTGTTTTTTGGACAACTCAATGTTCTCTAGTAGATCTGGTCGACGTGTGTAAGTTCGTCGCAAAGATTCTTTCATTCGCCAGTCCTCAATTAACCGATGATTCCCGGATGTTAATACTTCGGGAACTTTCATCCCGCGGAATTCAGCAGGTCTTGTGTAATGTGGATGCTCCAGTAAGCCTGTGCTAAACGAATCCTGAATATGTGATTCTTGGCTCCCTAAAACACCCGGCAAAAGACGGACAACACTATCAATGACAACCATTGCACCTAATTCTCCACCAGTTAGAACATAATCACCAATGGAAATTTCGTCGGTAATGATATGTTGCCGAATTCGCTCGTCATACCCTTCATAATGGCCGCAAACAAATATTAGATGGTCTTCCTTTGCAAGCTCCTCTGCCTTTTGTTGCGTATAGCGCTCTCCTTGTGGACACATAAGTACCACTCGTGGTTTTTTTGCCTCAGAGTGTTGTACAAGGTCGTCAACAGCATCAAAGATTGGTTGTGGCTTTAAAACCATTCCGGCGCCACCACCGTACGGATAATCATCGACCGTTTGATGACGGTTATCCGCATAATCGCGAAAATTGACAACCCGATAGCTTACCGCTTGTTTTTCCTCTGCTTTTTTTAAAATCGAATGTCCAAACACGCCAGAAAACATTTCTGGAAAGATCGAGAGAACATCAATTTTCATCATGACAGAAGACCTTCCATTGGTTCAATTAAAATCACCTTATCCTTAACGTCGACTCTTTTGACAACATCTTCAATATAAGGAATTAGTATTTCTTTGCCTTTGCTATTTTTCACAACCCAGACATCATTGGCACCCGGAGTAAGAATCTCAACCACTTTCCCAACCTCTTCTCCACCGATGGTAGCCACTAAACATCCAATGATATCTTGAAAATAGTACTCACCCTCAGCTAACTCACCTCGCTGGCTTTCAGGCACCTTTAAAATCCCATCACGCATTTCTTCCACTTGGTTGACATTGTCATAGCCTTCAAAAGTTAGCAAATCAAAATTTTTATGTTTCCGATGACTTTTGACAACAAGTTCAAGCGGTTCTTTTGAGCCTTTTTTAAATAAAAATAGCTGATTTCCTACTTTGTATCTTTCGTCTGGAAAGTCTGTACGTGAAATGACTCTTACCTCGCCACGTATTCCATGCGTGTTCACGATCTTCCCAACATTAAACCAGTTTTCCAATAAAACTCACCTCTCGCGTATTTCAACCACGATTCCGTCTTTAACCACAATCGTTTTTTCAAAAAGAAAGTCGTCCCACTTATCTCCCTCATTGACTTCAACAAGGGCTTGATGTTCCGATTCTTTTAATTCACTACCTACGGGTAGAATATGTAATTGTTCCATATGAAAATCAAGGAGTTTGATTTTTTCATTTCGAATTCCAATTTCTTTCTCAAATTGTTTTTTTAAGATTTCAGGAGAAAATTTCTTCGCTTTTTCCTGTTTTTTCATTTCAAACTTTAACTGATCGCACTCTTTTTGAAGCTGAAACTTTTTTCCTTCGTAATTGCTCAGTAATTTATTTTTACTCTTTTCGGTGAGAACTTGCTTCACCACAACTGTCTGGATAAGCTTCACAGCAATCCATCCTCTCCCATTTCGTCTATGTGTCTTAACCTTTATTATACGATAACGGGTAGGAAAATGAAAAATGGGGAAGTCTCAATTCTCATAGATATTCCTTTTTGACAGTCTAGATTGCCCAAACACTTTCATTTGAAAAGCGACAAAGTTGAGTAAGATTCAATAAGAAAAGGGCTGACCAAAAGACCATTTGAATGATCCTTTAATTCAGCCCCCTTCTTATTCAACAATCTCTAAAAAGATCTTCTTTTGTTGTGATGATCCTGCTGCGTAGACGACCGTTCGAATGGCCTTTGCAACACGCCCCTGTTTCCCTATCACTTTTCCCATATCACTTTTGTGAACAGAAAGCCTATAGGTCACCCGTTGATCTCCTTCTTCTACATTCACTTGAACGTCATCAGGAAAATCAACTAAAGGCTTTACGATTGTTTCAATTAATTCTTTCATGCTGTTCTCACAATTACTTGCTTACTTTTGCATTGTGGAATTTTTCCATAATGCCTTGGTTTGAGAACAAGTTACGAACAGTGTCAGATGGTTTAGCTCCATCATTTAACCATTTAAGAGCAAGCTCTTCGTTGATGTCAACAATTGCTGGTTCAGCAACTGGATTGTAAGTTCCAACTGTTTCAATAAAACGTCCATCACGAGGAGAACGAGAATCAGCTACTACAATACGATAGAAAGGAGACTTTTTAGCTCCCATACGCTTTAAACGAATTTTTACTGCCATTTTAAATAAGCACCTCCGAATAGTTTCACACAAGATAGAATGATAACAAATTGTTTTTGTGTTGTAAAGGTTTTTTTCTTTACAGGTTAATTTTGGTGATAAAACGATGTTTAGAATGGTTTAAAAGGGAGTTTAAATCCACCTTTTTTCTTGCCCTTTTGCTGCATTCCAGTCATTTGTTTCATCATTTTTTTCATGTCTTCAAACTGCTTTAATAAGCGATTGACTTCAGGAACGGTTCTTCCGCTACCTTTAGCAATCCGTTTACGTCTGCTCGCATTAATGATTTCTGGATGCTCTTTTTCGTCAGCTGTCATCGACTGAATAATCGCTTCAACATGAGAAATCTGTTTCTCATCAATTTGCAGATTATCCAAGCCTTTGATTTTATTGGCACCAGGCATCATTTTCAACAACTCATCTAACGGTCCCATGTTTCGGACCTGACCTAGCTGCTCAAGGAAATCATCCAATGTGAACGATGCCGTACGCATCTTTTTCTCAAGTTCCTTCGCTTTCTCTTCATCAACATTTGCCTGAGCTTTCTCAATCAGTGTTAAGACATCGCCCATTCCGAGAATACGGGAAGCCATACGCTCTGGATGAAATGTTTCCAACGCATCCAGTTTTTCCCCTAAACCAACAAATTTAATCGGTGTGTTTGTAACCGACCGAATCGATAAAGCTGCTCCACCACGGGTATCACCATCAAGCTTTGTTAAGACAACCCCAGTTAGCCCTAGTTGCTCGTTAAAGCTTTGAGCAACATTTACCGCATCCTGACCTGTCATAGCGTCGACCACAAGGAAAATTTCATTTGGATTGGAGAGTTCCTTAATTTGCTTTAACTCGTCCATCAAATTTTCATCAATATGCAAACGACCTGCCGTATCGATTAGGACATAATCATTGTGTTCTTCTTTCGCCTTCGCAATCGCTTGGCGAGCAATTTCCACTGGGCTTACTTGGTCCCCTAGTGAGAATACAGGCATATTTAATTGTTTTCCGAGAGTCTCTAGCTGCTTGATTGCTGCTGGGCGGTAAATATCGGCCGCAACAAGCATCGGCTTACGGTTATATTTCTTCCGTAATAAGTTGGCAAGTTTCCCAGTTGTTGTGGTTTTCCCTGCCCCTTGAAGACCGACCATCATAATAACGGTTGGAGGACGGTTTGCAACGGCAATTTTGCTTTCTTCTCCACCCATTAGTTCAGTTAGCTCTTCTTTTACCACCTTAATAACCTGCTGACCTGGAGTTAGGCTTTTCATGACCTCCTGGCCGACAGATCGTTCGCTGACCTTTTTAACAAACTCTTTTACTACCTTAAAATTAACATCTGCCTCAAGTAAGGCAAGACGGACCTCACGCATCATTTCTTTGACATCCGCTTCGGAAACTTTTCCTTTCCCACGGATTTTTTGCATCGTGTTTTGCAGTCGGTCGGCTAATCCTTCAAATGCCATTTCGTGCCGCCTCCTAATCTAATTTCTCAATCGCTGCAACATAATCGGAAAGAGTCTGATGATCTGGTTGTCCATTCAAGCATTCTTTCATTCTTGCAATCAAAGCTTTACGCTCCTGAAATTTTTCAAACAACAATAACTTCTCTTCATACTCTTCAAGCATTGCTTCCGTTCGTTTAATATTGTCATAGACCGCCTGTCGGCTAACATGATATTCCTCTGCAATTTCTCCAAGAGAATAATCATCTAGATAATAGAGGGACATATAGCTTTGCTGCTTGGGAGTTAACAAGGCTTGATAAAAATCATATAAATAATTCATGCGGGTTGTTTTTTCAAGCATTTTCATCCCCCCAATGTGTTAAGTGAAAAGCCTTTACATTGGTAGTTTACACAGTAAGGCGCTTGGTGTCAATATTAGAAGAAGTGTAAGCCATGTACAAAGGAGCAGGCTAATCACTCTTACCCATTAAGAATAAACTGTTTTAAAAAGCTCTTTTCTCAAAGATTTTTGCTTTTTAAAGGAAATAAAGAATAAATTACTATGATTCCATTCCAAAGATCGTTTATAAGAGAGAAAAGAGCTTACAAACTAAGTAGTAACGCAGAGAAAATCATATTTCGCGTTAAAATCGGCTTTAGGATTTTAACAACAAACTTTACGAAAACAGCCTTTCAAAAAGAAGGCCTGAGATTTACTGACTCAGAACCCTCAAATTTTTATTCAGCTTGTTCAATTTCCTCGTTTTCAACTAAATCCGCAAACAGACCGTATACATATTTTTCAGCATCAAATGCTTGTAAGTCATCCATTTTTTCGCCAAGACCGACAAATTTAACCGGTACGTTAAGCTCATTTCGAATTGCAAGAACAATCCCGCCCTTAGCTGTACCATCCAGCTTTGTTAGAACGATTCCACTAACATCTGTTGCCTCTTTAAACGTCTTTGTTTGAATGAGAGCATTTTGACCCGTTGTCGCATCAAGGACGAGCAGCACCTCATGTGGAGCTCCAGGAACCTCACGTTCGATGACACGTTTTACCTTTTCGAGCTCTTTCATGAGATTCACTTTATTCTGCAGGCGTCCTGCTGTATCGCATAATAATACATCGACACCACGGGATTTCGCCGCTCGAACAGCATCATACATGACGGCAGCAGGATCAGAACCTTCCCCTTGTTTGATTACGTCCACACCGACTCTTTCGCCCCAAACTTCAAGCTGATCAATGGCTCCAGCGCGGAACGTATCCCCAGCGGCAAGCAGAACACTTTTCCCTTCGGATTTAAATTTATGTGCGAGCTTACCAATTGTTGTTGTTTTTCCAACACCATTCACGCCGACAAACAAAATCACCGTAAGCTCATCTGTTTGCATATTCAAGTCATTATTCTCTTCGCCAGCACTTTCATAAATTTCCACAAGTTTTTCAGAAATGACGGACTGGACCTCTGCCGGATCCTGAATATTACGGCGTTTCACTTCCATCTTAAGTTCCTCGATCAACTCCATGACCGTTTCGAAACCAACATCTGCCCCGATTAGAATTTCTTCTAACTCTTCAAAGAAATCCTCATCAACTTTACGATAACGAGCCACTAAGTCGTTCACTTTACCTGAGAAATTATCTCTCGTCTTTGTTAAACCGTCTTTAAACTTTTCCGAGACAGTCTCAGTTTGCTTTGTAATTTTTTCTTTTAATTTTTTAAAAAAACTCACCGTTTTCTTCCTCCTATTAGGAATTTACTAGGTTTTTTGTTTCTTCAAGTTTTACAGATACCAATTTAGATACGCCTGATTCTTGCATCGTAATTCCATATAGGACATCCGCTTCCTCCATTGTACCTTTTCGATGAGTAATCACAATGAATTGCGTTTCCTTGCTATAACTCTTCAAATATTGACTAAAGCGGAAAACATTTGCCTCATCAAGCGCAGCTTCGACTTCATCTAAAATACAAAACGGAACCGGGCGAACCTTTAGAATCGCAAACAATAAGGCAATGGCCGTTAACGCCCGCTCTCCACCTGATAATAAACCTAGATTCTGCAATTTCTTTCCAGGCGGTTGCGCTAGGATATCTACACCTGTATTGAGAAGGTCTTCCGGTTGTGTCAAACGGATATCTGCTCGACCACCACCAAAAAGGGATTGGAAAGTTGGTTCAAACTCTGAACGAATGGCAATAAACGTCTCCTCAAACCGCTTTTTCATTTCTATATCCATTTCATCAATCACTTGATGTAACGTTTCCTTCGCATGCTGTAAATCATTTTTTTGCTCATTTAAGAATTCATACCGTTCTGAAACTCGTTCATATTCATCAATAGCACCCAAATTGACTGTACCAAGTTCTTCAATCGCTAATTTGATTAATTTCACTTTTCGTCGCGCTTCTTCCGCCGGGAGAACCAACGGATACTGCACTTTCGCTGCTTCAAAAGATAATAGATATTCCTCTCTTAGATGAGCTAAACGGGTTTCAAGTTCGACATCTAATCGATTTAGTTTAATTTCTTCATCTTTAAGAACACCGGTCAAGCCTTTATGCTGACGTTTCAACTCTTTTGTTTCAAGCTCAAGGTCTTCAAGCTGTGCTTGTCGATGCAAACGTTCTTCTCTTCTTGTCGAAATGAGCTCAAGCGTTGTGTTTTTATCTTCTAACTTTTTCCTAGCTGATTCCTCAAGTTGGTTTTCACCCGAGGAATTATTGGTCATTTCTGAAGAAAGAAGCGCAAGGTCCTCTTTCGTAGTCACTAATCTTGCATTCTGACTTTTTAATTCTTGGACTGCACCCTCAAGCTTTTCTTTCGCGAACTGATACTGTTCTTTCTTGGCCGCTAAAGCAACCTTCAATTCACTAATTTCCGCAATTAACGCTTCTTTCGACGTCGTATTAATATTCTTTCGCTTCGTTAGCACAGCAATTTCTTGATCTAAATTCTGAATCTCTATTTGTAGCTTTTTATTTAACTCTTCTAATTCTGACTTACGCACAGATAACTTTTCTCGCTCCACATTGAATTGAGACTGTTCTGAATCGTATACAGCAAGACGGTCATTGATGTTTCTTTCTTCAATCTCAACTTCTCGGAGTTCACCTTTTAGCGATTGTTCTTTGAGACGAAGCTCTTCTCCTTTTTTGCGCAACTCTTCAAGATTATTTCTAGAAGTTTGGAGTTCTTCCTTCATGGATTTAAAACGTGTTTCTAATCCTCTTGTTTTCTCTTCCATTTCAAAGATTTTTCCTTTTAATTCCTCTAGCTCACCTTTTCGGCTTAATAGCGCAGAAGAATTCTTTTTTGCCGCTCCACCTGACATCGAACCACCAGGATTCACTACATCTCCGTCTAAGGTCACAATTCTACTTCTATACTGAAGCATCCTTGCTAACTCGTTCGCGCCTTTTAAATCTTCGGCAATCACGATATTGCCAAGAAGATTATGAATAACTTCTTTGTATTTTTCATCAAATTCTATTAAGCTAACAGCTGTTCCTACGTAAGAGGGGTGTTCAGCGATTGACTGGATAAGATGTCCCGCAATCGTTTTCCCCTTTATGACACTTAAAGGTAAAAAAGTCGCACGCCCAAATGAATTTTTCTTTAAATACTGAATAGCTGCTCGGCCATTTTCTTCATTGGTTACGACAATATGCTGCATCGCTCCACCGAGAGCCGTTTCCATTGGAAGCTCATATTCTTTGGGAACTTTAATCAGTTCCGCAATGGCTCCTTCAATCCCATTTAATTTCTTTCCACGGGCTTTT
>Ga0182742_1002276_pt1 | contig 21712 bp, 16 predicted proteins | sample eDN5th37CBELigMG_FD_128880 | JGI IMG/M metagenome (GOLD analysis project Ga0182742, IMG submission 128880) | Enriched Miracle-Growth compost microbial communities from Emeryville, California, USA - eDNA 5th pass 37_C BE-Lig MG (version 2)... ... | reverse complement strand
TAGAGCCAAACCGCGTGGGCAATGATCTCGGGTGGGAAGCGATGGCGCTTGTAGCTGACGGGCTTGGTCATACCGGCCCGTCTACACGCCTCGCTCTCATACCCGGGTTAATGTGACATCACCGTAGTTGCTCCCCCAAGCCCACAGACAATAGGCGAATATTCCTTGATTCCTGATCCTTGAAATCCCCTCCCCTCTCCCGCTGACTCGCCTTCGCCCTGGGGCACTTGATCCATAACAACCCTAGCGAAGTTCAAGAAAAGGCTTGTCGAACCATTTGGTTCGCTTTATGACACATTGTGTTCGTTATGCCGAATTACGTTCTTTAAAGAGGCCGCCTTTCGCAGGGGCCAAGTCAGTACGAACTGACCTGGTCATCGTATGCAAGCGACATTTGCTGCGGAAACGTCCTTCGTCGAGACGGATTGAAGCCGCACGTCAGGAGAGAAGACTTATGAAGCTCAGGATCCTTCAAAGCGTTGCCGCAGCCGTGATGGTTGTTCTCAGCACGGCTTCTTTTGCAGCCGATGGCGCTCTACGTGTGGGCGCATCCCCGGGACCATTCGCCGACTTCCTAAAGGAAGCTGCCAAGAAGGCGAATGCTGAGGGTTTCAAAGTGGACGTGACTGAGTTCACTGAACCGACCCAGATCAACGAAGCCACGCAGGCAGGCGATATCGACGTCAGCAACTTCCAGCATGCACCCTATATGCAGAGGCAGAACGAGTCGCGCGGCTACAAGATTGTCGCGATAAAGCCCGCCTATATCGCACCAGGTGGCGTTTACTCGGAGAAATACAAGACCCTCGCTGAGATCCCGAATGGCGCCAAGATCGGCATTCCCAATGACCCCGCTAATGAGTCCCGCGCTCTTGCTCTGCTCCAGAGGGCAGGACTGATCAAGCTCACGGATCCGGCTTCAATCAGCGCCAGTGTCCGGGATATTGCCGAAAATCCTAAAAAGCTGGATTTTGTCCTGCTCGACGAGATCATGCTGCCGCGTTCTCTGAACGATCTCGGTGCTGCTTTCGTCACACTTAATAAGGGCGTTCTTGCAGGCCTCGATCCGAAGAATGCCATCTTGCTCGAAGACAAGACCTCCCCATGGGCTATCATCTGGAGCACCCGTGAAGACAAGGTCGACGATCCGCGTATCAAGCGCTTCATCGCTATCTTCGAAACCGACCAGATCAAGAATTATATCCTTCAACGGTTCAACTCGACTGTCATTCCCGCTTGGTAGCAGTCGCGATCGTCAGCCGGACAGCAGATCATGGGATATATGAGGACATCATGAGCAGGGTTAGCTCCATAGAACAAGGGCAAGGAAGCCCAGAGCAGGTTGCCGCATACAATGACGAGATCGCCCGCGTGGGGCAGGTCACGAACATGAAGAAGGCAATTCTGCACTCTCTTCCCGCTTATAGGACCTACAAAGGTTTTTACGATCTGCAGAAGGCCGCGAAAGAGCTTGTTGGTCTGAGAGCCTTCAATGTTTTCGCTTATGCTGTCTCGACAGGTTCGGATTGCGTCCTGTGCGCAACCTTCTTCCGCCGCCTATTGAAAGAGGAAGGAATCGAGCCGCGGGATTTCAACCCGACCGAAATCGAGGCGGTCCTTCTCAAGGTTGGCCGAACCATTGGAGAGAGCCGCGGGAAACTTCCTGACGACGTATGGCAGGAACTCACAAAGTACTTTGATGAAGCCGGGATCGTTACGCTGATCGGGTTCGCGGGAACGATGGTGGCCACGAACATCTTCAACTCGGTCCTCGAAGTCGATCTAGATGAATATCTGGAGCCGTTCGTCATGGAACAGGAGCCTGCATAACGCAGGCTCCTCCAGCGATTGACATGCGATCACATTCCACGAGCGGATAGAATATGCGTAAGAAGACATATTATGGAGTGACAATCGGGATCCTGATGGTCAACACGAGTTTTCAACGTTACCTCGGCGATATCGGAAATGCCGAGACATGGGATTTTCCGGTCCAGTACAAGATCGTCCAGGACGCGGTTCCCGCTGGCATGACGGACCTTCACAATGTGAGCTTGCTCGAGCCTTTCAAGCGGGCCGCGCAAGAACTGATCGATGCAGGGGTCGACGGGATCACTACGACATGCGGCTTCCTCTCGATCTACCAACGCGAGCTTGCTGACTTTTCCTCCGTTCCAGTGGCAACCAGCAGCCTGCTCCAGGTGCCCATGGTCCAGCAGCTGATCCCGACAGGCAAGCGTGTCGGCGTGCTGACCTACAACGGTGAAGCCCTGAACGGACAATACTTTGATGCTGTCGGCATTCCGCAGGATACTCCTGTCGCCGGCATGCCTCAGAGTTCGGACTTCGTTCGGTGGATCAAGCATGGCGACACCAGCGTGCCTTATGAGACGCTCAGGTCCGAGGTCGTAGATGTCGCCAAGCGCTTCGTGTCTGACCATCCTGAGATCGGAGCGCTCGTTTCGGAATGCACGAACTTGGCCCCGTTCACGGCTGATATCAGCGATGCGGTCGGCCTGCCTGTCTATGATACCGTTTCGCTCGTGAACTGGTTCCATGCAGGGCTCAGGCCGGGCCGCTACGCGAAGTTCTAGAAGATTCCAGTGCAGATGGGACAGGAAAAAGCGTGACGCGTTGCATCGACGGCTGCATGCCCGATTCTTCGAGTCCCGATTCCCGACGCACAAATCCTAAGCGTAGCAGAACCGATCGTCAGTCAAGCCGGGACGATCGGTGATGCAGTCCCTCAGCGCCCGACAGGTATCACCGCTGTCCGTGCGGTCATTCGAGCAGAAAGGAAGATTGCGCCCCGGCGATCCATCATCGTCATTGGAGCCTCGATTGCGTTCCGGCCCGCGCAAGGCGGCGCGAACGGCGGCGCGCCTATCCGACGCAGGCGCCGGGCTTCCGAGACGTGCTGCACGGACCAATGTGAAATGTGCGGGCTTCGGAGAAGATCCCCGCGATCTTTCACCCTAATCGGCGCTTGAGCCGGACAGACCTGTTGAGCAGAGATCCGACGCGCATGATATTGCACGCTTCATCATGACCACTTCATCCGGGTGCCTCGAACTTCATCTATCGCGGCAACGATCCAAGCACTGTTCACAAGGAAGCTCTGGTACAGGTCAAGGAAGGGGACGAATGGCAGGAGTTCGATCTCATCATCCTGCTCAAGGATATAGATCGTCGCTGTCATAACATTCAAAAGACTGACCGAGCCGATCCACGTCATGACATCATCCAATGATGCGCCTGATACGGCCGAAAAGGCGATTGAACCCCAGAAGGCGAGATTGAGGATTGGGACGAGATAAATGTCCAGCGGATAGAACAAGGACATGATCGTCGGTAGGTAGCGAATCTTTTCCTTCTTCAGGTGACGGAACTGTCGCCAGTAAATGGCATAAACCTGCCATGTCCCGCGGAACCAACGATAGCGTTGATTCATCAGAGCGCTGATATCCTCCGGACACTTTGTGTAGGCATAGGCGCGAGGCTCATAGACAATGCGGCCGCCTAACGCGAGGGCCGAAAGGGACAGCTGAAAGTCCTCTGCGAAGGTTTCGCCCGACAAGGGACCAAAGGCATCGCCGGGTTTCCTACTGGCCGCATCCTTAGGCTGGGTACCAGGCAGCCTCCGAATTTCCTCCAGGATTTCCCGTCTGTATAGGCCAATGGGTCCTGGCACCACGGTGACAACTCCCAGCGCACTCAGGGCTGTGCGCATTCCGCCATTGCCAAGGAGGTATTCCATCGATTGGAACCGCGTCAGCATGTTGATGCGGTTGCGGATCGTCACCTGCCCTGATACGGCCGCAGCGCCGGAACTGAGAAGGCGTGGCACCATTACCTTCAGGGCATCCCGTGCCAAGCCGGAATCCGCATCGACGAAGAGAAGCAAATCTCCCCTCGCCTTTTCATAAGCGAAGTTCAGCGCACTCCATTTGCCTCCATTGGGTTTTGTGAAGACTTGGACGGTGCAATGCCCATATTTTCCAGCGATAGGACGTGCCTTGGCATAGGTGTCATCGGAGGACCCATCATCGACGAAGATGACTTCGTAGGCAGGATAATCGAGATGGATCAAGGACTGGAGTGCCGCCTCTACCGTTTCGGACTCGTTGTAGGCCGGGACCAGGATCGAGACGAAGGGCAGAGCACCCGGCTCCATGGGGTGGGAGCGGCGGACCCGGTTGAGCTCGGTGAAGGCAAGTCCTTGAATGATGATCCAGCGCAGCAGGATGAAGGTCCCGACGGCCACCAGCAGCACTGCCTTGATGTGTCCCAATAGGCCTGTGGCAGCGAGCCCGCTTTCGGAGAATGCAGCCTCCTTCATGCTCCAAGGCAGCGTAAACAGGAGGGAGAGGCCGTAGGCGAATGTCGCGACGGCGAGGAAGTTGACCAATGCTCGAGGAACAGAGCGCCGGCGCGCCCTGAACCCTTGAGCAGATCCTGCATGATCCACCATGTCTGACATTTCACATTTCGCTTGCAGATACGGCAGCGGTCACTTGGCCGGAGCACTGCCGACTAGGGCTCCGGCCATTGTTGCGAAGACTTTTCGGGACTCAGGCCGTGATGGAAACGGCCTGAGTGCTGCGTGCACTCTCTTCCGCCTGCCGGGCCGCTCTCTCAAGAGCTGACAGAACCGTCGTTTCGCCCGGAAGCACAGCGGACACGCCGACGCTGATGGAGCTCTGGATATGCGGAAGATCGCTGATCCGAAGCTGACCCGCTCTCACGCGCAGCCGTTCCGCGACAACCTCAGCTCCCGCAAGATCTGTTTCTGGGAGCAGCACAACAAACTCCTCGCCCGACCAACGTGCAGACAGATCCCTGTCGCGAGAGCCGCGGCACAGTTCTGCCAGGTCTTTCAGGATGGCATCGCCAACCTTGCGCCCATAGATGGTATTCGTCTGCCGTAGTTGATTGATGCGAAGGATGAGAACTGCAAGGGCCGTGCCAGCCTCGGTTGCATTTTTAACCTCAGCTTCGGCAACACCTAGGAACTGCTCACGGTCAATAAGGCCCGTAACGGAGTCTTTCGGAACGAGTTCACCGCGATGCTGGACCAGGGTCTGACGGCTTCTGATATCGACAATGTCGCTGGTTGAACTCTGGCCGACGGCCGGCGTGCTCCCGGCCAGGGCCGCTGTATCAAGTCGGCTCCGAGGCTGAGAGATCTCTCCAGGCTGACTCTCGGCGGCTTGCTCCGAAACGTATTCCTGTTTGGACCGAGTGCCGCTAAACAAGAGGCCCAGGATACCGAGCAGCGCTAATGCAGCGCTGGCCTGAACTCCCGTGTTCCGTAGCAGAGAAGGCTTCCAGAGCAGTCGCACCTTGACCTGCTCGGCGGAATTTCCCAGGCTTGCCACAACCTCTGCTGGCAAGGTGCAATCAAAGAACGCAATTACCTGATCCGACATAAGCGGCACCGGCTCAGACCGAACAAAGTTAGCAGTTATGACGTTATGCAGGACTGGGTGATCGAGCATGAGCGGAACCGGCTGTCCATCGGACGCCAACTCATCCGCTTCGCGTTGCGACAGTCTGATCCGAGCGAGGAAGCCTGCGCCGGATGAGAGGGCAAGAACGGGAGCACCGTCGGCCGCAAGCCCAGGGTTCGGATGGCGGAAAACAACGTGCCCGGAGAACGGCGCCTTCATCTGAGTCGTCTCGATGGAGCGCTCCTTCTCGGCAGCTGCAATGGACGTCTCGAGATCTGCGGCTTCGACCTCGCGCTCGACGAGCGCCCTTGCGCGGGCCCTATCGTCTTCCAGCAGACGCTCGGTTTCAGCGAGCTGTGCTTTGTAGCTCTCCAGTGAAGCGCTGAACTTGTTGGCGTTCTCGGCGATCTGAGCAACCTGCTGGCTCAAGGCCATATCCGACTGCTTGAAGCGCTCCTCTAACGCCTGGCTCCGGGTTTTCAGTGAGGACAAGGCGACCTGCTGCGTATTGACCTCGCGCTCCGCATTGATGAAGTTGGACCGGCGTGAGTCATAGACAGGTTGCGTGATGATCTGCTTCTTGAACGCGTCTGCAGCATGTTGCAGAGCCGTACGCGCAATTTCCAGCTGGCTAAGGGCCGCCGAAAGAGACTTCTCGGTGGATGCGATCTCTCCCTCAAGTCTAGTCTTCTCGCGGGTCCATTCCGTTAGAAGCGACGCGCGGGCTTTCTCGGCCTCGCCTCGGGATTTCTGGAGTTCCAGCAGGAAGCCCTCTGCTTGGGTGATTTGGGTACGGATCTGAAGCTCGCGCTGGACGAGCCCCTGATCGATCGGCAATGACTGCACGCGGACAGCCTCTTTTCTTGCCTGAGCTTGAGCCTGTTGGATGTCCTTGACGGCAAGCTGCGTCTGATTGGCGAGCGGGACATACTCTGCGATCACCTCGCCGGCTTCAATCTCGTCTCGCGGGGTCAGATTGAGGACCGTGTTGTCCCGGCGGGCATGCACAACGAAAAGATCATTCCCGCCGGCAACGCCATCACGCTTTTCGAGCCCATTGAAGCCCCATGAGATGAGGGCCCCGAGTACCCCAAGCGCCACGGAGGCGTATGCGCTACGTCTCAGCCAACTCGGCCGATGGCCGCGCCCCTTATTGCGCTTTCTCCAAACTACGAGGCTGTAGGACGCGCAAAATACTGCAAACCCGAGCGCACCGCTGAAAATCGCAATGCGCAGGAAATCACTTCCGTTTAGTGCCAACATCTTGGCCCCCTCTGTCCCCGGCAGCTACTTACTTTTCGCAAGTACATTGCGAAAACTATCGCTCTTTTTGCCGCTACCTGCTTATTTGCCCCAAGTTGCGCCTCGAGCGACGCACTCAACCTTTTTAACTGCTGACTTATCTGGTTTCAGCTTCCAAAACGAAACAACATCGCAGACATGGCTCGATTAACACATTGTTTACGATGTCTTAGACGCCGAGCCTTAGATTACTCTAGGTAAACGTGCAATGATTTGTTTGAGTCAGCGGAAGCGTAGCAATATTGTAAGGTTAATTCGGAAGGAGTGACTGACGGCTCCATCCGCATTGGTTCTGGTAAGGCGGTCACTGGACGCGCACGGAATTTCTGGAGAAATGGCATGTGCAACGCTATAATGAGTTCGCTGGACGCCGAGCGTATCAGAGCGCCTTGGATGTCCGGGTCCGCCGTAACATCCAGCCCGCTTACCGACATCGTCTCTCGGACTGAAGGAAAGGAGTTGTTCCGATCGTCCGACAGCGTTGAACCCGCCTGCTTGGTGAAAGGTACGTAGGCAGGAGGCATCCATCGGCAGGCGTAAATTCAACATTCGGATCGGGTTGCTCTTCACCAATCTCCGATCTTTCGCAAACGTTCGTTGCGCAGTCCGACGCTGCTGCGTGTCCTCTATCAGCCGCCTGGGCGCTTCATCTAACGATGGTGGGAATTGTCGTGAGGCCGTCCATTGGGCCCGATGACAACCTTGCGGCTCCGGCGTAGTGCGGACAGGCGCCATGCCCGGTCGTCCTCCTCTGGTTCGGTGGCCGGTCATCGAGATAATGGGACAGCCTTCGAACTGAGTGCACCGATCATCTCGATGCACTCATACCGACGCACTCAAACCAGGAACTGATCCCGTATAGGAAGACGGCGGATCCTCTTTCCTGTCGCGGCAAATACTGCATTGGCAAGGGCTGGCGCAACTGGCGGAACACCCGGCTCACCCACACCCCCAAGCGGTTGTCCGTAGTCGTGCGATGCGACGAGATGCACATGAATCTCGCGGGGCGCCGTGTCGATGCGCGTGACCTCATAGCTGTCGAAGTTGTTCTGCTCGACCCGGCCGTTCTTGAACGAGATCTCCGAAGTCGTCGCCAGTCCTACGCCCATGATGACCGCGCCCTCCATCTGAGAGCGAATGCGGTCGGGATTAACCCGAGGACCGCAATCGATCGCAATGTCGACCCGCGGGATCACAAGCCTGTCCCCATCGACTTGGACTTCAGCGGCGACGGCAACGTAGCTCACGAAGCTGTAGTGCCCCGCAATGCCGAGCCCATGGCCCTGCGGCATATCTCTTCCCCAACCGATGCCGGCAGCGGCCGTCTCGATGACCTGCCGCAGACGACCCGTGTCGATCGGATAGAGCTTGGGGTCCTCGCCATGGTTCCAGGCATCTCCGATGTCCGTTGGGTCGATCATACGGGCCGGACCGATGAGGTCGAGAAGGTAGTCCTTCGGGTCACGTCCGGATGCGTGCGCCAATTCGGCGACGAAGGACTGGATCGCGAATGCATGCGGTACGTTGGAAACCGACCGGAACCAGCCGATCCTGGTATGCGCTGTCGCCTCTGGGTTCTCCATGCGCACATTCGGCACCGCGAACGGCGCATTCACCAGCCCCATGCCCAGCTCGAAGGGCAACTCGTGTTTCGGGTCGGGAGCGAAGATTGAGCCGATCGTTGGAGCTGCACTGCGCTGCAACCAGGCTACCGGCATTCCGCGATCATCGAGCCCGGCCTCGAGCCTCTCGACTGAAACCGTGTGATAGTAGCCGTGATGCAGGTCATCCTCTCGGGTCCAGGTCACCTTCACCGGCGTACCGCCCATGGCTTGGCTGATAAGTCCGGCTTCGATCACAAAATCCGGCTTCGATTTGCGGCCGAAGCCGCCGCCCAGCAGCGTGACGTTAACGGTGACGTTCTCCTCGGGAATATTGAGACGCTCCGAGAGACGGGTGCGAGTAGCTTGCGGAGCTTGAACGCAAGCCCATGCCTCACACTTGCCATCCTTGATCTGGACGAGCGCGGCTGGAGGCTCCATCGACGACTGAGCCAGATGCGGGATGTAGTACTCGGCTTCGACCCGTTTCACCGCCTTTGCCATGGCGGCGTCGACATCGCCCTGGCTGCGCACCACCTTGGCCGGCTTGCGTGCCGCGGCCTCAAGTTCGGCGCGGTAGGCATCTGAGTTGTAGCTCGCATGCGGGCCATCGTCCCAGACGATTTTCAGCTTGTCGCGCCCCTGCATGGCAGCCCAGGTATTGCGTGCGACGACAGCCACCCCGCCCAACGGCTGAAACTCGGACGGGATGTCGGGTGGCGCGATCTGCACGACCTTGACCACCCCAGGAACCTGCAACGTCTCGGCATCATCGACACTCTTGACCCGGCCGCCGAAAACAGGGGGTCGTGCGACGACTGCATAGAGCATCCCGTCGGCGCGGGCGTCGATCCCATACACGGCCTTGCCGGTCGTGATATCCTGGTTGTCTATCAAGCCGATCCGGTCCTTGCCGATGTAGCGGAAGGCGGAAGGATCCTTGAGCTTGAGCGTCTCACGCACTGGAACCGGTTGAGAGGCGGCAGCGGTCGCGAGTGCGCCGAAGTCGAGGCTTCGGCCGCTTCCCTCGTGCAGCACCGCGTGCTCCCGTGTGCGGACCTCCTGGACCGGAACACCCCATTGCGCTGCCGCCGCCTGCTCGAGCATCGTACGGGCAGCGGCACCGGCGCGCCGCATCGGCATGAAGAAATGACGCAGCGAGCGCGAGCCGTCCGTATCCTGGTTGCCGAATCGCGCCTCGTCGGCCTGTGCTTGCACCACACGGACCCTGGCCCAATCGGCGTCCAGCTCATCTGCCACTACCATGGCAATCGAGGTCCGGACCCCCTGGCCCATCTCCTGACGATGGCAAGTGACGGTCACAAGGCCGTCCGGGCTGATCGAGATGAAGACCTTCGGATCATCACGCCACCCGTTCGGCATGCCGTCGGCCCCGAATTTTTGCTCCTGTGCGTCGGCATCGAGCGGCAAGCCGATGGCAAGCACCAGCGATCCCGCAGCAATTCCGGTCAGAAAGCCACGGCGGCTGACATTCGTGACCGCCAATTCGGATTCAGCGTAGTCTGTCATAGCCGACCTCCCGTGCTGGCCTGCTTGATGGCAGCGCGAATGCGCGGATATGTTCCGCAGCGGCAGATGTTGCCGCTCATCATGCTGTCGATGTCTTCGTCGCTCGGGGTGGGATTGTCCTTGAGGAGCGACGCGGCCTGCATGATCTGGCCGGGCTGACAATAGCCGCACTGGGATACGTTCAGGTCTCTCCAGGCGACCTGGACGGGATGGTTGCCGTCTGGCGAGAGACCTTCGATCGTCGTCACCGTGGCGCCCAAGGCGGCTGCCATTGGTGTCACGCAAGCCCGAACCGCAGTGCCATCGAGATGGACGGTGCAGGCCCCGCACTGGGCGACACCGCATCCAAACTTCGTCCCGGTTAGACCCAACTCATCCCGCAGGTACCATAGGAGCGGCATGTTCTCGTCGCCGTCGAATGTCCTCTCGGCGCCGTTCACGACCAGTGTCGCCATGGTCTCCTCCTCTGTCAAAATGGAAAACGTATCGATACAGCGACGCACCAACCGCCTCAGGCTGCCATGGACCAAACAGCCTGGTACACAAGCCGCTCACAGGAGCGCTGGTGGTGCTCACCGGTCTCCCCGCGGCGGAGCTTTGACAGGCAAGATAGGGCAGTCCGGACGTTCGACGAGCCTACTGAGCCGGCCCGAGTTCGCGCTGTGCCTCCTCGACGGCAACAGAGCATTCCGAGGCATTGCCCTCGCGATCAAGAGCCTGTGCTCGACTGAGAGCCGCCCGTGCTTTCAGCGCATTATCGCCACCGGCAAGCGGCGTTGCCGCATTGGTCGCCCCTACGTCATGTTCCGGAAGCCTTTGCACCGATGTACCAGGCGCCGTCGGCTGTTTGTCGGCCTGCATGGCTTGGGATTCGCGAGAAGCGGCAACCCCCTGTCCGCCAGAGGACAAGGCCACGCTTTTCGAAACAGCCTCGTCGACCCGGGGCTCCAGTGCACGGATCGCATCGCCGCAGGGCGATGCCAAAATCGGCGTAGGCATGATGACGCTGAAAAGGATGGGCACAATTAAGCTTAGCTGTTTCATGGCTGTTGTCCATCTGGTCGCCAAGGGAAACTTCGCTGGAGCCTGAACAGTTTCGTCGCACTCGTCGAAATGAGAGTTCCCGCTCTGAATGTTCTTCCTCGGCCACGCATCTATGCGGCTTGACGCAAACCGGGAATGTCAGAGTGAGCCCAACAAGAGCCCTGCCGTAGCAAGTCAAGGCACGTCTCGGGCAGTCAAATTTTCACCTTCCGCCTGCTCTACGAAGGTTGGCTCTTAAGTAACGGCGCGGACCAGGGTCTTAAGCCTTGACGTGATGGCGTTGCCGTTGCGCAGGGTCGAGCCTTGACAGGCCCAGCCAAATCATCGTCGGGAGCCCTTGGAACGAGTTTCCTACGCCCTTCCGACATCGCAACCCCCGGTGGGACATGCCATGCCCGATCAGCGGATCCTTGACCTCGATGTCTCCAAAGTCGCCACCTGGCTGGTGGGGACGGCGCGCGTGGCTCTCTCCCCTGTCGAGATCGTTGCTCAATTCTGTGATCGTCTCGTAGAGATCGGGATTCCGCTCTGGCGGGTTCGAGTCGGGCAGCGGCTGATCAATCCTCTGCTCGGGGCCTGGGGAGTGACCTGGATGCGCGAGACCGGAGCCGACGAGTACACAGTCCCCCGCTCTGTCCTGGCGACAAGCGCATTTACCGGCAGCCCCTTCGAACATGTGATTAAAACGCGGACATGCCTCTACCGCTCCCTGCGCGATTTGGACCCCGCCCATGACCATCCGGTCCTCTTCGAGCTTGCTGAGGATGGCAGCACCGACTATCTGGCCTTGCCGATCATCTATGGGGACAACTCGGTCCAAGGAGCTGCGTTCACGACCGATGCACCCAGCGGCTTTGCTCAGGAGGCCGTCGCGCTGCTTGAGAAGCTGAGTCCGTTCCTGGCAGCTGCGCTTGAGCCGGCTGCGATGCGTCGCTCAGCCGAGAGCCTCCTGCGAACCTACCTGGGCGATGGTCCAGCCCAACGCATTGCTGCCGGTGCCATTCGCCGTGGGGACCAAATTACAATCGAAGCCGCCGTGCTGCTGACCGATCTACGCGGGTACACCCTTCTTTCGGAGCAATTGCCTCCCAATGAACTCCTGGAGCGCCTGGGCCAATACCAGGAACTGGTGGTCACTGCAGTGCAGTCCGAGGGCGGGGACGTGCTGAAGTTCATCGGCGACGGTATATTGTCCATCTTTCCCGTTGAGGACGGTGGACGGGAGATGGCGAGCACCCGCGCGCGTCGGGCCCTGGAAGCAGCCCTCCTCAATGCCGGGTCGATCGCCGGGATACACTTTGTCGGCTGCCTGCACGTGGGTCATGTGATCTACGGCAACATCGGCAGCCTGGATCGGCTGGACTTCACGGTCGTGGGACCTACGGTCAACTTTCTCAGTCGACTGGAGGCGATCGCCAAGGGCACGGACTCCGCCGCGGTGTGTTCCCGGGAGGTCGCAGCCTGCTTTCCTCCCGGCGCCACCCGGCCGCTTGGAATCTTCACGCTGCCGGGGATCCCGGACAAGCAGACCATCTTCGAACTGGTCGTACCCGGCAGAGGTCTTCGGCAAGGAGACGGAGGGTCCCGGCGATGAAGCCCGGCGCGGAGCCACGACGATGGCTGGATTGATAGTGGAGTTCCCGAAGGTATCGCGAATGGAGCCGGCAGAGAAACCGGTTATGCCGCGCTACGTCTTCCCGAGTTGCCACAAAGCGCTTGTTCGGCTGCATCTCATGCCGCCGACCCTTTGATCGTGCCCCTCTTCCCTAGATGCTTGTGTTGGTGACAGCAGACACAGCGTCGAATCCGGTTCGCGCACTCACTCGGCGGCGGACACGACCGGGGCAGCCTCAGGAGCCTCCTTCTGTGGCAGTGCTGGCACCTCACAGCCGGTGGCGCAGCAACGACCCGGCTGCTTGGAGACACGCTGGCCCTGGTCGAGGACGCCGCGGTCGAGCAGGCTCTCGACGAGTTCGACCTTCTCCATGACTGGATAATTGCGCCAGATCTCCCGCTTCATCGCCTCCGGAGAACCGCCGCCGTGCAGAGAAATGAGAGAATACCACCCACCCTGGTGCGAAACCGTGAGATCCTCAATGAAGCGGGCCACCTCCATGCGTTGCTCCATCGGAATATCGGGCCGGCCGCCGAGCACTGCGGACAGCGAGGCCGCGGTCTCCGGGTTGTGATCCTCGTCCGGTCCCGGCAAGGCCACGATCAAGCCACCCGACACATAATGCGCGATCTTGTGCATTTCGTAGATCTTGGTCGCGAGCAGCAGTTTACCGATGTTGGAGAACACCGGGTCCGGCATCACGGATCCAGCTGGATCCTTCGTGCAGTAGACCGAAGACGCGACGCCGCAAGCGTAGAAGCTCTCGGTGATGGTGATCAGATCGACCATCTGCTCGCGGATGTGCCCATGGCGGTCCGGATCTAGCCCGTTCGCTTCGATCATCAGTGCGCCCGCGCCGATAAGGAGATCGCCGAAGCCCGCCCGCGCGCCGATGCAGGAGTGCCGGTGGTGGGTGGCATAGGACGTGGTGAGAAAGCCTCCCTCCTCATACTCGCCCGCCAGAAACACGCGGTCGTGCGGCACGAACACGTCATCGAAGATCACGACGCCGGTGGACTGGCCGTACTTGGCTGAAAATTTCGCTGCGGCCTCGCCCGGCCGGCCTGCAGGCCTCGCCACGATCGTCACGCCGGGTGCATCCACGGGGACGGCACAGCACACGGCGAAGTCCGCATCCTCCTTGGTGTGCGTTCGGCAAGGCATGACGAGGAACTCGTGCATATAGGGCGCCCCCGTGACGATGGCCTTCGTGCCACGGATGACGACGCCATCCGGGCGACGCTCCTTGATGTGGACATAGACGTCCGGGTTCGCCTGCTGACCGGGCCGTTTGGAGCGGTCGCCCTTGGCGTCCGTCATCGCGACGCCAAGGGTGAGATCCTTGTCCTGCACCTCGTGCAGGTAGTTCAGGAAGCGCTGGTGATAGTCGGTGCCGTGCGCATCATCCGTGCGCTTCGTGGCCTGGAAGATGCCGTTAACGGCATCGTGAGTGAGATAGCGCTGGGCGCAGCCTGAGACCTTACAGACGAGGCGGACCGCCTCGAGCTTGTACAGCAGGTCCGTTGAAGTCTCATTGATGTGCAGCATCCGGTTGACGATCTTGCCCGATGTGCCCTGCCGCGCCGTCATGATGGCTTGGTGCTCAGGATAGTGCGCGAAGTCATAGGTCACGCCGACGCCGTTGATGCCAGGAGTCAGGAGCGGCTCGTCGGCGACACGCTCAACTCTCTGTCCATTGATGAACACGCGTGGATTGTAAGCACGCAGGGACTCCCGGTAAGCGGCAGCGTCCATCAGCATGGCTTCCTCCTCAAGGGTTGTTCCGGCATTTTACGTTTCCAGAGTCGCTCGAACTTGAACAGTGTTAGAATTTCTGTCAACTGTTTCGAACCAGGAGGTTTCGACATGGCGGTTCGGCGGGCGGAACGGCGGCAGGCGGTGAGCGATCACAAGCGCGCGCTCATCCTGGAGGCGGCCCGGGAGGTCTTCGCCGCCGAGGGCCTGGAGGGGGCGAGCCTGCGCGCCATCGCGGCGCGGGCCGGCTACACCCCGGCGGCTCTGTACTTCCACTTCGACTCCAAGGAGGCGATCTATGCTGAGGTGTTGCAGGGATCCCTGGCGGCGCTCGGACAAGCTGTCGACAACGCTGTCGTAAAGACCGGGGAGCCCGAGGCCAAGTTGAGGGCAGCCGCGATGGCGTTCTTCCGCTTCTATGCCCAAAACCCGCGCGACCTCGACCTCGGCTTCTATCTCTTTCGCGGCGGCATGAAGCCCAAGGGGCTTGGCCGTGAGCGCGACGTATCCCTGAACGAAAGCCTCGAAGCGGCCCTGAGGCCGATCGCCGACGCCGCAGAGGCATTGGGCTCTCCTCGCACGGACGCCAACCTCCTCATGGTCGATGCCTTCGCCCATGCCACGGGGCTCCTGCTGCTGCTCCATACGGGGAGAATCCGGATGTTCGGCGCATCCGCAGCCGAGCGCATGGAGGCCTATGTCGACGAGCGCATCAGACTTCTCAAACAGGAGGTACGGTAATGCCGGTTCTCGATCGCGATCGCTCCATTCTCCTCGTCATCGACATCCAGGGCAGGCTTATGCCGGCCATCGAGGACGGGCCCGCTGTCATCGCCAACGCGAAGCGCCTTGTCGATGCGGCGGCGCTCCTGGAGGTCCCGGTCCTGTTTACGGAGCAGAACCCGATCAAGCTGGGTGCGACGGTGCCGGAACTGACGCCGTTCGGCCCTGTCGTCCATAAGATGACCTTCGACGCCGTGCGCTCGCCGGGCTTCCTGGACAGGTTGCCGGGAGAGCGGGCGCTCGTGGTCGCCGGATGCGAGGCGCATGTCTGCGTGTTGCAGACGGTGCTCGGTCTTCTGGCGCAGGGCAGGCAGGTCTTCGTGGTCCGGGATGCCCTCGGATCACGGCGTGGCGAGAGCAAGGAAACGGCCGTTCGCCGCATGGAGCGGCATGGCGCCGAGATTGTCACAACCGAGATGGTGACCTTCGAATGGCTCGCCACCTGCGAACACCCCCGGTTCCGGGAGGTCACCAGGCTCATCAAGTGAACACGGGAAGCGGATATCGACGGGATCGCGACCCTATTGGCTCGATTGAGCGCCTCCCGGGACGACCGACGTAGGATGAGATCTATCGATCTTGCGGCACAACTCGAGCCGAGTGGATGCGATCTGATGATACGAACTCTCAGGAGGCTTTCATGAGCGCGGATTTCCCGTCCGAAGTGGCGGCCGACCGCTACGGCACGCACAAGGTTCTCAATCAGGCCCAGCCTGCCATCGGGTTCAATGCCTTTACCGGTGACGCCGTCCTCAGGAGCGCCATCGAGCGCGAGGCGCCCTGGGCTGCGGATCGCTGTGAGGCGCTTGGAGCGCTCGCGGGCGATGAGCACGTGCAGGAGCTGGCGCGCCTTGCGAACCGCCACGCGCCCGAGCTGAAGACGCACGACCGCTTCGGCAACCGCATCGACTGGGTCGATTTCCACCCAAGCTGGCATGAGCTGATGTCCTTGGCATGGAAGCACGAGGTCCCCAACCTCGCCTGGCGCACGAACCAGAAGAACGGCCACTATGCCCGGGCGGTGCTGTCCTACGTCTGGAACCAGGTCGAGCAGGGAACGGCCTGCCCGACGGGCATGGCCTATGCCTCCTATGCCGGGTTCGCGGCTGAGCCGGCGCTCGCCATCTGGGCGGAAAAGGTCAAGGGAACCGAATACGAGTTCAGCCGCAGGGAAGTGGGCGAGAAATCATCCGTCGTCATCGGCTACGCGATGACGGAAAAGCAGGGCGGGTCGGACTTGCGTGAGACACAGACCACCGCGCGTTTTTTGCAATCCGCCGACTATCATGGGAAAACTGCCTATTGGTATGAGCTGACCGGCCACAAGTGGTTCTGCTCGGTGCCGCAATCCGATGGCTTCTTCACCTTGGCCAAGGTCGACGGCGAGGTAACCTGCTTCTTCCTGCCGCGCACGCTGCCGGATGGGAGCTACAACCGCTTCCACGTGCAGCGGCTCAAGGACAAGGCGGGCAACAGGTCCAACGCGTCGAGCGAAGTGGAATATGCCGGTACGCTGGCTATTCGTGTCGGCGAGGAGGGCAAAGGCATCCGGGAGATCCTGTCGCACGCGCACCTGACCCGGCTGGACTTCGCTGTCGGCTCGGCCGGTCTCATGCGCCAGTCGCTGACTCTCGCCCTGAACCATACGACGACGCGGAACGCCTTCGGCACGCCGATCGCGGATCAGCCGATGATGACCAATGTTCTGGCCGACATGGCCGTGGAGGTCGAGGCGGCGACGCTAATGGCACTGCGCGTGGCCCGTGCCACCGATGACCTGGATGCCATCGAGCATGAGCGGCTGCTTGCCCGGGTGGCGACTCCTGCCGCCAAGTTCTTCAACTGCTCGCGGGCGCCGTCCATCGCCTATGAGGCGCTGCAATGTCATGGCGGGAACGGCTTCATCGAGGAAAACCCGATGGCGAGGCTGTATCGTGAAGCCCCGCTCAACAGCATCTGGGAAGGCACTGCCAACATGATGTGCATGGACGTGCGTCGCGCGATGATCAGGGACCCACGCACCATCGAAGCGCTGTTCGGTGAAGTCAGGCCGCTGGCGGGTCAGGATGCGCGTTTCGACGCGATGGTCCGCCACGCCGAGTTTTTGGTTCGTGGGGCGTTGGAAGATGAATTCCTCGCCCGCCCGATGACGGAGGCGGTGGCTCGAGTTCTTCAAGGAGCTGAAATGCTGCGGCACAGCACCCAGGAGGTCATCGACGTTTTCCTCAGTACGCGCAACTCCGGCGTATCGGGCGCGTGGGGCTCCCACTACGGAACACTGGCCATGACCGTCACCCGGTCGAACGCCAAGGCCATCATGGAACGCGCCATGATCTCCGATTGACCTCAATCGGTAGGAGCCTGGGTCTGCTGGCGCGACCGTCGTTACGGTCGGACTTCACTTGATCAGAGCAACCACTTGACTGAAGCATGAAGGCATCTCCACTCGAGGGGAACATTCGCTGTCGTGGCGAGCGCGGAACACCGAATCCCGAACCATTGATCCGGGAGCGCAGGTTGAGCTGAACCTCGAGCTGCGGGCCAACCGCTTTCTCCAGGATCTCGCCGAACTCAGCAATCAAGGTGTTCAGGTTCGCCGGCTTGCTCGTCAGGCGGGTCTTGCGGGCGAACCTGCACCAAACATGGTCCGCCAGCATCCGGCGGCATCAAACGCCTGGTCCGTCCGTTGCATCAAGAGGGGCGTCGACAATGCAGATAACCCCTTCCGACGAGAACCGGATCTCCGCCCGTCCGTTCAAGTCATGAGCCAGGCTGCGCTCGATCAGCCGGGTTCCGAATCCTCGACGTCTGGGCCCTAGAACAGGCGGCCCACCCTCCTCCGTCCAGGTCAGATGCAGACGCGCGGTGTCCTTCCGGGCGACACGCCACCGGATGTCGACCGTCCCGGTCGCGTTGGAGAGGGCTCCATACTTGACCGCATTGGTCGCCAGCTCCTGCAGGGCCATGGCAAGCGCCAGGGCCATGCGCGGAGGAACACGAGCCTCAGGTCCCTGCACATGGAGCCTCCTCTCGCGCTCATGGCGGTAGGGAGCCATCGCCTCAGCGACCACATCCCGAAGGCTGGCGCTCTCCCAGTTCTCCCGGGTGAGCACATCATGAGCCCGGGACAAAGCGAACAGGCGGGATTCGAGGGCGGAACGGGCCTCCTCCATCGTGCTCGCGTTGCGTAGCGTCTGCGAAGTGATGGACTGTACGGTGGCAAGGGTATTCTTCACCCGATGGTTCAACTCGTTGATCAGCAGCTCCTGGTGCTGCTCGGCCTTCTTCTCCTGGTCTATGTCCACCACTGCCACGACAGAAGCGACCACCTGCCCCTCGTCGTTGCGGATCGGAGCGGCCGCAAGCCTGATCCAGATCAGGCCTCCATCGCCGCGGCGGTAGAGGTACTCTTCCGGCTCGGTCGCCTCTCCCGTCAGGAGGGCCCGGGCGACGGGGTACTCGTGCGGCCGGGCGGGGCTTCCGTCAGGATGGTGGAGGCGCCATTGCCCATAGGCGTCGAAGTTGGGCGTCTCGAGGATCGGATGCCGGAAGATGCGCTCCGCATGCGGGTTTCCCGTCACCACCCGACCGGAGGGCGCCTCGGTGATGATAATCCCGACTGGCACGTTCTCCAGCACGGCTTTCAGCCGAGCCTCGCTCGCGCTCAAGGCCTCGGCGGCTTCCCGCCTTTCGGTGACGTTACGGAAGAAGGCGGCGACGCCGCTTCCCTCAACCGGAAAGATCCGCAGCTCCAGCCAGACGCTGCGCCCGTCGAAGTCATAGTGATGCTCGATGGTCGTCGGCACCCGCTCGACCATGGCCCGGCGGTAGGCGTCGTCCACGGACGTCCCGGCCGAGGCGGGCCAGACCTCCCAGTGCGAGCGGCCCACGATCTCGCTCTCCGGACGACCATCGATCCTCAAGCCCTCCCGGTTGATCTGGAGCACCCGGAAGTCCAGGTCGAGCAGGACGAAGCCTTCCGTCATGCCTTCCAGGATACCTCTGATCCGCGCCTCGCTGGCCCTCAGCCCTTCCTCGGACAGCTTCGCCTCTGTAACGTCGCTGCCTTCGGCGAAGATGCCGAAGACACGGCCATGGCTGTCCTTGATCGGCTGATACACGAAGTTGATGAAACGTCTCTCGGGCTCTCCATTCGGCTCTCGCTGGAGCATGACGGAAATGCCGTTCCCGACGAACGCCTCGCCTGTCGCATAGACCCTGTCGAGGATTTCCAGAAATCCTTGGCCCGCAATCTCAGGTAGAGCTTCGGATGCCGGCTTTCCGAGAATGTCTCGGTGGCCCACGACCTGATAATAGGAAGCGTTGACCATCTCGAAGGTATGCTGCGGACCTGTGAGCATGGCCATGAAGCCCGGGGCTTGATGGAACAGCTCACGCAACCGCTCACGTTCGGTGCCGATCTGCCGCTCGGCGAGAACCTTGTTCGTCGTCTCCGTGCAGGCGCAGAACATGCCCGCTATGGCGCCGCTATCATCCCACACGGGGTTGTAGGAAAAGCTGAACCAGGTGTCCTCGCGGTAGCCGTTCCGCTCCATTGGGATGAGCAGGTCCTCCTGCCAGACGGCGCGTCCTGACAGGGTCCGGTCGACCAAGGGCTCGATCTGCTCCCAGATGTCGGACCAGATCTCGGCGAAAGGGAGACCCAGGACGTGCGGATGCTTGGCTCCAAAAACCGGGGCGTAGTCGTCATTGTAGAGAAAGGCGAGCTCAGGTCCCCAGGCAATGAACATGGGCTGCCTGGCATTGAGCATCAGGCGCACAAGCGTGCGAAGGGACTGGGGCCAGGACTCCGGATTGCCCAAGGGCGACGTGGACCAGTCATGCGTCCGCATTCGCGCTCCCATCTCGCCACCCCCTGACAGGAAGTCAGGGACGGCGGAGGCCGCCTCGGTGTGCCAACTATCGAGCATCAGGGCTCTCCCGAGAGGGTTGCAGCCGCCGCTCCATGCGCCGCTCGCGCTCATCGAGAAGCCGCAGGGCCGCGCGCACGACCTCGCTGGCGCTGCGGTAGCGGCCGGATGCGACCTTGCTGTCGACGAGTGCCTCGAGCTCGGGGGTGAGCGAGACGTTGCGGGTCTTGCGGGTTTTCATGAGAAGCGGGGAAGGCTCGGTCTGAGCGGGTGTCAATGTGTGCCATCTGAACTAGCCTTCGGCTTCGCCCAAACAAGGGGGCAGCCATAGACACTTCGCCTCAGGCGCTATGAGCATCAACTGGTTGGATAGCCGCCCGATGGGAAGCCAATCCATTTCTGGAGGAGATCGAAGCTGAAGGTCGGCTCGCCGCCTCGCGACTGAACCAAAACGCTTCTTCAGAAAGGCACCAGGATGCGCAACCGGCTACATCTCACGTTTCCGCCTCCGCCCAGGTCGTGGCCGAAGGTGCGCTTGAAGGTATGACCGGACGCGCTTTGCGAACCTGGTCCATATTGTGAATGCTTGTTCTGACCTATGGCGAAAAGATACACGATTTCACTGCCTTGTAATGTCGAATTACCCTACGTAACCTCGAGAATGACGGGGCGCCCGAAGGCTGCCGTTCTCACACATGGTCAGATGGCTTTCGTGATCACAAATCATCCGAAACGGGTGTTCTTCTAGGATGCTCTCCCGAAATCCGCCTATGGCAAAATCACGAAGAAGAACATTCGGGCGGAACTGGAGGCCCGCGGCTGCCTGACGATCGAGCAGCAGCTCGAGCCATCACCCTGATCGCCCGACGAAAAGCGTGAGGGCCGATAGCAGACCGCGCACGCAGCCTCATAAGGCCGATCCCACGAGGGAGGAAGGCGCCTTATGGCTGAGCAGTGCGGGCCGCGTCAGCCGCATATCTGCGGCAGAGGGAGCATTCGTCCGTCCGGAGCTCGCGCTCCCAAACTTTATCTCTCGTGGCGCCGCGCTTCGGCTTCGACGGCCCTGATGACGAGTTCGAAGGTGACACAGACCGGGTTGTCTCCGCGCGCAAGCTCTCCCTCGTAGATCTCTCCGTCGATATCGACCGCAGCGACATTGAGGCGGACTTCCGGCCGCCCTGAGGTCCTCTCCAGCCGCCCCTCCTGGATCAGGATCTCGGTCGCAAGAGAAGCAACGCGGCGTCCGTCGGCAAACCGCACTTCGTTGAGGCTGCCTATTCCGTAGATCTCGGCTGTCTCGATTCCATGTGTGGAGCAGATCTTTTCGATCGCGAGGTCGATATCCTCGTTCGGGCGGACACGAGCAAGCAGCACACCATGGTCATGAGGCAAGGGTGAATTGTCATTGCCCACTCGAACGGGTTCGAACAATCTGAAATTCGTTTCGATGTCTTCCAGAGAATCGAAGGTTGCACCTCTCAGTCCGATTCCAGTCACCTCGATCGGCTCGGCCACCTTTGTGTCGGATGCCAGCAGATGGCCCATGCGTCGCCCATCGATGGTGTCCCAGATGCCGTGGCAGTGAATGAACGGTCTGCCGTCGCGCCGTCCGATCACGGCGCAGGCCTTTCGCATCCAAACGGAGCCCACCGGCTCGAAGGTCTTGCTGTACCACGCGGCATGAGAGGAATCGGGCGAAAGGGCTGGCATGACATAGCGAACCGGATCGCAGCGGCCGCTTTCGAACATGACGAATCCACC
>Ga0182742_1002275_pt1 | contig 21717 bp, 9 predicted proteins | sample eDN5th37CBELigMG_FD_128880 | JGI IMG/M metagenome (GOLD analysis project Ga0182742, IMG submission 128880) | Enriched Miracle-Growth compost microbial communities from Emeryville, California, USA - eDNA 5th pass 37_C BE-Lig MG (version 2)... ... | reverse complement strand
TCGTCGCCCTCCTCGTCCAAGGCGGCCGAGAACTTCCACAACCACGCGGCGCCCGCCGTCGGGCTCGACCCCGTCTACCTGAACACCAGCCTGGCCTTCGGCACCGTCGACGTCAGCTCGGTGGTGCTCGACCTGCGCAACCGCCAGGTCGACGGCATCAGCCTGCCGCTCATCCAGAACAGCAACTTCGCGGTGGTCACCGGCGGCGCCCAGGCCGGCATCGACTGGAAGGCCGCCGTCATGGCCACCGGCTACGGCCAGTCGCTGCTCGACCAGCCCACCGCGGTGGCCGTCGCGGAGACCCCGGGCGTGTTCATGCAGTCCCAGTTCCGGCCCGTGGAGGAGCCCAACGAGGGCACCGAGCGCATGCAGGCCGCCTTCGCAGAGTACGCCGACTTCGACGGCGTCCCCGACTACGCCTGGTACGAGGGCTGGCTCTCGGCCGACCTCGCCATCGACGGGCTGCTGGCCGCGGGGGTGAACCCCACGCGCGAGTCGTACCTCGACGCCCTCCACGGCCTGGGCACCTGGGACGGCAACGGCGTGCTCGCCCGCGCCGTCGACATCAGCCTCGAGGGCTTCGGGACGCCCCAGCCCGAGACGTGCTCGTGGTTCATGAAGGTGGAGAACGGCGAGTTCGTGTCGGCCACCGGCCCCGACCCGGTGTGCGGACCCCTCATCGAGGACTCCGTCGCGTGAGGTAGCGCCGCGCGCCGGTCGGCTCCGCGTGAGAGAGCGCGAGCCGACCGGCGCGCGTGCGATGCTGTGCGGGCGCCGCACCGGTGGGGGCCGGAGGCGCGCCGAAGGGGGACGCATGAGCGGGAAGAAGCCCGGCCGGCGCCTCGGCGCCGTCATCGTGGCCGCGGCGCTCGTCGTCGCCGCGTGCGGTGACGACGACGACGGCGAGGACTCCACCGGAGCACCGTCGAGCACCGCCTCGGCCGGCGCCACGTCGGCCACCACGGCGCCCGGCGCGGCCACCAGCGCCGGAGGAGGTGGCGGAGGCAGCGGCGGTGGTGCGGCCGAGTGCACGGGGACGCCGGAGGCCAGCGACACCGGCATCACGGCAGAGACCTACAAGATCGGCGTGGTGGCGTCCTTGACGGGGTCGGCGGCGCCGCTGTTCGAGCCGACGGTGCGGGCCGCGCAGGCGCGGGTCGACCTGGCCAACGCCGAGGGCGGCATCTGCGGCCGGCAGATCGAGCTGGTGGAGGCCGACGACGCGTCGAACCCGCAGCAGAACCTCTCGGCGTCCCAGAGCCTGGTGCAGCAGCAGAACGTCTTCATGGTGGTCAACCCCACCGCGTTCGTGTTCGGCGGCTACCGCTTCCTGCAGGAGCAGGGCGTGCCCGTGGTGGGCGGCTGCTTCGACGGGCCCGAGTGGTTCCAGGAGCCGAACACCAACATGGTCTGCAACATCGGGAACTCGCATCCCGACCGCCCCGAGTACACGACGGCGGCGCAGTTCATGAAGGACCAGGGCGCCACCAAGGTCGGCTCCCTGGGCTACGGCTCGTCGCCCTCCTCGTCCAAGGCGGCCGAGAACTTCCACAACCACGCGGCGCCCGCCGTCGGGTTGGAGCCGGTGTACCTGAACACCAGCCTGGCCTTCGGCACCGTCGACGTCGGCTCGGTGGTGCTCGACCTGCGCAACCGAGGGGCCGACGGGGTGAACCTGCCGCTCATCAACAACAGCAACTTCGCGGTGGTCACCGGCGGCGTCCAGGCGGGGATCGACTGGAAGGCGGCGGTGATGGCCACCGGCTACGGGCAGTCGCTGCTCGACCAGCCCACCGCCGTGTCCGCGGCGGAGACGCCCGGGGTGTTCATGGCCAGCAGCTTCCGCCCGGTGGAGGTCCCCAACGAGGGCACCGAGCGGATGCAGGCCGCCTTCGCCGAGTACGCCGACTTCGAGGGCGTGCCCGACTACGCCTGGTACCAGGGGTGGCTCTCCATGGACCTGGCCATCGAGGGCCTGCTCGCCGCCGGCGTGAACCCGACGCGCGAGTCGTACCTCGACGCCCTCCACGCCCTCGGCAGCTGGGACGGCAACGGCCTGCTGCCCCGGCAGGTGGACATCAGCCTCGAGGGCTTCGGGCAGGCCCAGCCCGAGACCTGCGCCTGGTACATGAAGGTCGAGAACGGGGAGTTCGTATCGGCCACGGGCCCGGAACCCGTGTGCGGTGACCTCATCGAGGCATCGATCAGCTGACGGGCTCCCACCGCGGGGCGGACCGGCAGCGTCGGGGGGCGCGCCGGTCCGCCCTTCGCGCGCCGGCCCCGACGACGCGCCGGCCATCGCCGCGCTGGTCGCCCGCGCCTTCGCCGCCTACCCCTACTGGACGTGGGCCGCCCCCGACCCGGCCGTCCGACAGGTCGCCATGGCCGCCTACTACGCCCGGGACCTGGCCGACATGGTGGCCCTCGGCGCCACCGACGTCCTGCGCCTCGACGACGGCACCCCGGCCGCGGTGGCGGTGTGGTGCCGGTCGGATCTGGTGGGGTCCGCCCTCTTCGCCGGCGAGTCGACCGCCGTCGTCGACCCAGCGGTCGGACAGCGCCTCCGCCTCGCCATGGGCGCCATGGCGGCCGGGGCGCCCACCGAGCCCCACTGGTACCTCGACGTGCTGGCCACCGCGCCCGACCTCCGCCGCCAGGGCCTGGCCACCGCCGTGCTGGCACCGGGGCTGGGCCGGGCCGACGCCGACGGCCTGCCCGCCTACCTCGAGACGGCCGACCCGGCCACCGTGCCGTTCTACCAGCGGCAGGGGTTCGAGGTGGTCGGCACCACCGAGGTGGACGGGCTGCCGCTCTGGCACATGACCCGGACGCCGGGGGGAAGGCCTGCCGAACCGCTCGGATAGGGTCGCACCTCGTGCTGATCGTGGGGCTCACCGGCGGCATCGGCGCCGGCAAGTCCACCGTGGCCCGCCTGCTCGCCGAGCGGGGCGCGGTGGTGATCGACGTCGACGCGCTGGGCCACGTGGTCCTCGAGCCGGGCGGGCGCGCCTACGACCAGGTGATCGAGGCCTTCGGCCCTGCCATCGTCGGCCCCGACGGCCGCATCGACCGGGCCGCCCTCGGTCGCGTGGTGTTCGGCGACCCCGACGCGTTGGCCCGCCTCACGGCCATCAGCCACCCGGCGATCAACGCGGAGCTGGTCGAGGCGCTCGACCAGCTCCCCAACGACGCGATCGTCGTGCTCGACATGGCCATCCTGGTGGAGAGCAACCTCGGCCGGGTCGATCCCGAGCACAGCTACCAGCTGGTCGTCACCGTCGAGGCGCCCGTGGAGCTGCGGGTCCAGCGGGCGGTGGCCCGCGGCATGCCGGAGGCCGACGTGCGGCGCCGGCTGGCCGCGCAGGCCTCCGAGGACCAGCGGCGGGCGGTGGCCGAGATCGTCATCGTCAACGACGGCAGCGAGCCGGACCTCGAGGCGCGCGTCGACGAGGTCTGGAAGGAGCTCCTCAGCCGCCTGCGCTGAGGCCGCGTCAGCTCGTCAGGGCGATGCGGAGGCGGCGGACGGCCAGCGTGCCGAGGACCACCGCGAAGCCGGCCAGCACGGCCAGCTGGGGCAGCACGTCGACGAAGCCTCCGTCGTCGTAGACGAGCTCGATCCACGCGTCGACCGCCCACGCGTGCGGCGTGACGTGGCCGATGGTGCGCATCACGTCCGGCACGATGGCGAGCGGCCACATGCAGCCGCCCAGCATCCCCATGCCGATGGCGACGGGCGTGGCGATGGCCTGGGCCTGTTCGGCGTCGGACACCGTCGCGCCCACCAGCAGACCGGTGGCGGTGGACACCACCGCGAACAGGAGGATGAGGGTGGCCGCCGCCAGCGGGTCGCCCCAGTCGACGCCGAAGAAGACGGCGCCGACGACGACGATCACCGCCGACTGGCCGAGCGCGAAGGCGAGGCGCGCCACGGCGAGCCCGCCCAGGATGGTCCCGGTGCCGTGCGGGGTGGCCAGCATGCGGCGCACGATGCCCTGGCGGCGTTCGCTGGCCAGCACCGCGCCGACCACCAAGGTGTTCACGAAGACGAAGAGCACGAGGTTGGCCGGGGCCGTGTAGTCCACGCCGAAGGTGTCGCGCTCCTCCTCGCCGGTCACGTCGATCGTCCGCACCGCCGCCGGTGCCACCGCGGCCGAGATGCGCGCCACCGTCGCTGCCGCGTCGTCGTAGGCCAGCCCCGTGCGCTCGGCCGCGAAGCGGGCCGCCGCGATGCGAGCGGCTTCCTCCGCCACGGCGGCCTGCACCGCGGCCTGCACCGCCGCCGCGCCGCTCGAGGTGGGATCGGCCACCACCTGCACGGTGGTGGTGTCGCCGGCCTCGAGCCGGGCGCCGAAGTCCTCGGGCACCACGACACCGGCGACGGCTGCGCCGGTGCGCACGTCGCGCCGCAGGCGTTCGAGCGACCCGTAGGTGGCCACGTCCATGTCCTCGGCCGCGTCGAGGCGCTCCACCAGCGCGGCGGCGCGCTCGGAGCCGTCGTGGTCGAGCACCCCCACGCGCAGGTCGCCGTCACCGACGCTGAACCCGATCAGCACGATGATGGTGACGGGCAGCACCACGGTGAAGAAGAGGGCCGTCCGGTCGCGGCCGGCCCGCTGGAGCTGGTTGCCGGCGATGGCCGCCATGGCGACCAGGGCGGAGGGCCGGCGTGCCACTGGCGCGGGGGCGCGTGCGGGTGCGGGTGTGCTCACGTGCGCCCCTCGATGCGGCGCGGCAGCAGCAGCGCTGCCACCACCGCGGCGCCGACGCCCCAGGCCACCAGCACCGCGGCGTGGGGCAGGACGTCGACCACGGTGCCCTCGCCGACGGCGAGCTCGGCGAAGCCCTGCACCGCCCACCCGTTGGGCGTGAGGAGCGACAGGCGCCGCATGGCGTCGGGCAGCGTCCCGGGGGCGAGGAAGTTCCCGCCGATGAGCGCGAACGCGAAGGCGGTGAAGGAGGCCAGCACGTCGGCGCCCTGCTCGGTGCGGGCCACGGCGGCGACCACGCCCGACAACCCGGCGATGGAGACGGACACCGTGACGATCAGGAGCGCCACGCCGGCGGGCGCACCCCACGACGCGCCGAGGGCCACCGAGGTGACGCCCCAGATGACGGCCAGCGTGGCCACGCCGAGCACCACGACGCCGATGGCCTTGCCGCTCAGGATGGCGGCGTCGCGCACCGGCGCGGCCCGCACCCGGTCCAGCAGGCGGAGGCGGCGTTCCGCGAGGAGGTCGCGAGCGATGGTGCCCACGGTGAGGAACAGGAACAGCAGGCCCATCGACGGGCCGAAGTAGGCGGCGGGCGACACGTCGCCGCCGCTGCCCGCCACGGCCACGTCGATGGGCAGGACCAGGTCGGCCAGCTCGGCGTCGGCGGGTCGTTCGCCACCGGCCGCCATCGTGGCCGCGGCGGCGAGGCGGGCGGCGGTGACGCGGGCCGTGAAGCCCTCGGCGACCGAACGGGCCACCTCGCCGGCGATCGGCGCGTCCGACGACGTCAGCACCTCCAGCTCGAGCGGCGGCCCCGCGCCGCCGGTCGACGCGCCGAACCCGGCCGGGACCACGATGGCCGCGTCGAGCTCGCCGTCGTCGACGAGCGCCGTCGCCTGCTCGGCGGTCGGGACCGCGTCGAAGCGGAGATCCTCGACCGTGACGTCGGCGAGCCCGTCGACGAAGGCCGCGCTGATCGGCGAGCCGTCGGCGTCGACCAGGCCGATGGTGGCGTCGATGGTCACGCCCCGGCCGAAGGCCAGGCTGATGATCGAGGCCAGCACCACTGGTCCGACCACCGCCTGGATGAGGAACGACCGGTTGCGGAGCCGCCGGCGGAGGTCGATGCCCGCGACGAGGAGCGCCTGTCGGACCTGCTTCATCGCGCCCTCAATCGCGCAACGCCTTGCCCGTGAGGCTGAGGAACACGTCCTCCAGGTCGGGCTCCACGAGCTCGATGCCGGTGATGCTGACGCCCGCGCTGCTGGCCGCCGCCACGATGCCGGCCAGCGCGGCGGGGCCGTCGTGCACCTGCACCACCACGTGCCCGTCGCGCCGGTCGACGCCCTCGGTGCCCGGTAGGCGCTCGCAGGCGGCCGCGAACGCGTCGAGGTCGCCCGACCCGGCCACCTCCACCCGGTCCCCGGCGCCGAGCTTGCCGACCAGCTCGCGGCGCGTGCCCTCGGCCACCAGGCGACCCTCGTCGATGATGCCGACGCGGTCGCAGAGGCGTTCGGCTTCCTCCATGTAGTGGGTGGTGTAGAGCACCGAGAGGCCCGCGCCGCCGAGGGCCTCGATGCTCTCCAGGATGGCGTTGCGGCTCTGGGGGTCGACCCCCACGGTGGGCTCGTCGAGCACCAGCAGCTGCGGGCGGTGCAGCAGCCCGGCGGCGATGTTGGCCCGGCGCTTCATGCCGCCCGAGTAGGCACTCACACGGTCGTCGGCCCGTTCACCGAGGCCCACCACCTCGAGCACCTCGTCGACGCGCCGGTCGAGCTCGCGCCGGTCGAGGCCCTGCAGGCGACCGAAGAAGCGCAGGTTCTCCCGAGCCGACAGGTCCTCGTAGAGGGCCACGTCCTGGGGCACGAGGCCGATGGCTGCTTTGGCGTCGGTGGCGTCGGGCCCCACCGACCGCCCGGCCACGATGACCTCGCCCGCGTCGCGCCGCAGCAGGCCGCAGACCATCGAGATGGTGGTGGTCTTGCCGGCGCCGTTCGGCCCGAGCAGCCCGTAGGTCTCGCCCCGGGCGATGGCGAACCCCACGTCGTCGACGGCCACGCGCCGGCCGAAGACCTTGCGGAGCCCGCGGCACGCCAGCACCGCATCGCTCATCCAAGCGACGCTACGCGAGCGCGCGGCCAGGATGGCCGCCTCCAGGGGCTGCGAGACCGGTGTGCGGGTGGCGCCGCGGCACACGAGCGGAGGGCAGGACGCCCGGAGCGAGTCATGTCACGCTACGCGAGCGCGCGGCCAGGATGGCCGCCTCCAGGGGCTGCGAGACCGGTGTGCGAGTGGCGCCGCGGCACACGAGCGGAGGGCAGGAGCCCGGAGCGAGTCATGTCACGGCGAGCGCCCGGTAGGCGCGCGACGCCCGCGCCAGCAGGGTGGCGGCCACGCCGGTGATCCCCGCCAGCGTGAACAGCAGGGCGATGCCGCGCTCGGGACCGGTGCCGAACCAGCTGCCGATCCAGTCGGCACCCCGGCCGTCGCTCATGAACGGCATGAAGACCGTCTCCGCCAGCGGGCCGATGGCGAGGGCGGTGACGGGCGAGGCGGCGTTCTCCACCAGCTGGGCGAAGCCGAAGACGCGACCCTGGCGCTCGTAGGGGATCGAGCGCTGGAGCACGGTCTGCTCGGCCGCCTCGATCACCGGGATGAGGAGGAGCCACACGAAGCAGCCGGCCACGAGCAGGGGCACCGACGACCGCAGCGTGAACACCGAGCAGACCGTCCAGTTGACCAGGTTGCCGAGCACGAGGAGCCGGACCGGGTTGGCGCCGAGGCCCACCCTGGCCACCACGAGGCCGCCGATGATGAAGGCGGTGCTGAGGAACCCCCACAGCAGGCCCCACGTCTCCACCGACACGAGCGACAGCCCGTAGGCGTCCATCAGGGCCAGGAAGACGCCGCCCAGCAGGTTGTTGAAGGCGGTCAGGGCGATCACCATGGCCAGCCCGGGCACGGCCCTGATGGCCTCGATCGCGCCGCGCACGTCGATGCGACCGGCGCCGGGGCGGTGCCCCCCCGTCGGCGGCGGCTCGGGCACGCGGATGGTGAGCAGGTGGGCGAGCGCGACCACCGTGAGGACCAGCGAGCCGGCGTAGGCCCAACCCATGCCGAGGTGCCCGATCACCAACCCGCTGAAGACCGACGTGACGGCGAAGGAGACGCCGGTGACCGTGCCCACCAGGCCGTTGGCGCGATCGCGCCGGTCGGCGGGGATCAGCAGGGTCACGCAGGTCGAGAGCGCGATCGTGCGCATCGTGCCGGCGACGGCGCCGAACAGGCTGAGGGCCACCAGCAGCCAGAACCACGGGCCGCGCATCCGGAGCAGCTGCGACTCGTCGACGGCCAGGAACACGGCGGTGGCCGCGGCGAAGCAGGCGGTCGAGAGGCTGCTGCCGATGACCATGGCCGTGTGCTTGCGGTGCCGGTCCACGAACGTGCCGAAGGCCGGGCCGAGGAAGGCCGTCGACAGGCTGAAGGCACCGCCGATCACCCCGGTGGCGACCACGCTGCGGGTCTCCAGGTAGACCCAGAAGGTCAGCGCGAACCACAGGAACGACCCGGTCACGCTGCTGACGAGGGTGTTGAGCAGGAGGACGCGGAACACCCTGATGGTGGCGGGGCCCGTGGCCCCGGGCGTCGGCTGCTCGAGGGCCTGGACCACGGCTGGGCAACGCTAACGGGATCGGCCGCCGCGCGCCGTCGCTTTCGGTGGGTGCCGGCCGATCCGCCCTCACGCCGGGGGCGGGTTGAACACGTCGTCGTAGACGGCGGTGCGCAGGCCGAGCAGCCAGCCGAAGGGGTCGAGGTCGGGGAACGACCCGTCGGGGTTCCAGATGTCCACGTCCGTGATGCCGGCGGGCGCGTCGTCGTCCACGGTGGTCAGCGTCGGGTCGGGCGGGCGGATGTGCTCGGCCGCCAGGCGCCCGTACCCGCCGCCGGCCACCAGCTCGCGGGTGGCCTGCACCGCTTCCACCGGGTCGAGGGGCAGTTGGCCCGGGGCCAGGCCGAGCGCGGCCGACATCAGCGCGGCGCGGAAGGTGGTCACCTCCTGGGAGCGACCGCGCACGAGCTGCTCGTCGAGCACCGCGGCGGCGAGCGACGAGTCGAAGCTGAGGCCTCGGCGCCACAGGTGGGTGGTGCCCACCACCGCCAGCACGTCGTCGACGACCACGGTGGTGGCCGCCAGCCGCAGCGACCGGGCCGGCCCGGCGGCCGGGGTGAAGGCCACGAAGCGCTCGGCCCGCGTGCCGTCGCCCGACGCCATGGCGGTGAGCGCGGCGGCCACGCTCTGGTCGCGGACCCGCTGCAGCTCGGCCGGCGCCCCTGGCAGGAGGTGGTAGGGCACGCACACGGCGACGTGCAGGCCGGGCACCGCGTCCATGCGGTCCATCAGCGCCTGCCACAGCGCCACCGAGTCGCCGGCGTCGGCGTCGCCGAAGGCCAGGTGGTCGAAGGCGGGGGTCTCGATGTAGACGACGTCCTCGGCCCGGCCGATGGCCGCCAACAGCGCGGTGGCGGCTTCGCGCGCCCCGTAGGAGGCGGTGAGGATGCGGCGGTCGAGGGCGCGGCGGCCGCTGACGAGGCCGTCGCCGGTGGAGCCGGGGAGGGCGCCCAGCACCGACGAGAGGAAGTTGGCGACGTCGTCCCACGTGCCGTCGAACGGGTAGGGGTTGCCGAGCGCGGTGTTGAGCAGGTCGTAGGCCAGCTCCGACGCCACGCCGGCCGCCTCGGTGCGCAGGGCCGCGATCCACAGGCTGTTCGCGGTGGGCGTGGCGGGGTCGGGGATCGGGTTCTGCTGCGCGTTGGTGACGAGCTGCACGGTGCTCTGGGTGCTCCGGTCGCGGGCGTACTCCGCGAACGCCACGGATGCGGATCCCCGGGCCAGGACGCCGTTGCCGTGCACGTCGGGCGCCGCGGGGCAGCCGGGGTGGCCCTGCTGGTGGGTCGGCAGCTCGTGGAGCTCGGCGAGCAGCGGCGTGCTGCCCACCACCGCGGCGCCGTTGAACGATGTCGGCGTGTCGGGTGGGTGGGCCAGCACCACCTCGAGCCGCTCCATGCCCGGCAGGGGGAACCCGGCCTGCCACACGGCCCCGCCGGCGAAGGGCTGGCGGCCCTGCTGCACGACCGTGGCCCCGGTCTGGGCCAGCGCGGCCGGCGGCTCGCCGGTGGCGAAGGGGTTGGCGTCCTGGGTCTGGAAGGCGGGGGCGGTGAGCTGCACCACGTCGCCGGCGCCCAGCAGGTTCACGACGCTCGACGCGGCGAAGGCCGCCGCGGGGATGGTGGTCCGGTCGACGAGCTGCGGCGGCGTGGCGCCGAGCCCCACCACGTCCGAGCCCGAGGGCACGGTGCCGTTGGGCAGCGTGCTCGGCACCTGCGCGCCGGTGGCGCAGATCAGCAGCGGGCCGGTCGCGTCGGCCAGGTCGACGGGGCCCGGCGCGGTGCCCGGGAAGGGCCGGTCGATGCGCAGGTCGGGGAAGAGCTGCTGGCCGTTGGCCGTCACCACGAGCACGTCGAGCCCGACGCGAGGCGGGTCGTCCTCGTCCACCGTGCCGTCGGGCAGGGGCACCACCACACGAGCCACGCCGCTGCCGTCGACCGGCGCGGCGCCGCCGTCGAGGCGGACGTGCTCGCCGGTGCGGGGGTCGAACCCGAGGGGCCACACCCGCACCCAGGCTCCCTGCACGCCGGCCGCGCCGAAGTCCACGGTGACCAGCACGCGCTGGTTGACGCCGACCGACGGGGGGTCGCCGACGGCCACGCCGCCGCCCTCGAGGGCGACCGCGGAGACGGCGGGCGTCGTGCTGGGCGGCGCGCCGGCGGGCGGCGTCCAGGCCACCGGCCCGGCGTCGCGGTCGACGACGGAGGCGACCAGCGTCGCCTGCCGGGTGCCGCCGGCCGGCGTCGCCAGCGCGCCGAGCACCGCGTCGGTGCCGGCCAGCAGCGCGCCGCGCTGGCTCCGGGCCGGTCGGACGCCGGTGGAGGGCCGGTTCTGATCCGCGGCCCGCCGCGTCGCCACGTCGCCGGCGCCGGACGGGGCCACCCGGGGCTGGCCGACCAGCAGCTGCTCCACCGACAGCAGCGCGATGCGGGCGAAGTCGCGGCTGAGGTTGTTGTTGACCGCGCCGTTCGGCCACGCCTGCGCCTGGCTGGCGTACTGCCCGTCGGGCAGCACGGCGGCCAGCGGCTGCGGGTAGTCGTCGTTGTCGGCCGAACCCTGGAACGACACGGTCACGCCCCGGTTGGCGTGGGCCTGCTGCACCACGCCGGTCCCCGTGGCGTCGTCGAGCTGGTACCGGTCGCTCGGCGCGTCGAGCGGTCCCTCGTGGGCGTTCACGAGGTGGAAGATCAGCCCATCGGCCGTCGGCGCCGTGCGCTGGGCCACCTGCGGCGCCCACAGGTTGTTGAAGGTGGTGGCCAGCTGGTTCCACCAGGCGGCCACCGCCCCCGCGTCGAGCGGGCGGCCGCGGTGGTCGAAGGCCCAGAGCCGCACGGCCGTCGTGGTGGGGAAGCGGAGGAGCTCGTGGGAGGTGCCCGACCCCTGGAAGAGCTGGCCGGGCTGGAGGAGGTCGCTCATCGGCACCGGGCCGTTGCCCAGCACGCTGCCGTCCCAGGTGAGGCCGAGGTTGGCCGCCTTGTCCGCGTCGGTGGTCACCCCCGACGGGAACTCGAAGGCCTCCGGGAGCAGCGCTTCGAGCGCGGTGAGGCTGGACGGCGGGGTGGTGAGCTCCAGCGCCAGGGACGCCACCATGGGCCGTGTCGGCACGTTGGGGGTGGCGGGGGCGGCCGCCGTCGGGATGGTGGCGGCCAGCGCGTCGAGGCGGCGCTGCACCCACGGCAGGAGCCGGAAGAGGGCGACGAAGCTCCCGTCGGCGAAGGCGGCGGTGCCGTCGCGGCCCCGCAGCGTCGCCAGCCGAGGCGGTCGGGGCGTGGTGGCCAGGTGGAACGACAGCAGCCCGGAGGCCGGCGGCAGCCACGCCACGTCGGTCAGCGACAGGTCGAGGCACAGCTCGTCCGCGGCGGGCAGGGGCAGCGTCACGTCGTTGTCGTCGAACCACGGGCCGATGGCGGGGGAGTGCAGGCCCAGGGCGGCGGGGGCGGGGTTGAGCGGTGCCATCAGCCCTCTCCTCCCGTGGGGCGCAGCACGGTCGACACCGACGCGCTGGCCTGGCTCCACGCCCCCGGGCGGGGGCTGCCCGGGAGGTCGGGGGCCCGGACCTCCACCGTCCAGGAGTAGCGGGTGCCGACCTGCAGCCGGTAGGCCGGGTCGTGCACGAACCGGCCGTCGTCGACCAGCTCGAAGGACCGCCCGTCGGGCCCGAGCACGATGTCGCCCTCCCGCGCGACCGGCATGCGGCGCGGGTCGGCGTGCACCGCGCTGCGGCGCAGCCGGAAGCGGGCGGCGTCGGCGGGTCGCCCCGTGAGCCGCACCCGCAGCGTGACCGTCGCGGGCGGACCCGCGGTGGCGGTCACCACCTCGAGCGACGGGCGCAGCGGGCCCGATCGCTCGGGCACCGCCCAGACCCACAGCGGTGAGGCGGCGAACGCCGCCGGCGTGCCCGCGCCGGTCTCGGCCACCACCTTGTACGTGGCGAGGACGCCGAGCGACCCGCTCACCTCGTGCTGGAACGACAGGGTGGCCTGACCGTCGGCCAGGAGCGGCTCGTCGGTCAGGTTGTAGAACCACTCGCGGTCGAACAGGCCGTGGTGGGCTCGCAGCACCGCGGCGCGGGCGGGGCGGTCGACCGCCTGGTCGAGCTCGCCCAGGAAGACGTCGAAGGCGGTGCTGCCCCCGTCGCGAGCGGCGGTGGCCTGGTGCACCAGGCGCTGCTCGTCGGCGGCGTACACGCGGTAGCGCCCCTGCGCGGCGGTGGTGGCCCACTCCAGGCGCACGCGCGCCCGGCCGGTGGCGTCGGGTCGGGCCGTCCAGGCCAGCTCGGGGGGCGCCTCCACCGGCGGCGGGCGCCGCGGATCGGCGCAGCGGGTGATGCGGGGCGCGGAGGGCGGTGACGTCATCCCGGCGGTGTCGACCCAGCGGGCGGTGGTGACGGCCTCGACCACGGCGCCGACCGGCAGCAGGTCGGGGCTGGGCGGCGGGATGTCGACCACCAGCTCGCCCTCCTGCTCAGCGGGCGCGGGTGCTTCCACGGAGAAGGCGTGGCCGTCCACCGTGCCGGAGAGGAGCAGCCGGTCCAACAGGTGCGAGCCCGGCGCCCGGCTGGCCGCCGGCGGGACCTGGACGCGGGCCTGGAGGGCGCCCCAGCGGGGGCCGTCGCCGCCGTTGTCGCCGTCGTCGGGAAGGTCGATGCGCTCGTACCAGACGTCGAGCACCGGCTCCGGCGGTGCGGGGCGACGCTTGGCGGCCAGCGTCCGCTCGCCCCAGTCGCTCCAGCGGCCGAAGACGTCGCTCTGCGCCACCCGGACCGTGAGGCCCTCGGCCGGCACCGCCCGGTGGGCCACCTGGCCGGTGCCGGGCTCGTCGGCTCGTCGTGGGATGGCCGGCACGAGCAGGAGGGCCCGCTCGTCGGCGCTCCCGCCGCGCACGGCCACGCGCTCGTTCATGCCGGTGATGGCGCCATCGGTGACCGATGCCGCGGCGACCGCCAGCCCCGCCGCGGGCACCAGGCCGCGCACCGGCACCACCGCCTGGCGGCGCGCGTCCGGAGGCGGCGCCGGCAACCACGGGCCCAGGCCGTCGGGGGTGGCCGGGAACGACGGCGGCTGCTCCGCGTCGACCACCGGCGGGGCCGGGCGGGAGGGCGTCACGCCGGCCACGGCCACCGCTGGCACCCAGAGCTCGAAGATGGGGAGGCTCTCAGGCGATGCGTCCCACGCCGGGCCGCCCGGCCCGGCGGGGCGTTGCGGGCGCAGCAGGCCGTGTGCCGCGGGCAGGAACGACAACCGCTCGGCGGGGGCCAGCACGTCGGCGTCGATCGCCCACCAGCCGTACAGCTGGTAGACGACCACGTCGCCGGGCTCGGGGGGCGACGTGGTCAGCAGGTCGACGTCGAGGAACCCGAGCCAGCGCGCCATGGTGGGATCGGCCAGCGCGGTCGACACCAGCTCCATCGCCTTCCAGCTGGCCTCGGCCGGGGCCGTCGCGCCCGGCGAGCTCGGCGTCAGCACCTCCTGTTGGCGGAGCGCGTGCTGGGGCGCGGACACGTCGTCGAGCAGCTGGTCGAGCGCGTCGGCCACGCGAGGCGCGAGCGCCGCGAGCTTGGCGGCCTCGTCGACGGGCGCGGCCGGTGGCGCGCCGGCGGCGCTCGCCGCGTCGGGCGCGTCGTGCAGGCCGAAGCGGCGCGGGGAGCCGCGCTCCACGCGCCGCAGCGCGTCCGCTCGCGCCCCGCCGGGGCGCGGGTCCAGGTACCGCGCGCCCTGCTCGCGGGGCAGCCCCATCTCCGCGAAGTCGTCCCACGTCACCGCCAACCGCCGCACGTCGAGCCACGTCAGCGCGTGCACCGTCCCCTCGCCGGACACCCGCACCGCGTCGATCTCCGAGGCGCCGAGCGAGTACGGCTCGGCGTCGCGTGCCGCCAGCGGGCGCAGGCCACGCGCCGTGGTGCGCAGGATCTCGACGTGCAGGTGGCCGCCGGCGCCCTCGGTGCCGTCGAGCCGCAGCCAGATGCACCGGCTGAGCACGTGGGTGGGCAGCCGGCCGGTGACCGGGTTGTCGGGCCTGACGTCGAACGGCGGCGCCAGCAACCGGCCCTGCGCGTCGGTCCACGTGGCCTCGTGGCGCAGCGGCGGGAAGGCCGGGAAGAGGGCCTCGGCCTCCGACGCGTCGAGGCCGAGGTTGCGGCGCCACAGGTGCACAGGGCGCATCGGCAGGCCGAGCCGCGGGTCGGTGAAGAGCCGGTAGTGGATGCCGTCGACGAGGTGCGGGTCGTCCTGGGCGTGCAGGGCGAGCCCGCCCAGGGCCCAACCGGGGGCGAGTGCCGGGCTCATACCCACTCCTGGGAGACGAGGCGCGGGACGGAGGCCACCGAGCGGCGGGCGCGGCGCGTGCGACCGCGGTCGTCCCACTCCAGCTCGAGCGTGTCGCCCGGTCCCGGCGTGAACGGCGCATCGGGGACGAGCAGCACCCGGGTGGACGACGCGTTGGCGCGCCGCGGGGTGAGGGCGGTGGTGCCGATGCGCGCGGTCAGGATCGCGAGGCGCTCGGGCGCGGGCCGGTAGTCGACGAGCGCGCCCGTGTCCGCCTGGCGCACCGCGGCGAAGCGTCCGCCCGCCTCCACCGCGGCGAGCGTCACGGTGGGCGGACCGGGCGGGCTGTCGTCGAGGACGTCCTCCAGGCGGGGCGGGCGGGCGAGGGCCTCGGTGCTGTCGAGCAGCACCCCGGCGACCTTCCAGTCGTCGACGCCGTCGCCCTGGACCCACAGCACCACCGCGCCCGGCTCGTCGGGCAGCGGCATCGGGTCGAGGCCCATGGCAGCCAACGCCTCGTCGAGGGCCACGTCGTCGCCGAGGCGCACGTCGGGCGGGGCGGCCGCGGCGGCCATGGCCTCCCACGGGAAGATCGGGTCGGCACCGGGATCGTCGGCGTCGAAGCCGGCGGCGGCGAGGAGCTCGTCGGCGTTGCGGTAGGCCGACGTGGTGAAGTGGCTGCGGGCCACGACCACGGCCGTGCCGAGCGGCCGGTTCGCGGGCACGGCCCGAACCAGCAGGTCGTACTCGGCGCGCGGCGCGAGCTCCGCCTGCACGCACGCCGTGGCGCCCTGGGGGAGCGGGCCCTCCACACACGGGGCCAGCAGCGCGGCGGCCGCGAGGCGGGCATCGGCGGGCGAGCTCTGCATGGTGGAGGTGGCCGAGCTCCACGTGAACGTGGAGGCCACCACGCGGTCGTCGAACCCCGTGGTCGTGCCGGGCGCCGGGTCGGTGCGCACCACGTCGAGCGACAGCTCGTAGCCGTAGCGGGCGAGCAGCGGCTCGATCCAGTCGACGTCGAAGTGCACCAGCAGCTGGTCGTCGAGGAAGTGCGGCGCGCCGCTGGAGTCGGGGTCGAACCCGATCACGTGCCGGGCCAGCGCACGGGGGTCGAAGGCGTGCTGCACGTCGAAGCGCAGCAGGTCGGCTTCGGCCAGCGTGCCCTCCGACGCGGTGGCGAACTCGAAGGTCTGCGCCAGGTCGTGCTGCACGCGCACGGTGGACGGCGGGTCGTCCCAGTCGAGGCTGCCGGCCGCGGGCGGGCCGCTGCTCCCGGACTGGTTCCACTCGGCCACGTCGTAGCGGACGCGGACCGCGTAGGTCGTGCCCGCGTCGAGCAGCACCACCCGGTCCTCGACGGGTGCGTCCCACACGCTGTTCCAGGCGTCGAGCAGGTCGTTGCGGGCGTCGTCGGCCGCCTCGGCGGCCTCGGTCGCGGCGGTGGTGGTGAAGCAGCTCCGCACGAGGCCCACGTCGACGCCGAGGGCGGGGTCGAGCAGCACCCCGGTCCAGGGACCGTCGTCGCCGGCGGCGGGGGCGTAGCGCAGGATGGCTGCCGCCTCGGTGTCGGAGGCGACCACGTCGAGCAGGGTGACCGGCCAGGGCGCGTCGCCGGCGTCGCGCCGGCCCGTGGCCGCCGGTGCGAGCAGCGTCGCCGCCTCCTCCAGGAAGGCCACGGTGTTGTCGACCACCGTGCCCTGGTCGAAGGCCACCTGCACCTGCACGCAACAGGCGTCGATGGTCAGCACCTGCGTGACGCCTGGCGGGGTGGGCTCGGCCCAGAGCACCACGGTGGTCATGCCCGCAGCCGTGAGCTCCAGCGTGTAGGGCACGCCGGGCGCGTGGTCGGCCGGCACCTCGGCCTCGGCCAGCACCGCGCCGTCGGCGTCGAGCGCCTTCATCCGCACGGGCTCGGTGCCGCTGTAGGCCACGGTGCAGCGCACGTGGGTCGGGCTGCCGTAGGTGAACGGGCCGACGGCGAGCTCGTGCAGCTCGACGACCAGCTCGCCGTCGAAGACGAGGAGGTAGTTGCCGTCGCCCGCGTAGGTGATGCCGGTCTGGCCGGTCACTCGGATGACGCCGTAGTCGACCACGTCGGGCGCCTGGGGGCCGTCGCCGAGGTCGTCGAAGCCGAAGCAGAGCTCCACCTCGCTGCCGCTGACGGGGATCGGCACCGACAGCGCCACGACCAGCTCGGGGGCCTCGACGTCGCGGCTGAAGCTGCCGTCGAAGCCGAGGCTGATGGGCAGCTCGTCGGGCTTGGTGGAGCGGGGCAGCAACCACATCGCCGTGATCGGGTCGCCGTCGCCGTCGGGCGCCCACGGCCCGGCGAGGGGGGCAACGCGACCCGGCTCGTACGCGTACCCGGTGAGATCGCCCCAGGTGAGCCAGGCCTCGAGCGGCACGCCGGCGGTCTCGGTGCCGACGAGCGACGCGCCCGAGCGCCACGGCAGCGGGCCGCCGGCCTGGCTCGAGAAGCGCACCCGATCGGCGGCCACGCGCTCCCCGGCGCTGCCCAGCACGCAGTGGCGGGTCGTGGTCGGCACGGGATCGCACAGGCGCTCGACCACATCCGCCGGGTCGCCGGCGGCGCCGGCCCCGCCGTCGAGCAGGTTGCGGGCCCACGGCGCCGGGTCCCAGGCCAGCAGGGCGAGGTCCCACATCTCGTGCTCCGACGACGGCGGGTCGCCATCGGCGGGGATGGCCGGGCGGCCCGCGGGCAGCCACCACACGCTCGGCCACTCGGCCGCGTCGGTGACCAGCCGGCCGTCGGCGTCGAGCAGCTCCACCGCCCGCAGCCGGTAGAGGAACTTGGTGCGGGCCGAGCCGCCCCAGTCGGCGCCCCAGCCGCTCGAGGGGGTGGGGCGGAACGAACCCGTCTCCAGGGCCGACAGCACGCGCTTCGAGAAGTGGAGGGTGGGCCGGCAGTCGACCCAGGCGGTGTGCTCCGGACCCGGCGTCCCGCTCGTGCCGGAGCGGGCGGTGGCCACCACCCGGGCGTAGCGGTCGGTGAGGCTCACGCCCTGCACGAGCAGGTCGGCGTCGATGTCGGGCGGCTGGGCCCCGCCGACGGTGATCTCCACGCACCCCTTGGCCTTGATGAAGGCCAGGTCGACCTCGCCGCAGAACTCGCCCGACAGCTGCGCGTCGTGCTCGGTGAGGGTGAGGTCGACGTCGCCGGTGATGCTCACGCCCACCGGTCCGAAGCGCAGCTCGCCGCCGGTGGTCAGCTCGCCCTTCAGGAACAGGGGCTTGGTGCCCAGCCCGACCACGATCGACGAGCCGGCCCGCAGCGACACCGTGTCGCCGCCCCACTCGAAGTCGTAGCCCGCGCCGAACCCGATGGAGAAGCCGGTGAAGTCCCAGTCCTCGCCCTTGCCGCCGAGGTCGCGGAGCTCCTTCTCCTCGATCATGAGGTAGGCCCAGGCCTGCAGGTCGAGCGTGCCGGGCAGCACCGTGATGGTCACCGGGTCGCCGGCCCGGCCGCCGAAGCCGTCGCTGCCGACGCGGACGTAGCCGCCGGTGGGGCCGGCGAACGGGAACCACGCCGCCACCGGCACCTGCACGTCGAGCAGGCTGGGCACGCCGTAGGTGCCGCGGATCCCGACGGCCAGGCCGTCGCTGCTGACCGCCACGATGCCGAGCAGCCCGGCGCCGGTGGTCGAGCTCGGCGGCGCGTCCTCCTCGGCGCCCTCGGGCACGCTCACGAACCGGGCCGCGACGGTCAGCACCACCGACGGGTCCGGCAGCTCGACGGCCAGCATCCCGTTCAGGTTGAACGTGAAGCCGCCGTCGGCCTGCGTGCCGAGCGTCGCGCCCACACCGAGGGCCACCTGCCCGGGCTCTGGCCGGTACTTGTCCTCGGTGTCGGTCTCCAGCCAGCGCAGCTCGCGCTGCACGGGGTCCGGCTCGGCGGCCGCCGATGGCAGGGCGCGCGTCCCGTTGGACACCACCCGCCCCTGCAGGCCGAACAGCCCGAGGCCGGTGTTCAGCAGCGGGATCGGCGTGGCGAAGGTGACGGCCACCTCCAGGTGGGCCATCGGCGGGCGGTAGACGAACGAGGCGTCGATGCCGAGGCCGATGGGCTCGATGGCCAGGTCGAGCGCGGCCGACACCTCGAGCGCGCCGCTGCCGCCTTCGGTGATGGCGAGGTGCCCGCGGCCCTCGATGACGTCGGGGATCGAGATGGACGCGGTGAGGCCGCGCAGCTCGAACACCACCTCGGTCCCGAGCGTGAGGCGCAGCGTGGCCTGCTCGAGGCGGACGGGTCCGAGGTCGACCGCCAGCACGAGGTCGACCTCGATCCAGACCGAACCGGCGCCCATGCGCACGGCGACGACGCCGAGCAGCCTGGCCAACGTGTTGTTCATGGCCCACGTGCCCGGCGTGACGACCTCGGCGCCCTCCTCGTAGGCCAGGCCGACCCGGTTCAGGTCGTCGATCCCCACGTCGGAGCTGAGCTCGATGCCGGCGCGGCGGTAGCGGACGGCCACGCCGGTGCCGGTGGCCAGGCCGGCGGGCAGCACCACGTCGAAGGCCGCGGTGTAGTCGGCGTACAGCCAGAAGCGATGGGCCCAGCCCGGGTCGGAGCTGCCCGCGGCGCGGCCGTAGCCGAGCTCCACCCGGTGCACGGTGGTGACGCCGTTGCGGGCCACGTCGAACACCGCGCTCGTCGCGGCCACGCCGGCCAGCGCGAGGAGCGGGACCACCGACTCGCTGGCGTCGGCGGCGTCGACGCCCGTGGCCAGAGCGGGCCCCAGCGCGAGGACGAGGGCCAGGTCGCTGGCGATGCCGTTGGCGCCGTCGGAGGTGTCGGTGATGCGGAACAGGCCCTCGTCCGACCCGGGCGTGTCGATCGCGCCCGTCAGGACCATCTGGCGCGACCGCGGGTCGTTGGCGAAGCGCAGCACCACCTGCCACACCTTGGTCTCACCGGGCTCCGGCGGGTCGAGGGCTTCGGGCTCGACGGCCCCGCCGAGGACGGGGATCTCCAGGCGGCGCTGCTCCCAGTCGACGGCCAGCTCCACCAGCGTGGGCGCCGAGTCCTGCGCGTCGACCCACGACGGGCTGTCCCACCGGGCCAGCAGGCGCGCCGCCATGCCCAGGTCGCGCTCGCGCGGCGGTTCGGTGATGTGGGCCCAGCGGTCCGCGCCGGGCACGAGGGTGCGGCGGCGCGACGGTGCCACCGCGTCGTCGTCGCCCAGCGACGCCTGCCACGGGTCGGGCACCACCGCGTACACGTCGAAGCCGCGCGCCTCCTCCCGCTCGGGGATGCTGCGCGACTCGCCCCACTCGGCGAGCCGGTCGGCGTGGTCCACCTTGATCCGCAGCTCGATGCGGGTGCGCTCGTCCAGGCTGCGGGCCACGAGCGTGGGGTCGTCCATGTCGGGCAGGACGGTGGGGTCCGACGGCATCGTGCCCACCGCGGCCGAGGCCGGCTCGTTCTCGCCGCGCGAGTAGACGAGGCTGCTGTCGACGGCGTCGGGGCCGAGGGCGGGATCGGTGAGCAGGGCGCGGCCCTGCGCGGCGCGCCGCCCGCCGAGCACGGTGTTGTAGGCGTCGTCGCCGATGTCGCAGGTGCGGCCGATCACCACGAAGCGGGCGTCGGGATCGACGTCCAGCACGTCCGCCGCCCAGGCCCGCAGCACGGCGGCGGCCGCTTGCTTCGGGTCGGCGCCCTCGGCGAAGCCGCGGAGCCGGTCGGCCGTGCCGGTGGTGGGGTCGTGCGGGGCCCACACCGGATAGGGGTCGGGCGGGCCCCAGGGGTCGACGTGGGTGCCCTCGAAGCCCGGCTGGTCGGTGGTGAAGCGGGTGGGATGCACCTCCCGGTACAGCACCGGGTCGGTGCTGTCGAAGGCCATGCGCACCCGCACGGCCGACAGGACGTGCGTGGCGTCGTCGTCGTCCTCGGCGAGGGCGAGCTCCGCCAGCGTCCCATCCGGGATGGTGAGCGGGTGCAACGTGGCGGGCTCGTCGGCCGGTCGCGTGGCGCCCTCCTGGTGGAAGGCGCGCAGGTGGTACGACGCCACCACCGCCGTCGGCACGGCCGGCTGGTCGACCTCCTCCACGAAGAGGCGCGGGCCGGCTCGGTCTTCCAACGGCCCTGCGCCGTCGATCGCCGCGCAGCCGATCACCATGCGGTCGGCGTCGTCGAGCACGTCGACCTCGAGGCGCCGGCGCCGCCCGCGGTGGTCGGTGAGCACGACGGTGTGCCGGCCCGTCCGCCAGGCGCCGGTAGGGGTGAAGCGCCCACCCGTCCCGGTGCGGGCGCTGCCGCCGTGGCTGAGCTCCCAGGTGATGCGCTCGACGTCGTCGGCGTCGGCGGGGAGCGGGTCGATGGCCTCGAACCACACGCCGGCCAGGTGCTCCGACGTGCCGGACACGTGGGTGACGTCGCTCCAGCTGAAGGGCTCGGCCCAGAGGCGGATCTTCGGCGGGAAGCCGCCGTCGTCGAGGGCGCCGTCGCCCGGTACGAAGGCGAAGGTCAGCTCGGGCCCGTCGGCCTCGCGGCCGTCCTCGAGGACGAACACGTCGCGGTAGCCGAGGGTGTCGTGGGGGTCGCCGGGACGCACCACCACCCACCCGGTGTCGTTCCCCGTCGTCCACGTGGTGCTCCCGGGGAGGCGCCAGCGGCCCTGCGCGTCGGGCGGGGACAGCCGGGCCAGCACGCGCACGGGGTCGCCCGCCGCGGTCGACACGACCTCCACCTCGCGCTGGCGTGACGGCCCGGCCGGCGTGGTGAGCGCGGTGAGCTGGCCGTCGACGTCCTGGTAGAGGTGCAGGGCCACCTTGTGGACGTCGCCGTCGGGGCGGTCGAGGCGCGACACCTCCCCGAGCTGCAGGAAGGCCTCCAGCTGCACGCCGTTGTCGGGCGCGAAGCCGATGAGCAGGTCGCGCACGCCGGCGGTGACGTCGCCCACGAAGGGCAGGTCGCGGGGCAGGTAGAGCGTGGCGTCGGAGATCGACAGCCCCCGCCACGCCGCGTCGTGCCCTCGGGCCACGATCTCGGGAGGGGTGACGGCGGTGGTCTGGTCCCAGAGGACCTCGCCCACCGTCATGCCGAAGCCGTTCGGCG
>Ga0182742_1002272_pt1 | contig 21730 bp, 21 predicted proteins | sample eDN5th37CBELigMG_FD_128880 | JGI IMG/M metagenome (GOLD analysis project Ga0182742, IMG submission 128880) | Enriched Miracle-Growth compost microbial communities from Emeryville, California, USA - eDNA 5th pass 37_C BE-Lig MG (version 2)... ... | reverse complement strand
GGAACATACCATATCGTATGACTGTGACGTCAGAAATACGGACTTTCCGAGTCACGCGTTTTTTTCAAGGAGGATCGGCCAATGAATGATTGGATCGAGGAATTGCGAGCACAACCCGTCGGCGACATATTGCTGGATGAGCCGCTGTCCCGCCACACCACCTGGAAGATAGGCGGCCCGGCAGACGTTATGATCGTGCCGGGAAATAAACAGGAGCTCGTCACTGCGGTTTCGTTCATGCACCGTCACGGAGTCCCTTGGACGACTCTAGGCCGGGGTTCGAATACGCTCGTGTTCGATTCGGGCATTCGCGGGGTCGTGATCAAGCTTGGGGAAGCGTTTGATTTCGTTCGAATTGACGGTGATCGAGTCACGGCCGGCGGAGCGTTCTCTTTCATTAAGCTGTCCGTGATGTGCGGGAGAGCCGGCCTTACAGGCCTGGAATTTGCAGGGGGGATTCCAGGCAGCGTAGGCGGAGCCGTCTATATGAACGCTGGAGCGCACGGTTCTGACGTCTCACGCATCTTGTCATCCGCCGAAGTGGTGTCTGAAAACGGAGAAATCGCCGTATGGAACAATGAAGATCTGCAATATGCATACCGCCACTCCGCGCTTCAAGGCAAGCGCGCGATTGTGACTGAAGCGACCTTCCAGCTTGCGCACGGCAACCGCAGGGAGATTGCTGCGACTCTAGCGGCATACAAGGAACGACGAAACCGGACGCAACCGATGACAGCGGCTTGCGCAGGAAGCGTATTCCGGAACCCGCCGGGCCACCATGCAGCGAAGCTGATTGAAGAAGCCGGCTTGAAAGGGTTGACTATCGGCGGCGCGCAGATCTCGACACTGCACGCGAATTTCATCGTCAATAACGGCAACGCAACGGCGGAAGATGTGCTCGCCTTAATCACGCACATCCAACAGACTGTGGAGCAGAGAACCGGCATTCGGCTTGTTCCAGAGGTGTTGGAGGTGGGCGAGCGCTAATTCCGGAGGTGGGACTTTGGATAAGTTAGTTATCGAGGGCGGCCGGCCGTTACAGGGCAGCGTTCGGATCGAGGGGGCAAAGAACGCCGCGCTCCCGATCTTAGCCGCATCCATTTTAGCCGAAGGGCCGGTCTCGATTGACAACGTTCCTGATTTGCTTGATATTCATGTGATGCTTGAGATCTTGCGGTCACTGGGTGTTATTGCAACGTTGAGAAATAAGACCGTATCCATCAATGCGGCGAATGTGAACACTTCTGAAATTCCAGAGAGCCTCATGAGTAAAATGCGCTCTTCCATTTTCTTAATGGGACCGCTACTGGCAAGATTCGGCGAAGTGACGATCTACCAACCGGGCGGATGCGCCATTGGCGAACGGAAAATCGATCTGCATTTGAACGGCTTGAAGAGTCTCGGCGCGAAAGTAATAGAAACCGAGAATAAGATTGTGTGTAAGGCGAGTCGGTTGAAGGGCGCTGATATTGTTCTTGATTATCCGAGTGTCGGCGCAACGGAAAACTTGATGATGGCGGCTGTAACGGCCGAGGGCATTACAACGATTTCCAACGCGGCCCGGGAGCCGGAAATATCTGATCTCCAACTGTTCTTGAACCGGATGGGGGCCAAAATCATTGGCGCCGGAACCGATACGATTACCATTGAGGGCGTGAAGAAGCTCTCCTCCTGCGAGCACCGGGTCATTCCGGACCGGATCGTGACAGGAACGTTAATGGTAGCGGCTGCGGCAACACGAGGGAGCGTGAATTTGGAGGGGGCTGTTCCTGGCCATCTCACATCTGTCATTCACGCGCTGCTCCGTTCCGGTGTTCAAATTACGTTCGAAGATGGTATAATGAACGTGTCTGGCACAGCCAGGCCGAGGGCGGTTGAACGAATCGTGACGAGCCCGTTTCCTTCCTTCCCGACCGACCTGCAAGCGCAGATGATGGTTCTGCTGTCGCTCGCCGACGGGTTAAGTATTGTGAAGGAGACTGTCTTTGAAAGCAGGTTTCGTCATGTGTCGGAGCTAGTTGCAATGGGCGCCGACATTCGTGTTGATCTCAATTGCGCGTTTATTCGGGGAGTGCCCAGATTATACGGCGCAGCTGTAGAAGCGACGGATTTGCGCGCAGGCGCCGCTCTAGTCATTGCGGGACTCGCCGCAACCGGGCGCACGGTGATCAGCCAAATCCACCACATTGACCGTGGATATGAATCTATTGAAACCATGTTCCAGTCGCTTGGCGCATGCATCGAGCGCACTGGAGCCGTTGCGCCGAACCGCATGGCCAGTTCGATGTAACGGGGATTATACGTCTTCAAGACGTCCCTTCCGAATCTCTCTGGAGGGGACTCATTTTTCTTCTAACATGGGACAAACTGTTATCTTTCACATATATTCCATTTCGTTGAAGGTGGTGCTTTTTACCGTGCCCGACGTGCAACGGATTCCTGTCGTTCGAGGGGAACGGCCGCGCCGCAGAGGTAATAGAAAGCTGCTGGCATTTCTTTTTTTATTTTTCATCGCACTGATGCTTGTGCTTTTTTTTCAATCGTCGTTTAGCAAAATCCACCAAATATATGTAGAAGGAAACAGGCTTCTCACTACAGAACAAATTATACAAGCTTCAGGTGTTACTGTAGGAGATCACTTCTTTGGCGTGAACACGAGAAAAGTAGGCGAGAAGATTATGAATCTCGGTGTAACGGAGGAAGTGCGTACATCCAAGACATTTCCCGGAGTTGTATCCATCGCCGTGAAGGAATTCCCGGTTGTGGCGCTTGAATTAACGGAAGAAGGAAATATTGCGGGATTGTTGTCCAACGGCCAAACCGTCCCCTATGGGATCGAGGAACGAGCCGCATCACGCCCCATTCTTACAGGCTGGGGGAATAATCCGCTTAAAGCGAATCTCGCGCGGACATTATCCGCGATTCCGCCGGAGCTGCTGCAAGACGTCTCGGAAATTGTTCCAAGCCCCACGGGGTCTTATCCGGACCGCATCATCCTTTATACTAGATCCCAATTCGAAGTGATTACCAGCATCTCGTATTTACCCGAAAAAATTTCACTTCTCGATGACTATGTATACGGAATGCAGAATGGCGATAGAACGACCGGCCGGATCATTTTATTGGAAAGCAATCACGCGGAGCCGCTCGAGGAGCCGGAAGGCGCAAACGAAGGAGAATAAGGCAGCGGACACTATTCAAGGGCTTGTTCACGTGCTAAAATAAACTTTATGTAATTTACAATTATGATACTATTTTTCACAAAAAAAGAGGGAATCGATAACTTGTGTGGAATATGTATAAAGTTAAAACTCTATTCGACTTACACATTAAGTCCTAACCAATACGGGAGGTGCCAACGCTTTGAGCGGCAATGACATCATTGTAAGCTTGGACATCGGGACATCGAAGGTCCGTGCAATCATCGGAGAAATTACAGTCGGCTCCTTGAATATCGTTGGCGTCGGCTCAGCCGATTCCGAAGGTATCCGCAAGGGAGCTATCGTTGATATAGATCAGACGGTACATTCGATTAAGAGCGCTGTCGACCATTCAGAACGGATGGTAGGCGTAACGATATCGGAAGTGTTTGTAGGAATTTCCGGAAATCATATCCAACTCCAGCCGAGTCACGGTGTCGTGGCGGTCTCTAATGAGGATCGCGAGATTGGGGAAGAAGATATCGAGAGAGTGCTGCAAGCCGCGAAAGTAATTGCTTTGCCTCCTGAAAGAGAAATTATTGGTATTGTTCCTAAACAATATATTGTTGACGGGCTCGAGGGAATTCAGGATCCCCGCGGTATGATCGGGGTGCGCTTGGAAGTCGAAGCGACGGTGATTACCGGCGCGAAGACAGCTATACATAATCTCATTCGTTGTGTGGAGAAGGCGGATCTGAAGGTCGCCGGCTTGATCCTGATGCCGCTTGCGGCAGGACATCTCTCCCTTTCTAAAGATGAGAAGAATTTGGGGACGGTGCTGGTCGATATCGGCGCCGGCGCAACAACGATTTCCGTATTTGAGAACGGAACGATCTCCGCTACTTCTACACTTCCGATCGGCGGCGACTATGTAACGAATGATATCTCCATCGGACTTCGCACACAGTTGGAGATGGCTGAGAAGATAAAGCTGAAGTATGGTTGCGCCTCCGTCCACGAAGCTGCCCCGGATCAAACCTTCAAGGTGTTGCGGATCGGCAGCAATGTAGAGAAGGAATTTTCCCAGGTTGATTTAGCCACGATTATTGAGCCCCGCATGCAAGAGATCTTCGAGATGATCAAGGCGGAGGTCAAGCGGATTCATCCGGGTGAATTAGCTGGAGGTTACGTGCTAACGGGCGGGGCTGTTTCTTTACCAGCGGTTCTGTCGGTTGCGCAATCGATTCTGGATACATCCGTGCGGATTGCTTCTCCCGATTTTGTCGGTGTTCGGGAACCATCATATGCGAGTGGTGTCGGGATTATTACTTACGTGGCAAAGTTTTTGCGTTCACGCAATATGGCATCCGTGAAGAATGCGACCAATCGCAAGCCGGGTTCTGCGAATAAACCTAGTTTGTTTGATCGGATTAAAAATTTCATTAACGAGTTTATCTAGGTTAAGGGGGAGCACGCATGTTTGAATTCGATCTCGAAATGGATCAATTGGCACATATTAAGGTAATTGGTGTCGGCGGCGGCGGAAGCAACGCTGTGAACCGAATGATCGATAACGGTGTGAGAGGTGTTGAGTTTATTACCGTCAACACAGATGCGCAAGCATTGCAGTATGCGAAGTCGGAAGTAAAGCTTCAGATCGGGGATAAATTAACCCGCGGTCTTGGTGCCGGAGCCAATCCTGAGGTGGGCAAGAAGGCTGCCGAAGAATCCCGCGAGTTAATCGTGAACGCGCTGAAGGGCGCCGACATGGTATTCGTTACCGCGGGAATGGGAGGCGGCACGGGTACCGGTGCAGCGCCGGTAATCGCTGATATCGCCCGGGAATGCGGCGCGTTGACGGTCGGTGTAGTGACCCGTCCGTTTACCTTCGAAGGCCGCAAGAGACAAGCGCAAGCGGAGCACGGAATCAATGCCTTGAAGGAAAAGGTCGACACGCTGATTATCATTCCGAACGACCGCTTGCTGGAGATTGTCGATAAGAAGACACCGATGCTTGAAGCTTTCCGCGAAGCGGATAACGTATTGCGTCAAGGCGTTCAAGGCATCTCCGACTTGATTGCGGTGCCTGGACTCATCAACCTTGACTTTGCGGACGTAAAGACGATTATGACGGAGCGCGGCTCCGCTCTAATGGGGATTGGCCGGGCGAGCGGCGAGAACCGTGCGGCAGAAGCGGCGAAACGCGCAATCATGAGCCCGTTGCTGGAAACTTCGATCGACGGCGCTCGCGGCGTCATCATGAACATCACTGGCGGCGCTGATCTCAGCTTATATGAAGTCAATGAAGCTGCCGAGATCGTCATCGAAGCCGCGGACCCTGAAGTGAACATGATCTTCGGTGCCATCATTGATGAATCGATGAAGGAAGAAATTAAGGTTACGGTCATTGCTACCGGCTTCGAGCATAAGCCTGCCAATCCGGCTCCAGTTGCGCCGCGCCGTACTGCAGGGGCAACGGAGGCCACGGACAAGCATAATTCGGGCAATCTTCGTCCGTTCGGTTCGGCTCCAAGCGGGGATCAGTTGGACATTCCGACCTTCTTGCGCAATCGGAATCGCAATCACTTTGACGATTAATAGAGAATTGGTCTTTATATGGGTTGGGGAGTTCATAATGAATTCCTCGGCCCATATTTTGTTTTTCCTTGGTTGTTTTTTCCTCCTGGTCCTTATGTATCCCTTCGCAGTTCCTTTTTCCCGCTATCCCGTCGGCTCAGCTTATCTATGCCCGCCACCTATTGGTGCATGTGGATCTCTTGCATTTCTAAGCTTCCTTTGCTCTATTAGTACACCTATTGTCCCGTTATCCCGTTGGCTCAGCAAATTTGGGGTTGTTCATCTAACTTGTCACATCACTTGTAACTCTCGAACGACTATTGGTGGACATAACGGTATCCCTTTTTTACACGCTAACTTAAGCCGCTTTATTCATTGCAATATTAATTTTTGACGTGGACATGCACAGTTCCGCAATGAAGGACAGTGGCTCCCACCGTTTGATAGTTGCATTGACGCGAAAACAAAATTCGGCAAGGTACGCATCCAGATATTTCTTACCGATACCGCGGAAGGTGCGGTTGATCCAACTCTTTGCTTCCGCAAAGATGTCTCGAAGAAGCAGGTTAGAACGAAATGGAATGCGTTTCTGGAAGGAATACATGGCTTCTTCGGAAACATGCTTCGCTCGAAAGGAGGCAATGCCGGCGCGGGTGACAGATTTGGACTCCATGTAGGCGGAAGGGACGAACTTCATTTTCACATAGGTAAGGTTGGAGTTGTGGAAGTAGGACCCGGCGACAATGACGGGGTGTTCTTGCGGGTGTGGAGTGAACATCTGCCAATTACGTCTGCCATAAAATCGCACGCCTGCTTCAACAGAGCCAGTCAAACGCTGATTCTGATCGAATTGAAGGATGGCCGAGCGGATTTTCCGAAGGATCGACCAGGCAGTTTTGTAAGTGACAGATATGATCTTGGCGAGTTGTACAGCGTTGACGCTTTTATGGTGTGAGAGCAATTCGATAGCGGATGCCCACTTGGATAGTGGAGTGCGGCTGCTTTCCATGATGGTGCCGGCTGTGACAGTGGTTTGGTGACGGCACAGCTTACATTGGTAGAGCGGCAGCGTGCGTCCAGTAATGGTGTAGGCTTCGGGATAAGCGCACCGGGGACAATGAAAGCCGTCGGGCCATCTCAATTTATAGAAAAAGGATACGTAATAATCCATACAGTCAACCGCCTTTCACGAACAAATGATCGTAAAACCATTATACAGAACACCAGTTCCCATTTCAAGTCATGCTGAAAAAAACTTATGCTGAGCGGTGGGGATATCGGGATCAAGTGACTGTGAAAGGGAACTACGGACCACAAAACGAAAAAAATGGCATAGCTGAGCGAAGGGGATAGCGGGAAAAAGGGAGCGCGAAAAAGTATAGATCCCCCGCACGGCGCGGGAGGCGGAATGGTTCGACAAAAGAAGCGGACATTTTACAGCGGGATTAGACAGACTTTGAGAGGGGGATTCGTTATACTAGCTTCCGTGGACAGTAAGGGCGAAGGATGGTCTTCCGGTGTAGAGGAGAGGTGCAGATACGGGGGTCAGACGAATGGTCGTTTACGTGGATATTCTTTTTCTAACGAATTTCGTCTTGGACTTTTCCATGCTGATCGCCGCCGCGAAGATTCGCGGAATCCGGCCAAGCCTATGGAGGGTTGCGGCAGCGTCCGCTATAGGAGCCTTATACGTGCTGTTCATGTTCGTGCCGTCGCTCTCCATTTTCTATACTTTTGTAGTTAAATGTTTATTTTCAGCGGTCATGATTATGACAGCTTTCGGCTACAAAACTTTGGGGCGGTTTTTGGGTCTATTGGCTGCTTTCTATGCCGTCAGCGCAACGGCAGCGGGTGCGGTGCTGGGCTTTCACTATTTATTGCAATCTACGCACGAGGTGTGGGACGGGATCTTATTTATCCGCTCCGGAGGCTATCAGCATGTACTGGGCATCTCCTTGTGGTTTATCGTGACGATTGCCATCGCGGGAATCGCAGGGTTCCGGAAGGTAAATGCAGGCGCGAAACGGAAAGAAATGAAGACGCAATTTCTCGCTCCGGTTGAGGTGCAGATTGACGGGGAAACGTTCCGCTGTACCGGCTTGATCGATACAGGTAACCACTTATACGATCCTTTAACACGTACACCTGTTATGGTGATGGAGGCTTCCGTCTGGAAGCAGGAGATTCCGGCAACGTGGCTGGAAGCGATTAAAGCCCATGAAGCGGATAAGATCGTTAGTTTGTTAGGGGAGGGTGACGCGGCGGCTGCGTCGGAATCGGGGTTTGAATCCCGATGGCGTGACCGCATTCGTCTGGTCCCCTATCGCGGAATTAACGGCGGCGCCAGGTTTATGCTTGCGGTCAAACCCGACAAGGTGACAGTAGAGCGTGGAGGGCAGCTTCATGCGGCGGAGAAAGTGTTGGTTGGCATTGACGGCGGCAAGCTGAGTTCGGATGGGCTGTACCAAGCGATAATTCACCCGGCGTTAGTACCGGAATCACCCGAATCATGAAGGTGAAAAACAGAAGAACAAGACCGCAACAAGGTTGCAGAAACGGAGGATGAGAAATACGATGATGCTGCGGTGGAAGATGATCCTGACGATTTGGTACTATCGGCTGCTGTTCTTCCTGCGATTAAAGGGGGAGGAGATTTATTATATCGGCGGAAGCGAAGCGCTTCCCCCGCCGTTAACCCGCGAGGAGGAGGAGTATCTCCTGTCGAAGCTGTCCAGCGGGGACGCGGCGATCCGGACGATGCTGATTGAACGCAATCTTCGTCTTGTTGTCTATATTGCGCGTAAATTTGAAAATACGGGGATCAATATTGAAGATCTCGTGTCTATAGGTACGATCGGATTAATTAAAGCGGTGAACACATTCGACCCGGATAAGAAAATTAAGCTGGCTACCTATGCGTCGCGCTGCATAGAGAATGAAATACTCATGTATTTGCGCCGAAACAGCAAGATTCGTACAGAAGTATCCTTCGATGAGCCGCTGAACATTGATTGGGACGGCAACGAGTTGCTGCTGTCCGATGTGTTAGGTACGGAGAACGATACGATATACCGGAACATCGAAGAGCAGGTTGACCGTAAATTACTGCATAAAGCGCTTGATAAGCTGTCGGAACGGGAGCGACTCATCATGGAGCTGCGCTTCGGTCTGAGGGACGGGGAGGAGAAGACGCAGAAGGATGTCGCGGATTTGCTCGGGATCTCACAATCCTACATTTCCCGTTTGGAAAAGCGTATCATCAAGCGCCTCCGTAAGGAATTCAATAAGATGGTGTAACGATCGGCACATCAAGCTCGGGGAAGGGTCCCCGGGCTTGACTTTTTTGTTCGATTTGTTCAAGAATATTCTCCCAGTGCTCGGAGATAATGTACAGTAATGTCTCTCCTGGGAGGTATTTACGCATGACCCGCAACAAAGTCGAGATTTGTGGTGTGGATACTTCAAAACTGCCGGTATTAACGAATGCCGAGATGCGCGAGTTATTTGTCTTGCTGCAACAGAAGGGGGAGCGGTCCGCAAGGGAAAAGCTGGTCAACGGCAATTTGCGGTTAGTGTTAAGCGTGATTCAGCGTTTTAACAATCGCGGTGAATTTGTCGACGACTTGTTTCAGGTCGGTTGTATTGGTCTAATGAAGGCTATCGATAATTTCGATTTGGGACAAAATGTGAAGTTTTCCACCTATGCCGTGCCGATGATAATCGGCGAAATTCGCAGGTACTTACGTGACAACAATCCGATTCGCGTATCCAGAAGTCTGAGGGACATTGCCTATAAGGCGCTCCAAGTGCGGGATCAGTTGACGAACCGCAATTCCAGGGAGCCCACCATTACAGAAATATCATCGGAATTGAATGTCCCCAAGGAGGATGTCGTGTTCGCGTTAGACGCGATTCAGGACCCGGTGTCGTTATTCGAACCGATCTATCAAGACGGCGGCGACCCGATCTATGTCGTGGATCAAATCAGCGACGACAAGAGCAAGGACGTCACTTGGATTGAGGAAATTGCCCTACGGGAAGCGATGCGAAAGCTAAACGATCGCGAAAAAATGATTCTGTCCATGCGGTTCTTTGAAGGGAAGACACAGATGGAGGTAGCCGAGGAAATCGGCATCTCTCAGGCACAAGTGTCACGCTTAGAGAAATCGGCAATTAAACAAATGCAAAAGCATGTAAGCACGTAAACTTGTTCGGTCCGTTCCCGTCGGCGCAAACGGGGAGCGGACCGTTTGTTTTCGGCAAGAAAGAGGACACATTTTACCCCTTGAATCATATAGTAGTAAGGATAGGCGGGTGTCCCTTATGAAAATTTCCGACTTTCAAACGAAAGATGTCATCAACATTGTAGATGGCAGAAAGCTGGGCCAAATTAGCGACATTGAGCTTGACCTTCGCGCCGGGCGCATCGAATCGATCGTCGTGCCTACGAACGGAAAGTTCTTCGGATTTTTCGGGGGCGGGACGGACATCGTCATTTCTTGGAGGTCGATCGTCAAGATCGGTGCCGATGTGATCCTGGTGAAGCTGGACGATCCGAGGGTGTACCGTGCATATGAGGATCGGTTAAAAGAGGGTACGAGAGTGTACCGGGATCCTGAACGTGAGAGGGAGCGGGAAAAGGAGCGCTATCCCGCCGCAGCGGAGGATGGAGATTACCGGTAACTCTTGACAAGGTGTAAGGCAGCGCACCAACCGCCCGGAGCAAGTCTGTCCGGGCGCGTTCGTGTGCCGTTCGAAATTGTGGTAAACTACTAGGTACATTGGAAAGTAGATTCGGCAAAAAAATTCGCGGAACATGGTTTTCTCGAGCGATATAGGAGGGACGAACGATGACCGTTGGGAAGCAGCAAGATCCGTTCTCGCTTCATACGGCGGATAACGGCGTCGTGACGCTTCGGCTGAACGAATGGCTGACAAGCTTTCCTTGGCTGACCGCCGGTTTTACGACACGGAAGGGCGGCGTAGGCCAGAAGCCTTGGGATGAGCTGAATACCGCGCTGCATGTCGGAGATCATACGGATGCCGTCATCGAGAATCGGCGGCTCGTGTCCGCTGCGGCGGGGCTTGCGTTCGATGCTTGGACATGCGCGGAGCAGGTGCACGGCTGCGACGCCGCGGTCGTGGACGCAGCTTCCGCAGGAAGCGGGCGGTTATCCCGTGAGGACGCCATCCAAGGGAAGGATGTGCTCGTCACGAATACGCCCGGCGTGATGCTGACGATGTTTTACGCAGATTGCGTGCCGTTATGGTTCGTTGACCCGGTCAACCGGGCCGTCGGCTTAGCGCATGCGGGCTGGCGCGGCTCTGTGGCCGGCGCCGCTTCGGAAGCGGTTCGAACGATGCAGCGCGAGTTCTCCTCCTCCCCGGACGAACTGCGCGCAGCGATCGGTCCGTCGATTCGCGGCTGCTGCTATGAAGTGGATGAGAATATCGCGCAACATTTTAAACAGGATCCGTCCGAATGTCTGTCGCCTTCTTCCTCCCCTGGAAGGTATATGCTCGATTTAGCGAAATTTAATCGACATAAGCTGACAGAAGCAGGAATTTTGCCGAAGCATATCGAAATATCTGATTACTGCACAAGCTGTCAAACGGATTTGTTCTTCTCCCATCGGAAGGAGAAGGGAAGCACCGGACGGATGGCCGCTTGGATTGCAGTAACAAGGTGAGGTGGCATATGTCATGAATGAGGAACAACCATTGCGTCTTGCCGCCGCAGATGTGGAACGACGGATCCGCGCCGCATGTGAGCGGAGCGGAAGGGACCGCAGCGATATTGAAATCGTCGCGGTTACGAAATACGTAAGCTTAGAAAGAACGGTCGAGACGATTCGGAGCGGCTTTCGCCATATTGGCGAGAACCGTTGGCAGGACGCTAAGCCTAAGTGGGAAGCTTTGCGGGACGAACCTGATGTGATTTGGCATTACATCGGGCATCTGCAGACGAATAAAGTGAAGGATGTGCTGGGCCGTTTCCATATGATCCACTCGCTGGACCGATGGTCCCTCGCAGAGGAAATTCAGAAGAAGGCGGAACGGCTCGGAATTACCGTTCCTTGCTTCGTACAGTTGAACGTGTCCGGGGAAGAATCCAAGTACGGCTTAGAGCCTTCCGAACTGATTCCTTTCTTGGAGAAGCTTCGGGATTTGAGCGCGGTTGATGTCATCGGGTTCATGACGATGGCGCCCTTCGAAGAAGATCCGGAGCGGACAAGACCTGTATTTCGAAGCTTGCGGGAGCTGCGCGATGAGGTAAATCGAACTCAGGTGTATGGGAAGGTTATTCGGCATTTGTCGATGGGCATGTCGAATGATTTCGAGATAGCGATTGAAGAAGGAGCCACGTATATTCGTCTTGGCTCCGTATTAGTCGGCAAAGATTAGGGCAATGACTCAGGGGAGGAAGTATGGAGATGAGCATGATGAATCGGTTTATGAACTTCTTAGGCCTGCAAGAGGAAGAAGAAGTGTTGGAACGCCAGCCGAATGTTGACGCAGTGGACGAGCCTGAGCCGGCTCATAATAACGAGCTCCGAAAGGTAAAGAATAATGTAGTAAGTTTGCACGCGCAGAAATCTTCGAAACTTGTGCTGTGTGAACCGCGTAATTATGAGGAGACGCAGACGATCGCGGATCATCTCCGCTCCAGGAAGGCCATTTTGGTCAATCTCCAGCGCGTGCGCCCGGAGCAGGCGATGCGAATCGTGGACTTCTTAAGCGGCACCGTCTATGCTTTGAACGGGGCCATCTCCAAGGTGGGGCCGAACATCTTCGTATGTACGCCGGATTCCATTGAAATTCAAGGCGCCATCACCGACATGTTGAATGAGAATACATAATTTTTGAAGAGGTGATTTCACTGTCAGTGCTGACATTGTTTCAATTCGTAGGTTACGCGTACCAAATTTATTTCTATATGATCATCGCATACGTCTTGATGTCATGGGTGCCTAGTGCTCGGGAAAGCACAATCGGCCAATGGTTAGGCAGGATCGTGGAGCCGTATTTATCCATCTTCCGCCGGTTTATTCCGCCAATCGGGGGGATCCTTGATATTTCACCGATCGTCGCGATGTTTGCGCTGCATTTCATTTATCAAGGCATTATAGCGATTCTCGGGTTTATTTTGCTGCGGTGATGAGAACTGTTCCTTATGAGCATTTCCGCCCGGAAGAGAAACCGTTCGTCGATAAAGCCGCCGAATGGCTGGAAGACGCGGCTGAACGGAAAATCGTAAGGCGAACCGACTTTCTCGATCCCCGGCAAGTCTTTATCATCCAATCGCTCGCCGGACGGTTTGGTGAAGCGCAAATTCGAGCGGACGGCGGATACGGCGAGGCGGAGCGCAAGCGGATGATCATCACTCCGGACTTCCTGGACCCGGAATACGAGCCAATTGGAATTACGGTGCTTGCCGTTACAAGCGACGATGCCCGCATCAGCGAGCTGGACCACGGCGATTATCTCGGGGCGATGCTCGGCCTTGGCGTCAAACGGGATAAGCTCGGAGACATCCATGTGCATGAGTGGGGCGCTCATATGTTGGTCGCTGAGGAGATGGCGCCATTCTTTGAGCTCCATCTGACACAAGCTGGGCGGGTACATGTTTTTACACAATTGCTTCCGCTGGAGAAGCTGCAGACATCCGTACAAGTACTGGATACAATGCAATGCTCGGTGGCGTCGATGCGGTTGGACGGCATTGTCAGCGAAGTGACACGGCTTTCCCGCGCCAAAGTGCTGCCGCCGATCCAAGCGGGACGCTGCAAGGTGAATTGGAAGGTGGAGGAAGATCCATCGCGTCAGCTCAAGGAAGGAGATATCATATCCCTGCAGGGCTTCGGCAGATTTAAGCTGGTGTCCGTAGACGGCGTCTCCAAGAAAGGGCGAATTCGTCTCACCGTAGGGAAATTTGCCTAAACGTGCAGGAAACAAGCCGAACATGTCGAACTTTTAAACACTCAAGTAATATAGGAGGTGCACCGAATGGCTTTAACACCGCTCGACATTCATAATAAGGAATTTAGCAGACGTCTTCGCGGTTATGACGAAGATGAAGTGAACGAGTTCCTTGATCAGATCATTAAGGATTACGAAGCGCTGATTCGGGAGAACAAAGAGCTGCAAAACCAGCTGCACGAACAGAGAGAAAAGCTCGGCCATTTCTCCAATATTGAAGATACGCTGTCGAAGACGATTATCGTAGCGCAGGAAACCGCCGACGAGATGCGATCCAACGCGAAGAAGGAAGCGCAGCTCATCATCAAGGAAGCTGAGAAGAACGCCGATCGGATCATTAACGAAGCGCTCGTCAAGTCGCGTAAGATCGCCTTGGAGACAGAGGAATTGAAGAAGCAAGCCTCCATCTACCGCACTCGCTTCAAGACGCTGATCGAGGCCCAGTTAGAGATGCTGTCCCACGACAGCTGGGACACGTTAGAGTCCAATCAGGCGAATATCCACGTGGTGGGCGAAAGCAACCGTTGATTTTCATTCCGTAATTTGATATTGTATTATGCAAATTCATAGACATCTTTCAAAGCGCTGATTGGAACAAGTACGCCGAATGCGTCTTCCCAGAGAGCCGGGGTGAGGTGAAAGCCCGGTGTTGGCGAGCGGCGGAATATCATCCAGGAGCGTCCGATCGAACAGGCGTCATGCTTTGATCGCGTGTATGCTTAGTAGCTCGGAACGGTTCATCCCGTTACAGATGGCATGAGTGGTTGATTGTGTTTTGTGTTGCAGTCAATCATAAGGGTGGTACCACGAAACCGAAACTTTTCGTCCCTTGGGACGGGAAGTTTTTTTGTTTTTTATTAAGAAAAAGGAGAGAGATCCGCATTATGGACTACAGTCAAACCTTAAACCTGCTGCAAACGGATTTCCCAATGAGGGGGAATCTGCCTCAAGCGGAACCGAAGATGCAAGAACGATGGGAGCAAATGAATCTTTATCGTGAGGTGCAAAAGGCGCGCGCAGGCAAGCCGAAGTTCGTCCTGCACGACGGTCCTCCTTACGCCAACGGCGATATCCACATCGGTCACGCATTGAACAAAGTGCTGAAGGATATCATCGTTCGTTACAAGTCGCTCCGCGGCTTCGACGCACCGTACGTGCCGGGTTGGGATACCCACGGGCTGCCGATTGAGCAAGCGATCGCGAACAGCGGCCTGGCGGACCGCAAGAAGATGACGACGCTGGAATTCCGCAAGCTTTGCGCGGCTTACGCCCTGGAGCAAGTGGAGAAGCAGAAGGTGCAGTTCAAGCGTCTCGGTATCCGCGGCGATTGGGACAATCCGTACATTACGTTGAAGCCTCAATATGAAGCGCAGCAAATTCGGCTGTTCGGTGAGATGGTGAAGAAGGGATATATCTACAAAGGCTTAAAGCCCGTGTACTGGTCGCCGTCGTCGGAGAGCGCCCTCGCGGAAGCGGAAATCGAGTACCGTGAGAAGACCTCGCCTTCGATCTACGTCGCTTTCCAAGTGAGTGACGGGAAGGGCAAGCTGCCGTCGGACGCGGAGATTGTCATCTGGACGACGACGCCGTGGACACTGCCAGCTAACTTAGGGATTTCCGTTCATCCGGAATTCACATACGCGCTTACGGCCGTCGGTACTCGTAAGTTTGTAGTAGCTGAAGAGCTGCTGGAGAGCGTTGCGAAGGAGATCGGCTGGGAAGCGTACGAAGTGCTGGAGAGAGTAAAGGGTGCAGAGCTTGAATATGTGACCTGCAAGCATCCGTTCTATGACCGCGAATCGTTGGTGATGTGCGGAGAGCATGTCACGCTTGAAGCGGGTACCGGCTGCGTTCATACCGCTCCCGGCCACGGCGAAGATGACTTTATCGTCGGCCAGAAATACAACATCGGCGTGCTCAGCCCGGTTGACGATCAGGGGCATTTCACGTCGGAGGCGCCCGGCTTTGAGGGTGTGTTCTATGATAAAGCCAATAAACAAATTACACAGATGCTTGAAGAATCCGGTCATCTGCTGAAGCTAGGCTTCATCAAGCACCAATATGCGCATGACTGGCGGACGAAGAAGCCTGTCATCTACCGTGCTACGGAGCAATGGTTCGCTTCGATTGACGGATTCCGCGAGCAGATGCTCGAAGAGATTAAGAACGTGAAATGGACGCCGCACTGGGGCGAAATCCGCTTGCATAATATGATTGCGGAACGCGGCGACTGGTGTATCTCGCGTCAGCGCGTGTGGGGCGTACCGATTCCGATCATGTATTGCCGTTCGTGTAATGAACCGCTGGTGAATGACGCAACGATCGCACATGTGGCGGATTTGTTTGAGCGCGAAGGCTCCGATGCTTGGTTTGCGAAAACCGAGTCCGAGCTGCTGCCGGCAGGTACGGTTTGCGCGAAATGCGGACACGGCGAATTCCGTAAGGAAACCGACATCATGGACGTCTGGTTTGACTCCGGTTCGAGCCATATGGCAGTGCTGGAATCGCGCGAGGAGCTGCAATCGCCGGCTGATCTGTATCTGGAAGGCTCCGACCAATACCGCGGCTGGTTTAACTCGTCGCTGATCACGTCTACGGCAGTACGGGGACGCGCTCCATATAAGGGCGTATTAAGCCACGGCTTCACCCTTGACGGAGAAGGACGGAAGATGTCCAAGTCGCTGGGCAATACGGTAGACCCGCTAAAAGTATGCAATCAGCTGGGCGCGGATATCCTACGGTTATGGGTGTCGTCGACGGATTACCAATCCGACCAACGCTTGTCCGACGATATTTTGAAGCAGACCGCTGAAGTATACCGGAAAATTCGCAACACGCTGCGTTTCTTCCTTGGAAACTTGTCGGGCTACAATCCGCAAACGGACCGTTTCGCACCGCAGGAGATGTCCGAGCTTGACCGCTATGCGCTCATCCGGATGGAACGGATGAAGGAGAAGGCGTTAAACGCCTACGAAAATTATGAGTTCCATACGGTGTATCAAGCCGTGCACCATTTCTTGGCGGTGGAGATGAGCGCCTTCTATCTGGATATTATGAAGGACCGTCTGTACGCTGATGCGGCCAACGATACAGCGCGTAAGCATACGCAGTATGTGATGTACGAATCTCTTGTTACGGTCACACAGTTGATCTCGCCGATTCTCCCGCATACGGCAGATGAAGTGTGGCAATATATCCCTGGCGTCGACGCATCCAGTGTGCAGCTGACTGAGTTTGCCCCGGTTCGTACGGAATGGTATGATGCCGCGCTGGAAGAGAAGTGGGAGGGTCTCATCGACGTTCGCGACGAAGTGCTGAAGGCGCTGGAGACGGCCCGCAAAGACAAACGGATCGGCAACAGCTTAAGCGCGCATGTCGTACTGTATCCGGATGCCAAGACGGCTGAGCTGCTGAAACAATTCGAACAGCTTGATAAGCTCTTTATCGTCTCGAAGGTTACGGTGCTGGAGGCCGGAGCCGAAGTGCCGGCGGACGCCCAAGCGCTGAAAGGGTTGGCGGCGAAAATTGAAACCGCGGACGGAGAGAAATGCGAGCGGTGCTGGATCGTAACGCCGGAGGTTGGAACGAATGCGGATCATCCGACACTCTGCAACCGTTGCACGCATGTCGTTCAGCTGCAGAAATTGTCCTAACGAGGATGGACGAATAGAAGGAACGCAGATCGTAAGAAGCTGTAGGCGAACGAACTATGATTCAGGAAAATGCAGCAGAGGAGTGACAGCATGAATTCGGCCGACAAGCTGCAACAGCAAGTGGAAAGAATTGCGGACCATCTGGAGCGGGCGCAGTTGGCCGAGTACGTCCAGCTGATCAATTCGCCTCGCAGATTAATTCTTAGCAATTTATTGGCGGGTACTGCGCGGGGCGTCGGCATCGCCATCGGCGTGACGCTGTTCTCCGCAACCATTGTATATGTACTCAAGCAAATCGGCGCGCTGGATTTGCCCATTATCGGGCATTACATCGCCGATTTGCTGGAGGCCGTACAGTTTCAGATGGGGGACAGAGGGTTTATTTACTATCAACATCAAAAATAACCCTCTGCCTCCGCTTGTTCCGTATTATACGGATCATCGATGTCATACTCGCCGGAATCCATGATTCCGCCGTCGCTGTATTGCATATAATTGCGGTATTCTCCATTCCGGTAGAACGTTACATTGTTGCCGTACAGATCGGTAGCCAGGAAGCTCTCGATCGCTTCCACATAGCCTTCGTTCTCGTCGGCTTCAATGTACATTTCGTTGTAGTCGTCCAAATTGCGGCCTTCCTGTAAAGCGGGAGTATTGGAAGTGCCCCAACTCTCGACAATTTGCCAAGCGTCTTCGCCGTCAAAGGTTGTCGTATCTTTCTCGTCAACGCTGGAGCGCATCGCCGGATCAAGGACCTCTTCTTCGATCGTTCGTTGGTGGGAGGCTTGTTGCTTTGGCGCGTGACGGATGCAGTAATCCGCATACGGCATCGCTTGAAGGCGTTCGTAGGAGATCGGCTCGCCGCACTCGCGGCATCGGCCGTAGACGCCTTGATCCATCCGTTTCAATGCGGCGTCAATTTGCGACAGTTGATGCTCTAAGAGCTCTGTTAAGGATAAATCTTTACCCCGCTCAAACAGCTCGCTGCCGACATCGGCTGGATGGTTGTCGATGAGGGAAAGCTCGCCGATCGCATCACGCATAGAGCCGTTCATTCCGAGTTTATCGTTATGCTGAAGCTGCTCAGCCAGCTCTTGCCTTTCCCGCAGGAGGTCGTTTCGCAACATATCAATTTGTTGCTGTTGCAGCATGGTGTACATGACCCCTTTCCTCTTGTGGTACTGTTATGTTTTACGTTGAAGGGCCGTTTTACGACCGCCAAATGCTAGGGAGAAGAGCACAACGTGGACGTTTTGGGGAATGCTATGGTACAATGTCGTGTAAATTTTTAGGCCGAATGGGGGCTTATTCATTTGATTTATTGGCTTGTGGCGTTATTGGTGATCGTTCTTGATCAATGGACCAAGTGGTTGGTATTAACGAAAATGGAGCTTTATGATGTGATCCCAATCTGGGGGAATTTCTTTTCCATCACTTCGCATCGCAACACCGGGGCAGCTTGGGGAATTCTTCAAGGGCAAAGGTGGTTTTTCATTACGGTCACAACCGTGATTGTCGTTGGCATCATTTATTACTTATATCGCTCTATCCGCGAAGGCCGCAGGCTGTTGCCGTTCGGGCTGTCGCTGCTGCTTGGCGGAGCGATCGGCAATTTTATCGACCGGCTCTTGACCGGCGAAGTCGTGGACTTTCTTCACTTTTTCTTTGATTTTCGAGGGATAGGCATACCGTTTACGTATGATTTCCCCATCTTTAACGTGGCGGACATGGGCATTGTCATCGGGATATCCGTCGTAATATTGGATACATTGCTGGAAGCGCGGCGCGCGAAAAGGAGCATCACACATGATTCCGTCGACGGATGATACAGATCGCATTGAGTTTATTGTACAAGCCGAAGAAGCGGGAACGCGGATCGACAAATTGATCGTGGAAGCGATCGAAGAGGATATTTCACGGACGCAGCTGCAGGATTGGATCAAAAGCGGACATATTACGGTCAACGGCCGGACAGTGAAGCCGAATTACAAGGCAGCCGAAGGCGATGAAATTGTCGTCGTACCGCCTGAGCCGGAGCCGACGGAGCTTATTCCGGAGCCGATTCCTCTGGATATCGCATATGAAGACAGCGATATGATCGTCGTCAACAAGCCGCGCGGCATGGTCGTTCATCCTGCGGTCGGGCATCCGAGCGGCACGCTGGTTAACGCGTTGATGCACCATTGCCGCGATCTGTCAGGCATTAACGGTGAAATACGTCCGGGCATCGTCCATCGGATCGATAAGGATACTTCAGGATTGTTGATGATCGCTAAGAACGATCTCGCGCATGTATCGCTATCTGAGCAGCTGAAGGAGCATTCGGTGACGCGCAGGTATGTGGCGGTCGTTCATGGGGTGTTGGAGCATGATCAGGGCACCATCGACGCACCGATCGGACGCGATCCGCAAAACCGCAAGCTGTTCACCGTAACGGACCGCGGCGGGAAGCATTCCGTTACGCATTTTGCCGTCCTCGAGCGATTCAAGGAGTACACCTTGATTGAGCTGATGTTGGAAACGGGAAGGACGCATCAAATCCGGGTACATATGAAGTTTATCGGACACCCGTTGGCTGGCGACCCCGTGTACGGCCGTTCGAAGGGACGGACGATGCGCGTGCCCGGACAAGCGCTGCACGCCGCGGTGCTTGGATTTACCCATCCGCGCAGCGGGGAACGCCTCACGTTCGAAGCGCCGATCCCGGAGGACATGCAGCAGCTGATTGATGAGTTAAGAATATTGTGATGTTTCAGAAACCTCCGCTAGAGCAGAAGCGGAGGTTTTTTTGTTTTCGTGTCTTATTTTCCTGTGATTTCGGATGATAGTTTGTTTACACTCCCGTTTACGATGCGTTATGGTGAATCTAGCTTAACTTTATAAATTTATAAGATCAGGTGATGACAATGACAATCCGGAAAGCATTCTGGAAGGAAGCAGTCGTATATCAAATTTATCCCCGAAGCTTTATGGATTCGAATGGGGACGGAATCGGCGATCTTCGCGGAATTCTCTCGAAGCTGGATTATTTGGAGGAGCTTGGTGTTGACGTCATTTGGCTTAGTCCGGTATATCAATCGCCGAACGACGATAATGGATATGACATAAGTGATTACAGGGATATAATGGATGAGTTTGGCACGATGGCGGATTGGGAGCTGCTGCTGCAGGAAATACACAGCCGCAGCATGAAGCTGATGATGGATCTTGTGGTGAACCATTCCTCCGATGAGCACGCTTGGTTTGTGGAATCCCGTTCCTCCAAGGACAGCCCATACCGTGATTATTATATTTGGCGTCCAGGACGCGAAGAGGGGCGTGAGCCGAATAACTGGGTATCGTTTTTCGGCGGGCCCGCTTGGCAATATGACGAGCATACCGGTGAATACTACTTACACTTGTTTTCTAAGAAGCAACCGGACTTAAATTGGGAAAACCCGGCGCTGCGCCAAGAGGTTTACGATATGATGAAGTTCTGGCTTGACAAGGGCGTAGACGGATTTCGAATGGATGTCATTAACTGTATCTCGAAGACACCCGAACTTCCCTCCGTCGGGGTGGACGATTACGCTTGGGGCGGAGAGCACTTCATGAACGGTCCGAAGATTCACGAGTATCTCCAGGAAATGAATCGGGAGGTATTGTCCAAGTACGAAGTGATGACGGTCGGGGAAATGCCGGGCGTAACGGTGGAGCAGGCAAAGCTCTACACCGGCGAAGACCGCAACGAGTTACAGATGGTTTTTCAATTCGAGCATATGGATGTTGATTCAGGCCCCGGCGGCAAATGGGATGTAAAGCCATGGACGCTTGACGGCTTGCGCAGCATTCTGCATAAATGGCAGGTTGGATTGGAAAATGTGGGTTGGAACAGCCTGTATTTAAACAATCACGATCAGCCCCGAATGGTGTCCCGGTTCGGAGACGCGGGCCGATACCGGAAGGAATCGGCTAAAATGCTGGCTACTTTGCTGCATACATTGAAGGGAACACCGTTCATTTATCAAGGCGAGGAGCTCGGGATGACGAATGTGGCATTTCCGGATATCAGCCATTACCGTGACATAGAGACGCTGAATATGTATCGGGAGAACGTCTATGACCGCGGGTTGCCTGTTGAACAGGTTATGAAATCCATTCACACGAAGAGCCGCGACAACGCCAGAACGCCGATGCAGTGGAACAGTTCGGAGAACGGCGGATTTACGACGGGTACGCCGTGGATTGCCGTGAACCAGAATTATAGGGAGATCAATGCGGAAGAAGCGCTGGCCGACCCCGATTCGATCTTTCACTATTACCGGAGGCTCATCGAGCTTCGCAAGCGGAACGAAGTCATGGTGTACGGCAAATATGATTTGATTTTGGAAGATCATGATC
>Ga0182742_1002271_pt1 | contig 21731 bp, 22 predicted proteins | sample eDN5th37CBELigMG_FD_128880 | JGI IMG/M metagenome (GOLD analysis project Ga0182742, IMG submission 128880) | Enriched Miracle-Growth compost microbial communities from Emeryville, California, USA - eDNA 5th pass 37_C BE-Lig MG (version 2)... ... | reverse complement strand
CTGCCCGGTCCTGATGGCGTCGACCACCTGGTGGCCGACGTCGATGGGATCGATGACCCCGGGCGCTCCGAGGGTCTCGTCGGGGGCCTCACCGGGCTGGTCGGGGGACATGCCGAGGCGGGTCCGGACCCGGCCGGGCATCACCACGGTGACGCCGACCGGCGCGCCCGCGGCGCGCAGCTCGCCCTGCAGCACCTCGCTGAGCGCCACCACGCCGGCCTTCGAGACGTCGTAGGGAGCGATCTCGAGCACGGGGACGACGCCCGCCATCGAAGCCACGTTCACCACGTGACCCTCGCCCCCCTGGGCCAGGAGGCGCGGGACGAAGGTGCGGAGGCCGTGCACGACGCCCATCAGGTTGACGCGCATGACGGCGTCCCAGTCCTCGAGCGAGAGCTCCCAGGAGCGCCCGCGGCGGATGATCCCGGCGTTGTTGCAGACGACGTGGACCGCGCCGAAGCGGCTGGTCACCGCGTCGGCCAGGGCCTCGACCTGGGCAGGGTCGCCCACGTCGGCGAAGGCGGATGCGACCTCGGCCCCCTCCGCCTCGAGCCGCGAGCGCTGCTCGTCGAGGCGGCGCTCGTCGACGTCGGCCAGCATCACCTTCATCCCGGCGGCCACGCACGCCTCGGCGATCCCGAGGCCGATGCCGCTCGCCGCTCCTGTGACCACGGCGACCTTGTCCACCAACTCCTGCATCCTGCCCCCGAAGCGCTCGCGGTCACGCCGGCGGCGACGCTAGCGCGGCGGTCGAGTGGTGCAGGCCCTTGCCGCGGCTGTCAGGCTGTGGGCTCAATTGCCTTCCGCATCGAGCGTCTGGGGGAGAACCGTGAGCGTGACGGAGACCGTGTCGGGCCCGACGGACGATCGCATCACGATCATCTCGACCGATGGGCACGCCACTGCACCGATGGCCGACTACCGGCCGTACCTCGACCCCGAGTTCCGCGAGGACTTCGACGCCTTCCTCGTGGACTGGGAGCAGCACGGCACCCACAGCTACGAGCTGCCCGCGCTGCGGGTGCGGCTGAGCCCCGAGTCGGTGGACGACTGGGAGGCCAAGGTGCTGGCCTCGGGCCGGGCGGCGGGGGGCACCGACCCGGTCGAGCGGATCCGGACGCTCGACGCAGAGGGGATCGCCGCCGAGGTGACCTTCCCCGACTTCGGGCTGCCCTTCGAGCTCTACTCGCCGCAGCTGGCCGCGATGTTGGGCTACCCGCTGCCCACCCTCGAGCAGGTGGACGCGGCCCACCGGGCCTACAACCGCTGGTTGGTCGACTTCACCTCCGTCGCCCCGCACCGCTTCGCCAGCATGGCCATCGTCCGCTTCGACGACCCCGAGCGCACCATCGCGGAGCTGCGGCGCGTGCGCGAATCCGGCCTCAAGGGCATCGTCCTCTCGAAGTTCTCGCCGCAGGAGCCGCTCTACTCCGCCCGCTTCGACCCGATCTGGGACGCCATCGAGGACCTCGACCTGATCGTCAACAGCCACATCGCGATCTCGTCGGTGTCGGACGTGCCGATCTCGATGCCCAACGCACCGCACCCTGCGGTGGCGGCGAGGCTCTTCGGGCACCGGCTCACGTTCGAGTGCCGGGAGGTCCTCTCGCACATGATCTGGGGCGGGGTCTTCGAACGGCACCCCCGCCTGCGGATGGTGCTGACCGAGCAGGGCAGCGGGTGGATCATCCGCTACCTCGCCGACGCCGACTACTCCTACCGAGGCAGCTTCCACCGCGCCGACGTGCGCGACTACCTGAAGTCGAGCCCGAGCGAGTACTTCGACCGCCACGTCCGGCTGGGATCGTCGTCGTTCTCGCGTGCCGAGGTCGAGGCCCGCCACGCCATCGGCATCGACCGGATGATGATCGGCATGGACTACCCCCACCACGAGGGCACGATCCAGGAGGGCACCCGCAACTACCTGCGGGCCACCTTCGGCGCGGTCGGCGTGCCGGTCGACGAGGCGCGCCGCATGCTCGGCGCAACGGCGGCCGAGGTCTTCGACTTCGACCTGCCGCGGCTGAGCGCCGAGCGCAGCGTCACCGCGGCGGAGATCCTCACGCCGCCGACGGAGGACCTCTATCCGCTCGGCGACGTGAAGAAGCCACTGGTCTGAGCGCGTCGCGCGGCTCGCGGGCGTCGGTCGTCGCGTCGAGTGTCGGACACGCCTCGACGGCCGGAGCGGGAGGCGCAGCACCGCCTGCTCGTCAGGTTGATGCTGCTGTCGATGGCCGCGGCCGTGGTCACCGCGGCGCTCAAGCTGGTGGCCGCGGCGGTGACGGGGTCGGTGGGCTTCCTCTCCGACGCCATGGAATCGCTCGTGAACCTGGCCGCTGCCGCGGTCGGGCTGTGGGCCGTTCGGCTCGCCGCCCGCCCACCTGATCTCGGCCACCACTTCGGGCACGGCAAGGCCGAGTACCTCTCGGCCGCGCTCGAGGGCGCGCTCATCTTCGTCGCCGCGGGCGCCATCGTGTGGACGTCCGTGCGGCGCCTCCTCGATCCGGTGCCGATCGACGAGGCGGGCATCGGGCTCGCGCTGACGACCCTCGCCGCCCTGGTGAACCTCGTCGTCGGCGCGATCCTCGTGCGCACGGGACGCCGGCTGCGATCGATCGCCGTCGAAGCGGACGGGCGGCACCTGCTCACCGACGTGGTCACCTCGTCCGGCGTGCTCGTCGGCATCGGCCTGGTGGCGCTCTTCGACTGGTACGCCCTCGACCCGATCGTCGCCTTGCTGGTCGGGGGGAACGTCCTCTACACCGGCTACGGCCTGCTCGATCGGTCGGTGACCGGCCTGCTCGACGCCTCCGTCCCGGCCGAGCAGATGGAGGAGGTCGGGTGGGTGCTGGACGAGATCCGCCGACGCGAGCCGGTCGACGTCCATGCCGTGCGGTCACGCGAGGCGGGCCACCAGCGGTTCGTCTACCTGCACCTCCTCGTCCCCGACGACTGGACCGTCAAGCGAGGGCACGACCTCGCCAACGAGCTGTCCGCCGCCATCGCCGACGCCCTCCCCGGCGCCCACACGTTCGTCCACATCGAACCCATCGACGACCCCAGCTCCTACGGCCACGACTACCTGCCGCGGCCACGCGGCGCCGCCGCACGCGGCAACCTCGTCAGCCGGCGGGGAGCGGAAGACTCGGGAGGTGCGGGCCTGCACCGTGGGGTGGGGCCCGTCGGACCAGGGGAGCGTGGACGTGGAACGAACTGAGCTCGAGACCGTGATCTACGAGAAGGAGGGGTCGGTCGCACGGATCATCCTGAACCGACCGGAGAAGGCCAACGCCCAGAACTCGGCGATGGTGTGGGACGTCGAGCGGTGCCTCGACGACGCCGAAGCCGACTACGCCGTCAAGGTGGTGATCCTCAAGGCCAACGGACGGGGCTTCTGCGCCGGGCACGACGTCCCGGGCGGCCCCGGCGGTCCCACCGCCTTCCCCGAGTTCACCCGCGCCCGCGAGGCAGGCCACCCCTGGAAGGGCCAGGCCGACCTCTTCCTCTGGCCCGTCCTGCACCTGTGGGAGTTCCAGAAGCCCACCATCTCCGCGGTGCACGGCTACGCCATCGGGGGCGGGACCTACTTCGCGTGCATCCCCGATGTGGTCATCGCCGCGGACGACGCGTACTTCCAGATGCCCCTCGTGCAGGGCCTCGGGTTCCCCGGCGGCGAGACCATGCTCGAGCCCTGGCTGTTCATGAACTTCCACCGCGCCTACGAGTACCTGTACCTGGCCAAGACGGTGGACGCCGTCGAGGCGGAACGGCTCGGCATGGTGAACCGGGTGGTGCCTCGGGACGAGCTCGATGCCACCGTGGAGGTCGTGGCGGCGCAGATCGCGGAGGCGCCGCTGTCGACGCTCATGGCCACGAAGGCGCTCGTGAAGCGGGCCTGGGAGCAGATGGGCCTGCGGGTCCACTGGCAGACGAGCGTGCAGCTGATGGAGCTCGTCGGTCACGCCGGCGACGTCGAGGCCTGGCGACGAGAGAACGCGGAGCGCGGGTACGGCTCGCCCCGGAACGTCGCCAAGGCCAGAGCCGAAGAGGCGGCTCGTCGGGTGGCCGAACGCGCGGTGCGCCCGCCGACGGCGTGACATCGAGCGCATGCGGCGGCCGCCTGGTCGCGTCGGCCTGCGTCTACGCCACCGACACCCCGATGGGTGCGCGCGGGTAGGGTCCAGCGCCTCGCACATAGGGTGGTCCGGCGGAGGGCGGAACGGTGAGTGGGTGGCGCGCGCGTTGGCATGTCGGTCGTCGCAGTGGCTCTGCTGGGCATGGCGGGAGTGCCTGCCGAGGCATCGCCGGCGGCGGCGACGACCGCCGCGGCGACGAGCCGGTTCGTGCCCGTGCATCCGGCGCGGCTGCTGGACACGCGCATCGGCCTCGGCGCAGCGGCCGTGCCCGTACCGGCAGGGGGCGAGGTGGTCCTGCAGGTCACCGGCAACACGCTCATCCCTCCGGAGGCGATCGCTGCGGCACTCACCATCACCGCGACCGACACGACTGCACCGGGCTACGTCACGGTGTGGCCTGCGGACCAGGCTCGGCCGCTGGCGTCGACGCTCAACGTGCACGTCGCCGGGGAGACCGTCCCGAACCTGGCCATCGTCCCGCTGGGGCGCGGCGGACAGGTGCGGCTCTTCACGCAGGAGCAGGCCCACCTGATCGTCGACGTGTCGGGCTACTGGGTCTCGGCGACCGTGAGCCGCGGAGGTCGCCTGCAGGTCGTCGGGCCGCGCCGGGTGCTCGACACCCGCATCGGCCTGGGTGTCGCCGCCGGCGCCCTGCCGCCGGATGGGCAGCTCGAGCTCCGCCTCGGCGGCGTCGAGGTTCCCGCCGACGCGACCGCGGCGGTGATGAACCTCACGGCCACCGAGGCTGCCGCACCCGGCTACGTGACCGCCTGGCCGACAGGCGGACCCCGCCCTCATGCCTCCAACCTCAACCTCTCCTGGGCGGGCGCCACCGCGGCCAACCTCGTGGTGGTCCCCCTCGGCCGGGACGGTTCGGTGTCCTTCTACGCCCAGAGCGGCACCCACCTCGTAGCCGACCTCGCCGGCTGGTTCACCAGCGAGGCCGACCCATTCGACGACCAAGGCCTCCTCGTCAGCCTCCCACCGACACGTGTCTTCGACAGCCGTGACGGCATCTTCGCCACCGGCCAGCGCACGCTCCCCGCCGACCGTCGCTACGACGTGCCCCTCGCGGGCATGACCGGGATTCCCTGCACCTCCAGCGGCGCCGTCATCGTGAACGTGACCGGGACCGAAGCGGCCGAGCCTGGCTACGTGACCGCTTGGCCGGCCGCCACGCACGACTCGGGCACGTCGGTGCTCAACCTCGCCGAGCCGGGCCACACCCGGGCGAACCTCGCCATCGCACCGCTCGGCCTCTGGGGGCAGCTCAGCGTGCGATCGCAGCACCCGGCGGCGCTCGTGCTCGATGTGAGCGGCTACTTCACCGGCACCGCGCGCCGCCCCGAGCACGGTGTCACCGCGACCCCCGATCACCGAGCCGACGAAGGGCTCCCCACCGCACCGCCTTGCTACGCGAACCCGCTGGACGGCGCCCCGATGCCCCTCCCGCCCAGGGACATCTACGACTGCGACGACTTCCTGTTCCGAGATTCGGCGGAGGAGCTCCAGCGGCGATGGGGCGACATGTTCGGCTTCGATCCGGACGGCAACGGCATCGTGTGCGACGAGCTGCCCCCCCTACCAGGGCGGTGCGCTGCTCCCCTAGGCGGTGAGCACCGAGCATGAGGCCGTTCTGAGGGAAAGCGCGCGAAGGGCGGCACCCGGCCGGGTGCCGCCCTTCGCGTTCGTCCTACTGCCGCAACGGCATGCGGAGTTTCTACGCCCCCCCTGATCAGATGTCGTATCAGATGTCGTAGTAGAGCGCGAACTCGTACGGGTGCGGACGGAGCCGGATGGCGTCGATCTCGTTCTCCCGCTTGTAGTCCACGTAGGTGTCGACGAGGTCCTTGGTGAACACGCCGCCCTTGGTCAGGAACTCCTGGTCGGCGCTCAGCGCGGCCAGCGACTCCTCGAGCGACCCGGGCACCTGCGGCACCAGGGCGAGCTCCTCCGGCGGGAGGTCGTACAGGTCCTTGTCGACCGGGTCCGGCGGCTCGATGCGGTTCTGCACGCCGTCGAGACCGGCCAGCAGCATCGCGGCGAACGCCAGGTAGGGGTTCGACGACGCATCCGGGCAGCGGAACTCCACCCGCTTGGCCTTCGGGCTGCGCTGGGCGAGCGGGATGCGGCAGGCGGCCGACCGGTTCCGCTGGCTGTAGACCAGGTTGACCGGCGCCTCGTAGCCCGGCACCAGGCGCTTGTAGCTGTTGGTGGTGGGGGCGGCGAAGGCCAGGATGGCGCCGGCATGCTGCAGCAGGCCGCCGATGTACCAGCGCGCGATGTCCGACAGGCCGGCGTAGCCGGTCTCGGAGAAGAAGAGCGGCTCGCCGCCCTTCCAGAGCGACTGGTGCGTGTGCATGCCCGAGCCGTTGTCCTGGAAGATCGGCTTCGGCATGAACGTGAGCGTCTTGCCGGCGCGCCAGGCGACGTTCTTCAGCACGTACTTGAAGGTCATGAGCTGGTCGCCCATGGCCAGCAGGGTGCCGAACTTCGTGCCGATCTCGCCCTGGCCGCCGGTGGCCACCTCGTGGTGGTGGAGCTCGACGTCGATGCCGAGGCTCATCAGCACCGAGGCCATCTCGGACCGCAGGTCCTGGTAGTGGTCCATGGGCGGCACCGGGAAGTAGCCCTGCTTGGTCCGCGGCTTGTAGCCGAGGTTCGGGCCCTGGTCGGTGCCGGTGTTCCAGACGCCTTCGACCGAGTCCACGGAATGGAACGCCTCGTGGCTGTTGTAGTCGAAGCGCACGTCGTCGAAGATGAAGAACTCGGGCTCGGGGCCGAAGTAGGCGGTGTCCGCGATGCCGGTGGAGAACATGTACTCCTCGGCCTTCTTCGCGATGTAGCGCGGGTCGCGGCTGTAGTTCTCACCGGTGATCGGATCGGCCACGAAGCAGTGCAGCACGAGCGTCTTGCGGGCGAAGAACGGATCGACGTAGGCCGTGTTCGGGTCCGGCAGCAGGATCATGTCCGACTCCTGGATCTGCTGGAACCCGCGGATCGACGAGCCGTCGAACCCGTGCCCGTCCGTGAACGTCCCCTCGTCGAGGACCTTCGCGGGGATCGTCACGTGCTGCATGATCCCGGGCAGGTCGCAGAAGCGAAAGTCCACGAACTCGCAGCCCTCGTCCGCGATGAGACGCAGCACCTCCTCGGGGGTCCGCTGCTCCACGTTGCCTCCTCTGTGGCGTGATGACCGGGCCAGGCTGTCCGGGGTCGGTTTCCCGTCCGTTGCCCGTTTGTGAACGTCGTATGAACTGGGCGGCTGGGGTGGCGGCCCCTGGCTCGGACGCCCAAACTAGGCCCAATGGAACGCCAGCAGGACTACGTGCTTCGGTCGGTCGAGGAGCGGGGCGTCCGCCTGGTGCGGCTCTGGTTCACGGACGTGCTCGGCAACCTCAAGTCGTTCGCCATCATCCCGGCCGAGCTGGAGAACGCCTTCGAGGAGGGCATGACGTTCGACGGATCGTCGATCGACGGCTTCAGCCGGGTGCAGGAGAGCGACGTGCTCGCCCGTCCCGACCCGAGCACCTTCGAGCTCCTCCCCTGGGGCGACCCCGACGCCCCCTCGGCCCGCATGTTCTGCGACATCGTCAACCTCGACGGCTCGCCCTTCGAGGGCGACCCCCGCCAGGTGCTGAAGCGCAACCTCGACCGGGCTCGCGAGAAGGGGTTCACGTTCTACGTGGGCCCCGAGATGGAGTACTTCTACTTCGGGGCCAGCGACCCCACCCGGCCGGTCGTGCTCGACTCGGGCTCGTACTTCGACCTCACCACCGCCGACGTGGTGGGCGCCATCCGGCAGAAGACGATGCACACGCTCGAGACGATGGGCATCCCGGTGCGCTACTCGTTCCACGAGGACAGCCCGAGCCAGCACGAGATCGACCTGCGGCACACCGACGCGCTGACGATGGCCGACAGCGTCATGACCTTCCGGCTCGTGGTGCGCGAGGTGGCCTCCGAGCACGGGATGTACGCCACCTTCATGCCGAAGCCGCTGGAGGGCGTGCAGGGCTCGGGCATGCACACCCACATGTCGCTGTTCGAGGGCGAGACCAACGCCTTCCACGACCCGGGCGACCCCTACGGGCTCTCGAAGGTGGCCAAGGGCTTCATCGCCGGCCTCCTCCACCACGCCCCGGAGATCACGGCGGTCACCAACCAGACGGTCAACTCCTACAAGCGCCTGATCCCCGGCTTCGAGGCGCCGGTCTACGTCTCGTGGGCGCGCAACAACCGCTCGGCGCTCGTCCGGGTGCCCCTGCCGAAGCCGGGCCGCGGTGGTTCGTCCACCCGCCTCGAGTACCGGGCGCCCGACCCGGCCTGCAACCCGTACCTCGCCTTCTCGGTGATCCTGGCGGCCGGCCTGCGCGGCGTGGAGGAGGGCTACGAGCTCCCGCCCGAGGCGTCGGCCAACCTCTTCGCCCTCACCGACGAGGAGCGCTCCGCGGAGGGCTACCGGCAGCTGCCGCAGTCGCTCATGGAGGCGCTCAACGCCATGAGCAAGTCGGACCTCGTGGCCGAGGCGCTCGGCGAGCACATCTTCGAGTGGTTCCTCCGCAACAAGCACAGCGAGTGGACCACCTACAAGGCGCAGGTGACGCAGTTCGAGCTCGACCGCTACTACCGGGCGATGTGAAGCTGTTCCTCCTCCGATGGAACCGCTCCTCGTCTTCCCAGACCCCGCCCCCGCCGCGCTGAGCAACGCCCTCGACATGGCGGGCTACCCGTGGAAGTGCGCGGGTGATGCCACCGCCGCGCAGACGTTGGAGCCGGACGACGGGTGGGCCGGCGCCGTCATCCTGGCCGACGAGCACCCCGAAGCCGCCTTCGGGCTGTGCCGGGAGCTGCGCAAGCGCGACCTGCCGCTGGCGCCGGTGCTGCTCGTCGTCGCCGAGCACCAACTGGCCCACCTCGAGCTGCGCGAGGACCTCTTCGACGACTTCTGCCTGGCGCCGGTGGGGCCTCGCGAGCTCGACGCGCGCCTGAAGCACCTGTTCTGGCGCACCGGCGGGGGGACGCGGCCCGAGCTGGTGGAGTACGGGTCGCTGGTGCTCAACCTCGAGACCTACCAGGCCGCGGTCGCGGGCCGCCCGCTCGACCTGACGTACATGGAGTACGAGCTCCTCAAGTTCCTGGCGTCGCACCCGGGCAAGGTGTTCACCCGGGAGACGCTGCTCTCGCGGGTGTGGGGCTACGAGTACTACGGCGGGGCACGCACGGTCGACGTCCACATCCGGCGGTTGCGGGCCAAGCTCGGCGAGGAGCACGCCAACCTGATCCAGACGGTGCGCTCGGTGGGCTACCGGTTCGGTCAGAGCCGCTGGGGCGTCTGATCGGCGTCGGCCGACTCGCCCGGCGGTCCGTGCGTCAGGCCAGCGTGGCCAGGATGCCCTTCACCAACTCGGGCGTGGTGGCCGGGTTCACGAAGCAGAGCCGCAGGCACGGCTCGCCCTGCCACGAGCTGGGCACCACGAAGGCGGTGCCGGCGGCCAGCAGCTGGTCGGACCAGGCCTGGTAGTCCGACAGCGTCCAGCCGTCCCGGCGGAACAGCACCACGGAGAGCTCAGGTTCGAGCAGGAGCTCGAGGTGCGGCGCGTCGTCGATCAGGCGTGCGGCGGTCCGGGCGAGCTCGAGGGTGGTGTCGATGGCCCGGGCGTAGGCGTTGGTGCCGTTGGCCGCCAGCGAGTACCAGAACGGCAGGCCGCGGGCGCGCCGGGTGAGGTGGAAGGCGTAGTCGGACGGGTTCCACTCCCGGCGGGCGGTGATGGGGTCGAGGTAGGCCGCGGTCTGGGTGTGGGCCATGCGGGCCGGCTCCGGGTCGCGGTAGAGCAGGGCGGCGCAGTCGTAGGGAGCGAACAGCCACTTGTGCGGGTCGACGACGAACGAGTCGGCCCGCTCGATCCCCGCGAAGCGAGCGCGGGCCGACGGGGAGGCCAGCGCGGCCAGGCCGTAGGCACCGTCGACGTGGAGCCACAGGCCCCGCTCGTTGCAGAGCGCGCCGATGCCGGGGAGGTCGTCGATGACGCCGGCGTTGGTGGTACCCGCGGTGGCGACCACCGCGACGAGCCGGCTGGTGTCGGTGCTGTCGAGCGCGGCGGCCAGCGCGTCAGCGGTGAGGCGCCCGTGCTCGTCGAGCGGTGCGGTGAGGGCGTCGGCGTCCATGACGCGCAGGGCAGCGTGCACCGACGAGTGGGCTTCGTCGCTGACGGCCACCACCGCCCGGCCCTGCTCGCCGTGGCGGGTGCGCCAGTGGTGGCGGGCCGCGACGAGCGCGCTGAGGTTTCCGGCCGGGCCACCGGAGACGAACACGCCGCCGGCGCCGGGCGGGAAGCCGGCCAGATCGGCCAGCCAGCGCAGCGCCTGGTTCTCGGCGAAGACCACGCCGGCACCTTCGAGCCATGACCCGGCGTACATGGACGTGGCCCCCACGACGAGATCGAACAGCACGGCCTCGTCGGTGGGCGCCGCGGGCACGAAGGCGAGGAAGCCCGGGTGGTCGGTGGACATCACGGCGGGCGCCAGCACGTCGGTGAACAGCTGCAGCGCGGTGGCGCCGCCGATCCCGTCGGGGGTGATGACCTCGCCGACCATCGCGGCGACGTCGGCGGCCAGCTCGACGGCCGTGCGGGGCCGGTCGAGCGGCGGGGGGTCGAGGTGGATGCGCGCCAGCGCGTAGTCGACGATGCGCCGAGCCAGCTCGTCGTCGACGCGCTGGAAGCCGGTCATGGCGCGCCGACTACTCGTTGAGGGCCAGCAGCTCGCTGCCGGCGTGGCGCTCCTCGACGTCGGCCTGCGCCGCGCTGCCGAGGATGTAGGCGGCCAGCGCACCCGACAGGGCGACCACGATGGGGAAGACCAGCAGCACCACGACGATGGCGATGGCTCCGAGCACGGCGGAGGAGCCTACCGGGGCGACCCGAGGATGGCCCAAGCCTCGATCTCGAACGCGGCGCCGAGGGGGAGCGCCGCCACGGCCACGGCTGAGCGGGCCGGTCGGTGGTCGCCGAAGAACTCGGCGTAGAGGTCGTTCATGGTGGCGTACCGCCCCATGTCGGTGAGGAAGACGGTGCACTTCACCACGTCGCCGGGCGTGGCGCCGTGCTCGGCCAGGACGGAGGCCAGGTTGGACAGCGCCTGGCGGCACTCGGCCTCGAAGCCGCCCTCGACGAGGGCGCCGTCGCGGGCGCCCACCTGGCCGGAGACGATCAGCCAGTCACCGGCGTGGACACCGGGGGTGTAGGGGGCGAGGGGCTTGGACATGGGCGGTCCTCCCGGTTCGGGGTAGGGCTCAGGTGCGGTCGAGCGGCCAGGCCTCGGGGAGGCCGCGCCCGATCCAGGTGGCGGCGGCGGTGGCGGCGAACACCGAGTCGGCGACGGGGACGGGCGGGCCTTCGCCGGGCTCGATGGCGACGTGGACGTCGGGCATGTCGGCGGCCCGCAGGATGCCGAAGGAGCGGATCGTGAGATCGAGCGGCTCACCGTTGCCGTCGACGGCGATGCCCTCGGAGAGCACCCAGCCGAGCGCCTGGTGGACGGCACCGATGCAGTAGGAGCGCAGCACCGTGTCGTCGAGCGGGTCCCCGGCGCTGACGCGGACCTCGACCCGGCGGGCCTCGAGGTCGACCCCCACCTCGGCCCGCCCCCCTTCGGGCCCGACGACGGTGACCGCGTCGCGCAGATTCCACATGGTTTCTCCGCGACGCGGCACGCGATGCAGGGCCGCGAGGGCGGCGCGGAGGACCGTCGCCTCGGCCCATCCGGCGGCGCGCGGCGCGAGCGACGTCGGCGGCCCGGGCACGTCGACCTCCTCCACCTCCACCCCCGGCAGCACCTCCCGGATCACGGCCGCGACCCCCGGCGTGCGCACCACCCGCACCACGCCGGTGCCGTCGGCCCGCAACCCCGCCGCCAGCGGCGGCCGCTTCGGCCCCGAGCGGACCACGTCCTCGCGCGCCCACAGGGCCCGCACCGCCCGCCCGTGCCCGGCGGCCAGCTCGCAGGCCACGGCCGGCAGCGGGCTGTCGACCTTGCCGCCGAAGGCGCCGCCGTTGGCCAGCGGGCCGCCCTCCGGCGTGCCCTCGCCCGGCCGGCACCACGCCGCGTCGGGCTCGAGGTAGGCCGGCTCCACCCACGTGGTGCGCAGCACGAGGTCCCACTCCCCCGGCGGCACCGCCACGGGCCACTGCAACCCGACGGTCGACCGGCGGCCCTGCACCTTCCCCGCCAGCCGGCGGGCCTCGGGGCCCGACCCGGCCACCGCCCAGCCGCCCCCGACCCGCGGCATGGCGACGAGGGCGTCGGCCGGCGCGGTGTCGTCGGCGAAGCCGCCCCGGCCGAGCACCACGTCGGCACCCACCCGTTGCGGCGCGCGGCCTTCCAGCGTCGCCCGCCGAGCCGCGGCCTCGAGGTCACGCCCCGCGGAGACCGCGCCAGGCGAGGCCCCTCCAGGCGTCGCCTCGCCCGCCGCCATGGCGTCGTAGGCCTCCCGGATGGTCTGCCACCCGGTGCACCGGCACAAGTGGGCGAGCAGCGCCTGGTCCACCGCCGCGCGCGCCCCGCCCGGCGTGCCCTTGCGCCGCAGCCCCTCGAGGCGCAGCACGATCCCCGGGGTGCAGAAGCCGCACTGGCTGCCGCCGGTGCCCAGGAAGGCCTCGGCCCACCCGTCGCGCACCGGCTCGTCGAGCCCGTCGACGGTGGTGATGGCCCGGCCCGCCACCCGTGCCGCGGGCGTGACGCAGGCAACCCGGGGTGCGCCGTCGACCAGGACCGTGCAGCAACCGCACTGGCCCTGCGGGCTGCAACCGTCCTTCACGGACAGGGCCCGCACGTGCTCGCGCAGGACGTCGAGCAGGGAGGCACCGGCGGGCGGATCGGTGACGTCCACCACGTGGCCGTCGACATGGAACTGCACCGACCGGAGGATACGGTTCGGCTTCGTGCCAGGGATGAGCCGACGCCGCTTCCTCCTCTCCACGGCAGGCCTCGTCGTGGCCGGCCCGGCGGTGCTGGCGGCGTGCGGTGGCGACGACGACGGGGGCACCGGGGCGACGCCCAGCGGGTCCGGAAGCGCCGGTGAGCTCGCCTTGTGGGCCTTCTTCCAGGACGGCGTGCAGGTGGCCGGCCGGCAGCGCTTCGCCGTGGGCCTCGGCGACGCCGCGGAGATCTGGGGCGCCGACAGGGCGCCCGACGAGCTGACCGTGCGCATCGAGCGCGACGGGCAAGCCGTGGGCCAGCCGCTCACCCTGTCCCGCCACGGCAAGGGGCTGGAGCGGGCCTACTACCCGCTGCGCACCGAGCTGACCGAGCCCGGCGTGTACCGGGCCGTGGCCGACGTCGACGGCGAGGCGGCCGCCCTGGCCTTCACGGTGGCCGAGCGCGGGCAGGTGGACGTGCCCGGCGCCGGCGACGCGATGGTGCCGGTCGACACCCCCACCACGGCCGACGCCCACGGTGTCGACCCGATCTGCACCCGCGAGCCGCACTGCCCGTACCACGACGTGACCCTCACCGAGGCCCTGGCCGACGGTCGCCCCGTCGCCCTGGTGGTGGCCACCCCCGCGTTCTGCGCCACGGCCGTGTGCGGCCCGATCCTCGACATCGTCGACACGGCCTCCGAGGGCCTGCGCGACCGGATCCACGTGCTCCACGCCGAGGTGTACGCCGACGGCGCCGGCGGGACGCCCGCGCCGGTCATGGAGGCGTACGGCCTGACCTACGAGCCGTGCCTGTTCCTGGCCGACGGCCGGGGCACGGTGGTGGAGCGCCTCGACGTCCTGTTCGACGAGACCGAGGCGCGCCAGGCGCTGGAGCGCCTGGCCGCGCTCAGCTGAACGGCTCGCTCAGCCGCTCGTTCAGCTGAAGGACTGGCCGCAGCCGCAGGTGCGGCTGGCGTTGGGGTTGTCGATGGCGAACCCCGCCTGCTGCAGGCCGTCCTTGTAGTCGAGCGTGGCGCCGGCGAGCAGCTGGGCGCTCGACGGGTCGACGATGACCTTCACACCGTGGAAGTCGGTGGTGACGTCGTCGCTGGCCACGTCGGCGTCGAAGAACATCTCGTAGGAGAACCCGGAGCACCCGCCGGGGCGCACCGCCACACGCAGCGCCAACGACGGGTCGCCTTCGGCGTCGAGCAGCTCCTTGACCTTGCCGGCGGCCGACTGGGTGAGGGTGATCACGGCAGGGACTCTCCTTCAGAGGAAGGCTGGATGCTCACGAGCGGGAGCCGAGACCCACGGGGACCCCGAGCACCGGCCAGGTTACCGGTTCAGCAACGTCACTTGGCAGGGCTCGCGGTGGGCGAGGTCGTGGAACTCGCCCACCTCCCCACCGGCGACCGCGGCCACGAACCCCTCGACCATGCCGCGGTGGAGGCTGCACACCAGCTCAGGATGCTCGGCAGCCAGTTCCCGGAACGGGCAGCGGGTGAAGCCGATCACGGCGGTCTCGCCGTCGTCGGTGCCCGACACCGCCGGGTCGAAGCCCACCGCGTCGAGCTCGGCCACCAGCGCTTCCAGGCACGACGGCGCGCCCTGGTACGCGGCGGCGTCGACGCCGCCCTGCTCCCGGCCCACGTCGACGGCGTCGTCGGCGCCCAGGCCACCGGCGGCCGCCACCCGCACGAGCATCGACGCCAGCAGGCGGTAGGCGGGCGGCTCCAGCCCGAGGGAGGGCGCGTCCGCGGCCAGCGAGTAGAGGTGCTGGGGTCGGCCCACGCCGCTGCGGACCTCGGTCTCGACCTCGAGCAGGCCGACCTCGCGCATCCGCTCCAGGTGGGGCCGCACGGTGTTGGGGTGCAGGCCCAGGGTCTCGGCGACCTCCGCGGTCGCCAGCGGGCGCGGCGACCGGGCCAGCTCGAGGTAGATGGCGTAGCGGGTGTCGTCGCCGAGGGCCTTCAGCAGGTCCAGGCGCGTGTCCTCCACAAGGTGAGATTACACGGGGCGGACCGGTAAAATGCCGTCCGTGACCGTCCCCGCCGCCGCTCCGCCCTCGGTCGAGGAGGTTCGGGGCCTGCTCCGCGACGTGATCGACCCCGAGCTCGGCGGCAACATCGTCGACCTCGGCATGGTCGGCCCGGTCGACGTGTCGCCCGAGGGCGACGTGCGCGTCACCGTCAAGCTGACCATCGCCGGCTGCCCGCTCCGGGCCGAGATCACCCGCGACGTCGAGCGCCGGCTCCAGCCGCACCCCGGCGTCCGGTCGGTGACCGTCGACTGGGGCGAGATGACCAGCGAGGAGCGCTCCGAGGTCATGACCAAGGCCCGGTGGGCGGCCCGCGAGCAGGCGCCGGCCACCGAGATCCCCGGCGGGGCGCGGGTGCTGGCCATCGCCTCCGGCAAGGGCGGCGTGGGCAAGAGCTCGGTCACCGTGAACCTCGCGGCGTCGCTGGCCGCCCGCGGCCTCACCGTCGGGGTGCTCGACGCCGACATCTGGGGCTACTCGGTGCCCCGCATGCTGGGGGCCACCGGCCGCCTGGCCGGCGTGAAGGCCGAGGACGGCACCGGGAAGATCCTCCCCCTCGAGAAGCCGGTCGGCGACGGCCTGCTCAAGGTGGTGTCCACCGGCCTCCTGGTCGACAGCGAGGGCACCGCGCTGATGTGGCGGGGGCTGATGCTCACCAAGGCCGTCGAGCAGTTCCTGCGTGACGTGCGCTGGGGCCACCTCGACTACCTCCTCATCGACATGCCGCCCGGCACCGGCGACGTGCAGATGGGCCTGGCCCGGCTGCTGCCCCGCACGGAGCTGCTGGTGGTCACCACGCCGGCCGTGAGCGCCCAGAAGGTGGCCATCCGCGCCGCCGACATGGCCCGGCGCAGCTTCCTGCGGGTGGCCGGCGTGATCGAGAACATGAGCGCCTTCACCTGCGAGCACGGCACCACCTACGCCCTCTTCGGCGAGGGCGGTGGGCAGGCGCTGGCCGACGAGATCGGCGTCGAGCTGCTCGGTCAGGTGCCCATCGAGCCGGCCGTGGCCGCCGGCGGCGACGCCGGCGAACCGGTGGCCGTCAGCGGTGACGGGCCAGCGGCAGCGGCCTTCCGCGCCATCGCCGACCAGCTGGTCGACCACGTCGCGCCGCCCGTCGACGTGAAGGGCTGCTCGGCCCGCCTGCTCGACGCGGTCGAGGCCGCTCTGGGGGCCGTCACCCCCAGCTGACGCCGCTCAGCCCTGCGACCGGGCCCGGGGCCCAGCGGGTCGGGCCCGCAGGTCCGTGAGCAGGTCGTCCACCGTGGCGTGGGCCGCCAGCGTGGCCAGGTTCTCCAGGGTCGGCAGGATCAGCAGCACGTCGCCACGCCGACCCGCAGCCAGCGCGTCGGCCGGGCGCATCCACGCGCTGGCGATGGCCTCGACGTCGTCGTGCAGGGCCTCTTGGCCCTCGGGCGCCCGCGCCGCGAAGAACCGGGTGTCGAACCGCCGCGGGCCGCCCTCGGGGGTGATCCAGTGCGACACGTACACCAGCTCGTCGGTGGCCAGGACGAGCTGCTCGGCCTCGCACAGCTCGGCCATCGACAGCTCGCCGCGATGGACGGCCCGCCGGTAGGCGTCGAAGCGAGCGGCGGCGTCGGGATCGTCGAGGCGCAGCGGGCGGCCGTCGCGGTGGCGGGCCAGGAGCAGGCCGGTCTCCTCGAAGCACTCCCGGATGGCGGCCAGCCAGTACGCCAGCCCGCCGTCGCGCACCCCCAGGAACCGAGACGCGGTGCCGTCGTCGAGGGGCCCCCGAGCGGGCCCGAGGGCGTCGCCGTCGGCGTCGGCCGGGTCGAGGGCCCCGCCGGGGAAGACGTGGGCGCCGGCGACGAACGCCGCCCGCAGCGTCCGCCGCTGGAGCAGCACCTCCAGGCCCTGCGGCCCGTCGCGCACCAGCATCACGGTGGCCGCCGGCCGAGCCGGCACCGGAGACCGGGTCAAGGATCGAGGTCGCGGGAGCCCACGTCGTGCACCCGGCCGCCACCCGTCGCGCCGCCCATCGGGCCGAAGGCGCGGACGCCGAGGCGCCGCCGCACGGTCCCCCGCAGCGCGGCCCGCACCGGCGGGAGCAGGAGGAGGATGGCCACCACGTCGCTCAGGAACCCCGGCGTGATCAGCAGGGCGCCAGCCAGGAGGATCATGAAGCCGTCGACCACCTCCGTGGAGGGCAGCCGACCCTGGTCGAGCTGGCGCTGCATGCGCCGGAGCAGGCCGATCCCCTCGCGCTTCACCAGCCACGCGCCGAGCACGCTCACCGCGATGAGCAGCCCGATCGTGTTCCAGACGCCGATCTCGGACCCCACCTTGATGAGCACGACGAGCTCGAGGAAGGGGACGACGATGATCAGCAGCGCCAGCACGCCCACGGACGAAGGATAGGGGCGGGCGGGCCGGTCGAGGTCAGGCGGGCCGGACGGTCCAGAGGGAGCGGCGCTCCACCTCGTTCAACCCACCCCAGATGCCGTGCGGCTCGCGGATCTCCAGCGCGTACTCCAGGCAGGGTGTTCGCACGGCGCACTCCCGGCAGATCGCCTTGGCGCGTTGCTCCCGAGCCAGTCGCTCGTCTTTGCGCTCGAACTGCTGCGGCGGGAAGAACACCACGGCCTGCGGGCCACGACAGGCGGCCTTCGCCTGCCAGGATTCTTCATGACGCTGCACAGCCATCTCGGCCACCCCCTCGGCGTCTGCGCGCACCATACGTCCCGATCCGGCGGGATGTAAAGGTGGCGGCAGGCCGTGCAGCAGGCGACCTTCAGCGGCCCCGACGCTCCCGGTAGTCCCTCGCCCCGCCGCTCTCCGGCTCGACCTCCAGGACCAGCCCGTCGATGGAGACGACGCGGATGGGATCGCCGGGCGCGATGGGCGTGGCCCGGTTCGTGTGGGCCGGCCAGAGGGCGTCGCGCACCCGGACGAGGCCGTCGGGCGCCACCCGCTCCACCGCCTCGCCGGTCTCGCCGATCATCCAGTCGCGCCCGATGGTGGGGGTGGCGAAGCGGGTCCGCACGATGGCGGGCATGCCGGTCAGCATGGCCAGCAGCACCCCCGCGATGCCGGCCAGCAACGTGATCCACGACAGCGAGAGCCCGTCGTAGAGGAAGAACGACCCCACCACGAGGGCGACGATGCCCACGCCGGTCCAGAACCGGGGGACGCCGGTCTGGACGTCGACCGCGAAGCCGGCGATGGACACCACCAGCAGGGCGAGGGCCCACCAGCGGGCGGGCAGCACGTCGATGCCGTAGGCGGCCAGGATGAGGCAGCCGGCCCCCACCACGCCGGCGATGCCGATGCCGGCGGTGAAGAACTCGAAGACCAGGAGCGACAGCCCGGTGAGCAGCAGCAGGTAGGCCACCGGCGGGCTGGCCACCGTGTGGAAGAGCTCGTCGAGCAGGTCGAGCTGGGCGAAGCGCACCTGCGCGGTGGGCTCGCGGCGGGGGCCGTCGTCGGTCTGGACGACCCGGGCGGTGCTCAGCGTGCGGCCGTCGACCTCCAGCCCGTCGAGGCCGACGATGAAGTCGCCGAGCACCGGCGCCACGACGTCGATGACGCCCAGGCTCACGGCGTCGTCGGCGCCCACGCTGGCGTCGACGACACGGTCGGCCGCCGCGCCGCCGACAGGGTCCCGTCCCTCGGGTGGGGTCCCGAACTCACCCACCCGGGCGCCGGGAGCGATGCCGGTGATGTCGGCCGCGTCGAGCAGGAGCCCGGTCTGGCCGTACGCCCTGGCCCCGCTCGGCCCGACCCACACGCCCACCGGCACCGGCGCGGTCTCGACGGCCTCGGCCAGCTCGCCCATCCGGTCGTCGGACACCGCCGCGTCACGGCTGTTGAGCTGGATGACGAGGGCCTGCGCACCGTCCTCGGCGGCGGCCTCGATGGATCGCTCGACGAAGTCGACCACCACGGGGTCGACCAGGCCGCTGACCTCGATGACATCCACAGGCGGCACCGACGGTGCCGGCGCCTGCGCCGCGCTCGGCGACGCTGCCATGAGGAGGACGGCGCCACCGAACACGAGGGCTGTCGCTAGTGTGCGCACGAGCCTCCGGAGGAGATGGTTGGATCCGGTGCAGTTCTTCGCTGCTTCCCGCCTCGTCATCGTGGCCGGGAAGGGCGGCGTCGGCAAAACCACCGTCACCGCCGCGCTGGCCCGGGCCGCCGCCGGCGCCGGCCTGCGGGTCCTGGTGGTGGAGGTCGAGGGTCGCAGCGGCCTGGCCGGCATGTTCGGCCTGCCGGGCGAGCTGTCGTACACCGAGGTCTCCCTGCTGCGCGACCAGGGGCCGTCGGGCCAGGGCGAGGTGCGAGCCCGGACGTTGACCCCCGACGAGGCGCTGAGCGAGTACCTCCACGACCACGGCCTCCGCCGGCTCTCGCACCGCCTCGCCCGCACCGGCGCGCTCGACGTGGTGGCCACCGCCGCCCCGGGGATCCAGGACATCCTCGTGCTCGGCAAGGTCAAGCAGCTCGAGCGGAGCGGCACCGCCGACCTGGTCCTGCTCGACGCGCCCGCAGCCGGGCACGCCATCAGCTTCCTGCGCTCGGCCCGGGGGCTGCTCGACGCGGTGCACGTCGGGCCCGTGGCCACCCAGGCCGCCGACGTGTTGGAGCTGCTCACCGACCCTCGCCGCTGCTCGGTGCTGCTCGTCACCCTCCCCGAGGAGACCCCGGTCAACGAGCTCATCGAGACCGCCTACTCGCTGGAGGACCAGGTGGGCGTGCACCTGGGCCCGGTGGTGGTGAACGGGCTCTACCCGGCCCTCGGCGGCCTCGACGCCGATCCCGAGGCCGCCGCGGCCGCCGCCGGCGTGACGCTCCTCCCCGGGGAGGTCGACGCCCTCCGGGCCGCGGCCGCCTTCCGCACCGCCCGCCAGGGGTTGCAGCAGGCGCAGGTGGAGCGCCTGGCGGAACGGCTCCCGCTGCCGCAGGTGCGCCTGCCCTTCCTCTTCACCCCCGACGTCGGACCGGCCGAGGCGGCCGAGCTCGCGGTGGCCGTCACCCGGGAGATCGGCGCCCTGGCCGCGCCGGCCTCGTGACCCTCCACCCCCTGGTCGAGCGGCGGTCGATCCTGCTGTGCTGCGGCACCGGCGGGGTGGGCAAGACCACCACGGCCGCCGCCATCGCCCTCGAGGGCGCCCGTCGGGGGCGGCGCTCCGTGGTGGTGACCATCGATCCGGCCAAGCGCCTCGCCGACGCGCTGGGCCTCGGCGGGCTGACCAACACGCCCACCCGGGTGGAGGGGGCCTGGCCCGGCGAGCTGTGGGCGGTGATGCTCGACACCAAGGCCACCTTCGACGAGCTGGTGGCCAAGCACGCCACGTCCTCGGAACAGGTCGAGCGGATCCTGGCCAACCCCTTCTACCGCAACATCTCCGGCGCCCTGTCGGGCACGCAGGAGTACATGGCCATGGAGAAGCTGTACGAGCTCCACGAGGAGTCGTCGTTCGAGCTGGTCGTGGTCGACACCCCGCCCACCCGCCGGGCCCTCGACTTCCTCGACGCGCCCGGCCGGCTCACCCGGTTCCTCGACCACCGGCTCTACAAGCTCCTGCTCGGGCCGACCCGGGGCTACCTGCGGGCGGTGAACGTGGCCGCCCAGGCCTTCCTGCGGACCGTCTCGCGGGTGGTGGGCAGCGAGGTGATCGACGACGCCATCGCCTTCTTCCAGGCCTTCGAGGGCATGGAGCAGGGGTTCCGGGCCCGGGCCGGGCGGGTGCTGGAGCTGCTCAGCGCGCCCGGCACCGGCTACGTGCTGGTGGCCTCGCCCCGGCGCGACACCGCCGAGGAGGCCGCCTTCTTCGCCGGCAAGCTGCGGGCCAACGGCATCCCGGTCGACGCCCTGGTGGTGAACCGGGTGCACCCGACGTTCCTGCCCGGCGACGCGGCGGCGACCCGCGAGCGCGCCGATGCGGTCGCCGGCACCCCGTTGGCGCCGCTGCTGGCCAACCTGGCTGACTTCCAGCTGGTGGCCGCCCGCGAGGACGAGGACCTCGCCCGCCTGGCCGGCGAGGTGGAGGCGGGGCTGCTCACGCGGGTGCCGTTCCTGCCCGACGACGTGCACGACCTCGACGGCCTGGCCGTGGTGGCCGGCCACCTGTTCCGGTGAGGGCTGTCCCGGATAGGGTCGCCGGGTGCCCGACGTCCTGATCGCCACCGACGCCGACTACGTGCTCGACGACGTCCAGGCGGCCCTCGACGAGCCGGGGACCACCTGGCGGGTGGCCCGCAGCGGCCGGCTGGTGGTGCCGGCGTGCCGTCAGCGCGTGCCCGACCTGGTGGTGCTCGACCTCCAGGTCGGCACCATGGGCGGCGTGGCCACCTGCCTGGCCCTGCGCCACGAGGAGAGCGGCGGGCGGCTGCCCCACATCCCGGTCGTGCTCCTGCTCGACCGCCAGGCCGACGTGTTCCTGGCCAAGCGGTCCGGCGCCGAGGCGTGGCTGGTGAAGCCGCTCGACCCGTTCCGGCTGCGCAAGGCGGCCGCGGCGGCCCTGGAGGGCCGGTCGTACCACGAGGGCGTGCCCGAGGAGGATCCGGCCGCGGCGACGCAGTAGGCTGACGCCTCCACAACGGGAAGTAGCGCAGCTTGGTTAGCGCGCAGCGTTCGGGACGCTGAGGTCGGGGGTTCAAATCCCCCCT
>Ga0182742_1002270_pt1 | contig 21742 bp, 19 predicted proteins | sample eDN5th37CBELigMG_FD_128880 | JGI IMG/M metagenome (GOLD analysis project Ga0182742, IMG submission 128880) | Enriched Miracle-Growth compost microbial communities from Emeryville, California, USA - eDNA 5th pass 37_C BE-Lig MG (version 2)... ... | reverse complement strand
GTAGTTAGGAAGGTGTGACGGTCAGGTGGTGAGGAACCGTACCAATAACCCACCCACGAGCGCGGGGCATCCTATTGGGATGAAGATATGACCTGAACTTTATGGAAACATAAAGAAGCAGCGGATAAAAAGCCATTGCGATAACATAATTGATTTCAATGATTCAAACAGCTGAAGGTGCATTAAGTGAAACACAGGATATCCTTCAACGTATGCGTGAACTAGCTACACAAGCAGCGAATGATACAAATACAACAGAAGACCGTGGTGAAATTCAAAAAGAGATTAACCAACTGACTTCTGAAATTAACCGTATTGGTAATACTACTGAGTTTAATACACAAAAACTATTAGATGGTGGTAAAGCTACAAAAACTAATGTACCTGTGGAAGCAACTACGCCAGGTGTGGCAGGAGGGGTTGCAACAGGTGATGTTTCTGCAATCACACCAGGTAATAATAGTGTTGCTGAGGAGTTAGGGGAATATTCATTTACTATTGACACTGCATTTGTTACCGGTGATACTCTTAAAATTGACAATTTCACTGCAATTACATTCACAGATACTACAGGTAACATAGATACAACTAGTAAAATATCAAAGGCTGACCAGGCAGCCGCATTAGCAAATTATATTAATACACAAACAGGCAGCGGGTTAGTCGGAGAAAAATATACAGCATCTGTTGATGAAGATGATGATACAAAAGTTATTCTAAAACAAAATGATGGTTTTGGCACATCAACAGCTGCAACTGCTGTTAAGACAGGTACTGGAGTTGTTTCTACAGTTAATGTGGATAAAGCTGGTGTTGCTGAAGATTTAGGAGATTTTACTTTTGACATAGATACAGCTTTTGAGGCAGGGGAAACTATTGAAATTGCTGGAGTTAAATTTACTGCTGTAGCTAGTGGGGCAACTGCTTCAGATGGTGAATTTAATATTGGTTCAGGAGAAAGTGACCAAGTAACAAGCCTTAAAGCAGCTATTGATGCATCATCTCTAGCAACTCGTTTTGACACTTCTGCTACTTCTGGCACAACTATTAGTCTAGTTGAAAAAGCGGGTCAAGCAACTGGAACTGATTTGGTTGATGCTGATATTAAACTTTCAGATGGTAAAGCAAAAGCAGGTAATTATAATTTTGATGTAGGTACATTAGAAGCTGGACAATCTATCAAAATTGATTCAACAACTATTTCTGTATTCGAAACTCAAGCTGAAGTAGACACTGCAAATGCAACTACAGCAGGTAGTGCGATTTTAGAGGGAACTTCTCCTTCTGATACTGCAGCAAAGCTAAAAGCTGCGATTGATGCAAATGCAACTTTAAGTGCTAAATATGATACTACTGGTTCATCTGCTGAAAATCTTGTATTAAAACAAAAGTTAGGAAATGAATCTTCAACCGCACCTACGGTAGAAATCTCTACACCTGCAGGCTCTGGATTCAATGCCAGCTTCCAAATTGGAGCGAATACTGGACAGAGTTTTGGAATTGAGATTAATGATATGCGCTCTGTTGCCTTAGAAGTTAGTAACACTAATCAGACAGCTCCAAAAACAGTAGAAGTTGATGGTAAAGAATATACTGTAGCATGGAATAAAGACCAAGAAGTGACTAATGGTACAGACAGCACTGGTGCAGAATATGCATTAGATGTATCTACACATGATAATGCTACTGCGGCGATTAAAGTTATTGATGACGCAATTAATTCTGTATCAGCTGAGCGTTCTAAATTGGGTGCTTATCAAAATCGTTTAGACCACACAATTAATAACTTAAGCGCATCTTCCGAAAACCTAACAGCTGCGGAATCTCGTATCCGTGACGTAGATTATGCTTTAGCTGCTTAAATAGCAGTGACAAGCACAGTCGTCCTAGCTGGTAACGGCTAGTGATTATTATCGGGTGAATTGCTGGAAACCCCTACATAGCTTTTCTTGCCACAACGTAGTTGGAAACGACAAACGTGATGGTTTGAAAAAAGAAAAGATTGGGCAATCAGCAGCCAAGCTCCTGTTCCGAAAGGATGGAGAAGGTTCAACGACTAGGATATACCATCTAAAAGCTAAGCTCATGGTGATGAAATCCGTAGGTGAAACAATGGTCATCAGCATTGTGAATCCGAAGTACCCGACCCCTACTAGATTGCTAGAGGGTGAAGATATAGTCTAGTCATTTGTGAAAGCAAATGTTCGCACGATGGCGAAAGAAATGATGGAACAAACGAAGAACTCAATTCTTTCTCAAGCATCACAAGCTATGTTAGCTCAAGCAAATCAGCTGCCTCAGGGAGTTTTACAACTTCTTCGTTAATTTTAGTTTAAAGCTATTTAGCTTAAATAAAATTTAAAATTTATTATCAATACCGTTATAAAAGTCGTCCCCCGTTCTAATCTAGGTTATCAGATCGGGGGTGATTTTTTTGAGGTTCCTTAACAGTAATTTTTTTATTGAAATAGACAAAGAAGTTATTATTTTAATTCTAGTAATATCCTTTAAAATTCCAATTTGGTTCTAATGCACACATGTTTTTATTTTTGGTGTTCCTTGACATAAGGTGGGCGTCTAGCTTGGAACGAGCTAAAGGATAACTGGGTGAATTACAGGAACTTCCTAAGCTTCATCAACCACAACGTAATTGAAAAAACGGTCAGCGTGATGGTGTGAAAATGATGAAGATGAAACAATGGATAATCAGCAGCCAAGCTCCTGTGAGGAAACTCTAGAGAAGGTTCAACGACTAGAGAACACGGTCTAAGGCAAAATCTATGACTATGAATCTCGTAGGGCAGCAAAAGGCTGTTCGAAGGGCCCAGCTCCATGAAAACATGGATGAAGATATAGTCTATTCTGTGATTTCGAAAGACACAGTGGCCAAGCAAGCCAACCAACAACCACAAGGAGTTCTACAACTTCTTCGTTAATTTATCAAACAGTAAAAGGGAACCTCGAATCACAAGGTTCCCTTTTCTGCTAATTTTATATAAAAGAGGTTTAAATTATGGAAAAATACTTAGATATCATAAAAAGAACGATTCAACTATCTGAAACTTGTTTAGAAGGATTAGAGTATACTAAAGAAAAACTGAATGAGGGTCAATTTGAACAAACCATCCCGTTAATGAATGATTCAGTTATTGCCTTTTTGCAAATGGAAAAATCCCTTCAGCCCATTTTCCCTACATTCAATTCCAACCATAATGAGTCATTGACTCATTCCCTACAGGATGCATTTGATCATGCTGTAACTGCCTATGAGTTAGGACAACGAGGAAAAGTGTTAGAGGTATTCCAATTTACCCTCCTACCTAATTACAAAAAGTGGAAAGATGAAATAGAAAAAGCATTCCACACTTTCGTAGTTTCATAAAAACTAGATGGATAGAGATGAACAAAATCATAAAAGGTTTTTTGAAGAACAACTCGAATGATGTTAAGAAACAAGATGCAGTATTAGAAAAAATAGAAAAGATGCTTCATGAGATGAAACAGATAGCTGAATATATTGAAAAAAATAAGCTAACCTCCTTGGAAGTTAATCAGTTAAATGATTAATTCAACGGATTAAAAAGTGAAGTCTACTTTTTGGAAAAGCAACTATACCCTGTTATCCATTAGTAGGAGAAGGGGAATGTTTTCATAGATATTGCATTAATGTTAATGGCATTAAGTCAAGGTCAAGTTCAGTAACAAGCTGCTCAACCACATTTAGGTAGAAACATTGATTTGAAATTGTAGAAGAACCATTATAAAGTAACCTTGATTTTAGTAAAGATTACTCTTTTTCTATTTTGGAGATAAATGGACAAAGCAAATTGTGCCTCGAAAGTCCATCTATTGCCAATTGATATACTTAGAAGCTTAGTTTCTGTTTAGTTTCTGTTTAGTTTATGTCTGCTGTAGCATCCTGAAAAATTTTGTTTCACGCAATGTTCCACATAATAACTGCCAAAGTATGTAAAATTAATTATTTATATATCAAAGATTACTTTGACATCAACGGGTCTAATGGAAGCAGCACTTAGAGAAACAGTCAGTGCCTATATTTATGTAAAGTACGGAAGGAGAATAATTCAGACAGTAGTAAGTATTGAATACTAACCGATACAAAGACCTCAGATTCAGCTGAAGTCTTTGTTTAGGGTTTCCTGTTTCATCAATATCATATTAGAAGTAGTCCAATATGATACGGGTCGTGGTTTTTAGTAGTATTGTATTACTAGAAAAGGAATCTTTTAATTGGTGACAAATGACATTAGTTATTAAAGTAAAAACAAAGTGTAACAACTTGACTGTTATTCAACCCGGTTATTTTCTTTATATCATTAATAATACTCCAATACCCTGATTCAATAACAACTTGATATTGTTTTGTATTGAGGTGATTTCTAACTAGTGAAATTTTTATTTTATAATGATAAATGTAATCCTCACGATTATAAACAATTTTATAAAGTTTTGATAAAAGCTGTAATTGGCTATTTATTTCGAATGTTGGTTTGGTTAGTTTAATATCTTTTGGCAAATAAATTGTAGTCCTCTTAGGGAATATATTGTCAGATAAATGTTTCGATTTCATCATTTTTCTATCCATAGATGGATGTAGATAAGGATGTACTAGTCGGCAAAAATAAACGATTTGTAATTGATCATAGAGTATTAAACGATTTTGCCCGTCTAATGAAAAATATAATGAGAATTTTTTCTCTAGAAGTTTAATTAATTGAAGGTTTTCACTTTGGGTAAAACTATCTGTGGAGAGAATTATTTTTTTTACAACACCATTGCTTTTCTTTAAATGTCCATCATCCAAGTACCACCAGGCTAATGCTTTTCATCTAAATACTTTTCTAAAAAGTCAAAAGGGATTACTTTTTTTCGGGAAAAATACCAAATAGATTCTAAATATGTAATGAGTTCAGAAGTTTTTGATTGAACAATGTATCTTTCGGTGTAACCTTTCACTGTTCTAGAATCTTTAATCTTTGAATATGAAGGAGGGTTAAGCGGCAGGAATGGTTGAAGTTTCTCATAACAATAATTACACCATTCAAAGTCGCTTGCAGTATGATTAAATTGAAATCTCGGCTTTCTTCCTGGTTGCAGTGTGATACAACCATCCCCTAACAATTTGCCACAGATATATGACAGAAATGCATTTTCCTTAGCCAAATTCTCCATTGTTAACACTTCCTTATGAAAGATTCCTCAGTCTTATTATAGAACATATGATCTATAATAGAAAGAAGTGTATATGGATATATAGCAGGATTTTAGGAGGGGTGATGAAAAATCCTGATACGCATAATGTTCAATGGCTTCAAATTTGCTAGAATTTCATTTTATATAGACAATAAAAAACTGGTTGATTGGAGGAACGAATGAACAAAGAAGACCAGGAACATAAGCAGTTTCTTGAATAACAGCTCCAATGGTGTAAAAAAAGAGATCGTATTCTAGAAGAAATAGAAGTGAAGCTACATGAAATGAAAAAAATTGCTCAATACACTCTTGACTATGAACTAACCGAAATAGAACTAGAGCAGCTAAATGATTGCTTGAAAGAATTGGCAGGTGAAGTATACTCATTAGAGAGGCAGTTACACACTGTTGTCCATTAGTAAAAGAAAGGTGGGGTTATAATGAATATCGCATTAATGTCAATGGCACTGAGCCACGGACAAGTTATGCAGCAGGCTTCGATGTCGGTTATGGATATGGCCATGGGGAATGCACAACAGCAAGGTGAAGCGATTCAGAAGTTGATTAGTACAAATGACGTAGCTGCTATTCAGCATGCTGCACAGCCACACTTAGGCGGGAATTTTGATTTGAAAGTGTGAAGGAATAGTAGGAGCAGCCAGGATGAACTGCACCCCAATTGTTAGATACACATAACAATTGGAGGTGCAGTTTTTTTGGGAAACAGTGGGAGGTTCTCGTGTTTTATTAAAAGAAAAGGCTACATAGAGAGAAATCTATGTAGGACTTCTATGAAACAGAAGAACCGTCCCCGCGTTTCATCACCCTTTATTTATCCGATAAAGCATGGTGACAACATGTGATCGTTTCATTGGTTCATTGGGTTTGAAGGAGGCATAGGTTTTCAACGCTTTTCCGTTTGAATCGAGATAGCCATCTACAAGGTTTTGGTCGTATAACCATTGTACGGCCTCTTCTTCGCTTACTGTTTTTTGTGTAAAACTGCTAACAAGCAGGACAGCGGCTTCACCTCTTGTTATGGTTGCATTTCCTTTGCCCTTCACAGGAAGGCCGTATGATTTGACAAGGGAATAGATGTTTGCTAATGATTCATCCTTCCAGTCCGCTCCTAATTTACTTCGTAAAAAGACTCGTAAATATTCGCTTTCTGTCATCGGTTGATAAGGTTTTAGTACTTTTTCAATTTCGTATCCCTTGATGATGCCTTCAGTAATTGCCCAAGCGAATGCATCGGACCAAAATAAACCTGGTTGATAATCTTTATAGATTGTTAAATCAACAGAAGGCTTTTCTTTGAGGCTGCCTGTTTTTATCCATTCGGCAATATCGCCAATAAAATCTTCAGGTACGTTTCCTGGTGTCATGTATTCTGTGATTCCATTTGGCTCCCCTTTAAAATTAACAAGGAAATGCATCATATCAGGATATAGTTGGTATTGGGCATTTTTCTGGCCTTCTAAAGCTGCTTTCCACGAGTCTAAATAATGGGCTGGAACTTGGACATCCTTTCCGCCCTGTAAAAATAACAAAGGTACATCTTGCTCTTTTATCAGCTCTGTTGGGTCGTATTCATTTAAATCAAACCACCAGTAAGGAGGGCTCAATTGGAATTGGGGCGGCAGATTGTCTCGTGAATATTGCGGATTCTCGAGATAGGCAATTTGTGTTTTTAGCCAATCCACCTGGGCTTTTGCGGCATCGATTTGTTCCTTTGGTGCATTCATTTTTTCCGCACGAAGAAGTCCTTGCTCCATTTGCCAAAGCAAAAGATCATGGAATTTTCCCGTTGGGCCGGCGACACCAATGGCTCCTTTTATGGTCTTGTTTTTGTCATTTTCTAGGATGAGCGGTAATGCATATCCTCCTTGACTATGACCTAATACGAAGATGTTTTTATCATCCACTTTTGGAATGGATGTTAATGCTTTTGCAGCCAAGTTGGCATCAAGAACGGTTTCCTCCATGATGGTAAACTTAGGATCCCTGCTTGCTTTAATGGCGTGTGTATTGGTTCTTTTATCATAACGGAGAACAGCAATCCCATGGTTAGCCAGTCCAACAGCTAGATCTCTAAATGGCTTAAATCCATACACGGTTTCGTCCATATCGTTTGGTCCAGAACCGTGTACAAGGACAACAACTGGAAATGGTCCGTCTCCTTTAGGGAGCGTTAATACACCTGGCAATGTGAAAGGTTCTTCGCCAATTGTGATTTGTTTTTCTATGTAATTTTCAGGATGGTTATAAGATGGATTGATGATTTGACTTGGATCATTCGCATTTTCGGTGTGAAAATCATCTATTTTTCCATGACCATCATAGTTTAGAACGAATACAAAGGGTCCGTTCTCGGCTGTTATAAGCAGTTTTACCTTCTGATGTAAGCCGTTATGTTGATTCTCTTGCAGTGAAACGGTATTGATTTTTCCATATGCCGAGGTAAAACCTGCCCAAAACTGTGGTAATTGTTCTTTGGGTAAATACTTTTGAAGATTTCCGCTTAATAGTGGATAGAGTGTTTCCCAGTCTTGTTTTTCTGCCAAGGCAATAAATTCTCTTGCTGCTTTTTCATAGTCCTCTTGTTTCATAGATTGTTCCGCATAGACAGCTGGAGCGGGAAGGATTCCCCCAACGCCAACCGCCGCGATTCCAAGCGAACCGGCTAAAAGCCACTTTCCAATCACTGTGTATTTCTTCACATAAATTCCTCCTTACATAGGCTCCTAGTTAATATTCGATTAACAAATGAATATTCCTGCCTATTTTGGAAACAGTGGGACGGTTCTTGCGTTTCATTGAAAGGAAAGGCTGTATGGAGAGAAATCTATGAGTGACTTCTATGACGTAACAGAACCGTCCCCCTGTTTCTCTTAGAGAATGGGCTATGGACTATTTCCGTTCTTGACTCCTGTTTCTTTACATATTTATAAGGGGGTGATCTGGATGAATGTGCTACTAATCTATGCCCATCCGAACGAGGAAAGCTTTACTTATGCTGTTGTGGAGCGACTTCAGACGGGACTGGTACTGGGGGAGCATGAAGTACAAAGCATTGATCTTTATAAAGAGGAGTTTGATCCGGTTTTGGTTGTAAACGCTTCTAAGCGGCGGTGTGATTTGCGGCAGGATCCTTATACTGAGCGTTATCGAAGCTTGATTGCTGCCGCGGACTTCGAAAGGTCAGGCGTTTCTATCTGCCTCGAATGAAGCATACCTCGCTTGATGAGCGGATTCAATGGTTGGATCAAATGTATAGGAAAGCGGTGAATTTACGATGAAAGCAATCATAATCGGCGCTGGCATCGGAGGCTTGAGTACAGCCATTGCTTTGCGTAAAATTGGGATGGATGTGAAGGTGTTTGAAAGAAAGCAGGAGGTGCGTTTCGCAGGTGCTGGGCTCGGGATTGGGGCGAATGCTGTCCGAGCATTGCAGCAGCTGGATGCAGGTGAACAAGTCCTTCAGTCAGGAAAGGTGTTGGATGAGCTTCGCATTCTTACACCTGCGGGGAAAATCTTGCAGCGTACGGAAACAGCCGCCGTTAGTCGTAAGTACGGACCCGATAATGTTACAATTGAACGGGGGAAGCTGTTGGAGCTGCTCATGAGCGCTTTAGATTCAGAGGAAATGGTCCATACAGGAAAGACTTTCAGGTGTTTTGAACAGAATGATTCTGGGGTGAAGGTGTGGTTTGAAGATGGTTCAATGGAGGAAGCCGATGTACTGATTGGTGCGGACGGTGTTCACTCCAGTATTCGAGAAGCTCTGATACCGAACGCAAAACCAAGATACGCGGGATATACATGTTGGAGGGCAGTTGTGCAGGTTGAACCGGATTTTCCTCATTATAATCCGAAGGTCTTTATCGAAACATGGGGTCGCAATGGTCGCTTCGGATTGGCTCCTTTGACGAACAACAGGATTTATTGGTTCGCCTGCGTGAATGCCAAAGTCCGAGATTCCCGATTAAAATCCTATACAATACAGGATTTAATCAAGAGATTTGAAGGTTACCATAAGCCAATCCCTCAAATACTGGCACAAACCTCCGATCATCAGTTACTTCACCATGATATTTATTATTTACCGCCAATTCGCCGTTTTGCATTCGGACGTGTTGTTTTGCTCGGTGACGCGGCCCATGCCATGACGCCTAATATGGGCCAAGGAGCCGGACAGTCCATTGAAGACGCCGTAATCCTAGCAGGTCACTTGAAGCAGCATCCCGTCATGACGGAGGCTTTGGGAGGGTATGAATCCGAACGAATCGCCCGAACCCAAAAAATCACTAGAATGTCTAACCGAATTGGAATGGTGGAGCGAAACAGTGGGACGGTTCTCGCGTTTCATTGAAAGGAAAGTTTGTATGGAGATAAATTCATGGGTGACTTCTATGAAACAGCAGAACCGTCCCCATGTTTCATTATGTTTCATAAAAAAAACAGGAGCTAGGGTTGAGTGATGAAAATGACTAAGAAGAGAATTGTTACTTTATATGTTGTTGTTTTTCTGCTAGCGGCCATCTTATCATTGGCATTTGTCTTTTTTTTCAATCAAGATGGGGAAAATCAAAGTACCCAACAGGAAAAGGGGAATGAGAAAATCGAAGGGGAAAATGAAAGGATTGCCGATAAGTCAAAAGATGAGCTTCAACAGGAACAAGATGTTGTAAATGAGGAAATGAAAGAAAATAATATGGAGAAGCAGGTTGAAGGCATCATAGAAGAGATGAGTCTGCGTGAAAAAATCGGTCAATTGATTGTCGTAGGTTTTCCTAGTAAACAAGTGGATGAACATATTACTAAAATGATTACTGAGTATCACGCGGGCGGTGTGATTTTATATGACCGTAATATGGAATCACCAGGACAAGTAGCACAGCTGACCAATGAATTACAGGAGATGGCGTTACAAACCAAGCACAAACTTCCACTTCTGTTTAGCATTGACCAAGAGGGAGGAAGTATTGTACGAATGAAGCAGCATGTGACGCCGATTCCGTCTCAGCAAGCTCTAGGTTTACAGGATGATGAGAAGGTTGTTTATGATACAGCCTATCGTACGGGGCAAGAACTATCTGCGATGGGGATAGATGTGAACTTTGCCCCTGTATTAGATTTATCGGAGAATGATAGCCGGTCATTTGGCACAGATCCCGAAAAGGTAAGTGTCTTTGGGCAGCAAGTAGTAAAAGGTCTAGTGGATTCCGGAATGGTTGCTACGTTAAAACACTTTCCAGGACATGGACGAAGTAATGTCGATCCACACGTGGAAACGTCTTCTGTTCAAGCCAATCAGCTCGACCTAGAAAATAACGATATTTATCCGTTTAAAAAGATAATAGAGGAAATGGACCATAGGGACTTTTTTGTGATGGTGACACATATTAAATATCCTGCCTATGATCAAGAGAATCCGGCCAGCATATCGCCAGTCATTATTGAAGATTTACTGAGGAAAAAGCTCGGCTACAAGGGAATTGTCGTAACAGATGATTTAGAAATGGGGGCCGTGAATAAATATTTTACCTATGAGGACTTAGGCTATAAAGCCGTTGAATCGGGAGCCGATTTATTACTCGTCTGTCATACATTAGAAAATCAACAAAAAGTATTTAACGGAATCCTAGAAGCAGTAGAAACGAAAAAATTGAAAGAAGAAAGAATTGACGAAGCAGTCAAGCGAATCCTTATGTATAAGCTACGTTGAAACACCGGGACGGTTCTCGCGTTTCATTGAAAGGAGGGGCCTTATAGAGAGAAATCGATTAAGGACTTCTATGAAACATCAGAACCGTCCCCGCGTTTCCACGCGTTTCCCCACGTTTCTACTAGAATTTTTTGTTTTTGATGTAGTACTATAATATTAGCTATAGTATGATTGAACTATGATATTAAATAAATGAACGAAAGACAGCAAAAGTTCAAGACGATTATGCAAAGGTCTCGATATTGAAAAAAGAAAACTCACCTATAGAAAAGAGCGTTCCTTAATCAAAAATGCAGTGGTATTACTATATTAATAAACCTATGTGTAAATGGAGATAATGCGCATGTTAAACTTTTTTGAAGAACAGGACTATAAGGAGTTAATCCATTCACTAAGGAATACCTCCCAGCAGATAAGCGGGAGTGGGGAAGGTCATTTAACTGAAATAATAGATGAAATTAATCGGGTTCTTAATCAATTTTCAACATTAAAATATGCAATGGATCAATCCATTATTATTGCTGTGACAAATGTCAGCGGTCAAATCATGTATGTTAATGATAAGTTTTGTGAGATTTCTAAGTATAGCCGTGAAGAATTAATTGGGAAGACGCATCGGATTATTAATTCCGGATATCATAATAAATCATTTATAAAACAAATGTGGGATACGATTAGTAGTGGGGAGATTTGGGAAGGAAATGTCAAGAACAAGGCAAAGGATGGCACGTATTATTGGGTAAAAACAACGATTGTTCCATTTTGCGATGACAATAATCAACCCTATATGTATATTGCATTAAGGACGGATATTACTGCCGGAAAAGAAAATGAAGAAAAGTTAGTTAATGCCCTCAAAAATGATTTTAATTTAGTTGTCAGTTCGATGCATAACTTTGTGTTTAAAGTGACAAAAGGCCATTTGGGACAGTTTGTCTATCAATTTGGTGAAGGAAAACTAGCTCAACAACTTGGTTTGGAAACGCATCTTATTTATCAAAAGACCCCAAAAGAGATATTTTCCAATGCGGTTGCGACTTTATTAGAAGGTTATTATGAGCAGGCATATATGGGCCGGACAGTCACATATAGTTATTCATTCCGTGATCGTCATTTATTAACCACGTTATCCCCTGTGTATGAAAATGGGAAAATTACTAACCTAATTGGATGCAGCAATGATGTTTCAGAATTACATCGGGCAAAAGAAGAAGTAGAATTTTTAGCTTATCATGATACATTGACTAATTTACCTAATAGAAGAAAATTAATAGAAGATATTAATTACTTAATGGAAAGAAATGAAACCTTTGCCTTCCTACTATTAGACTTGGATCAATTTAAAAATATTAATGATACATTTGGTCATACATTTGGGGACCAATTATTAAAGATTATCTCTACGAGGCTGCAGCAGATGATTGGTCCAAATGATTATCTCTACAGGTTTGCAGGTGACGAATTTATTGTCCTTTTTCGAGAAAGGATGAATGAGGAGTCACTTATTAAAGCTGCTGAAAAGCTGTTATCTATTTTTCATGAAAAGATTCAGTTTAGTCCGACAGTGGGACTTTTTGTAACAGGAAGTATCGGAATTAGCTTGTTTCCTTATCATGGATCGGATATCGACCAGTTGATGAAAAATGCTGATTTCGCCATGTATGCAGCAAAGAAACAAAAGAGAAATTCTTATAAACTATTTGATCAAGATATGAATAAGGTGAAACAAGACTATTTGCAAATTGAAACCTATTTGCAAACAGCGATTGAAAATGATGAGTTTGAACTATACTTTCAGCCAAAATTAGATCTCAAGACAAATAAAATAAATAGTATGGAAACCTTGCTGCGCTGGCATCACCCCATTTTAGGAAATGTTCCTCCGAATAAATTTATTCCAATAGCAGAAGAAACGGGTGTGATTTGGAAAATAGATAAGTGGGTATTGAAAAATGCCTGTATTCAAAATAAAAAATGGGCTGAATTGAAAATAACTGAGCAGTTGCGAGTAAGTGTAAATATCTCACCGATTCAATTTAGTCACCCTGATTTTACCCTGATGGTTAAAAAGGTGTTAGAGGAAACAGGGATGGAACCAGAATTGTTAGAACTGGAGATTACTGAAACGACTATCATTGATAATACAGAAGAATGTATAAAGAATGTAAGGAGTCTGAGGGAACTTGGAGTGGTTGTTTCCATTGATGATTTTGGAACAGGATATTCTTCGTTAAATTATTTAAAAAGTTTTCCCTTTGATTATTTAAAGATTGACCAATCATATGTAAGGGAAATGTTTAATAGAAAAGAAGATATGGCCATCGTGAAAGCAATTATTACGTTAGCGAAAGATCTCAATCTAAAGGTGATTGCAGAGGGAGTAGAAGACAGCGACATCCTCGAATGCTTAAAAGACTTGGACTGTGACGAGATTCAAGGCTACTATATAAGCCGTCCACTAAGCAAACCTGACTTCGAAACCATGATTAAATTAATGAAACGCCAGGAAGAAATGAAACACCGGGACGGTTCTAGCGTTTCACCTTAAGCCTATTGGGATACCTAGATACGGTTTCGGTATTTCAACCGTAAAGAAGAACCATGGTGAGTACTTATGCCCTTTTAGATAGAAAGAACCACCCCGCTGCTCCTCAAAAGACATTGATTATCTACATACAGTAGGTAATCAGTGTCTTTTTCCCTTTTAATGGACTTTTTCAGCGGCTTTGAACCGTCTTGGTATTCCCCACTGGAACGCGAGAACCGCGCACATGTTTCACTGGTATTCCCTCCTCTGAAACAGCAGAACCGTCCCCTGTTTCGTAAATGTCACAAGAGTCCTATTTAAATAGGAAGAAAAAAGGTGTAAACTAATGGATGTTGTTGGAAATTTTAGAAATGAGTGAAAAAGGGCTTTAAAAAAGGAGTTAAAGTAGAAATGAAAACTGTAACGATATTGGTGCCAGCATATAATGAGGAAGCTGTTTTGGGTCAATTATATGATCGCTTAAAAATAGTCATCAGTGCGATTCCATCCTACGATTTTGAAATATTATTTGTGAATGATGGCAGCAAGGATAATACATTATCCATTATTAAAAGCATGAGGATGAGGGATAAAAGAATTTCTTATGTTGACTTATCACGCAATTTCGGTAAAGAAATCGCCATGATTGCGGGTCTGGACCATGCGGCAGGGGATGCTGTCATTATCATTGATGCTGACTTGCAGGACCCGCCGGAATTAATCCCGGAGATGATTTATTATTGGGAGCAGGGATATGATGATGTATATGCGAAAAGAAAGTCCCGAACAGGAGAAACATGGCTGAAAAAGTGGACATCGTCAACCTATTATAAAGTTCTGCAAAAAATGACCAGAATCCCGATTCAAGAAAATACAGGGGATTTCCGTCTTCTTGACAGAAGGTGTGTAGAGGCTCTTAAACAGCTGAGGGAAGCTCAACGTTACACAAAGGGCATGTTCAGCTGGATCGGCTATAATAAAAAGGAAATCCTATTTGACCGTGATCCGCGAGCAGCGGGGGAAACGAAGTGGAATTATACGAAATTGATGGACCTTGCCATCGAAGGAATTACATCTTTTACGACAACACCTTTACGGTTGTCTGCTTTGTTTGGTTGTGTCATTTCTTTTTTCGCTTTTCTTTTTATGCTCTGGATTATTGCCAAAACGCTTTTAATTGGTGATCCGGTGGCAGGATATCCTTCACTTATGACAATCATTTTATTTTTGGGAGGAATCCAGCTTATCTCTCTTGGAATTATTGGGGAATACTTAGGAAGAATCTTCAATGAAACGAAAAACCGTCCGCTCTATTTTGTGGACGAATATAATAATGAGAAAGCATTGAATGGGGAAAATCATAAAATCGAAAAACGAACATGTGTTCATCAGTAAGGCGGGACATCTCTATGAAAAATAAGAAGGAAATGTTCAATTATCTATTGTTCGGTGTGTTAACGACACTTGTGAATATCGTCAGTTTTGCTGTGTTTGATAAATGGATGGGGATGGATTACAAAGTAGCCACAACCATTGCATGGATATTATCTGTTCTTTTTGCTTTTATCACGAACAAATGGTATGTCTTCCATAGTCAAAGCACGAACGCTTTATCACTATTACGGGAATTTACTTCGTTTTTATTTTTCCGTGGATTATCCTATCTTTTGGATATCGGAACAATGATTTTTCTAATCGAGCTATTAAAAGCGGATAGTATGATGGCGAAAATAGCAGCCAATGTGTTGGTGGTGGTTTTTAATTACTTTGCTAGTAAATATGTGATTTTTAAAACATCTCGAGGCTGATAAGTCGTCCCCCTTTTAAATGGGAATCGATTCTTATTTATCATCGGGCGAAAGAGTTTTAACGAAAAATAATGCTTTTCAAGTGTATAAGGGAGTTCAGTTTCATGAAAAAATGGTTAGACTTTTTAGGTTTATTTACTATCCCCATTCTTATTATCATTGCTGTTTTTCTTAGATTAGACATTACTCCGTTTGGGGAACATTCCATTTGGTATATCGATTTGCCGCAGCAAATGACGATGTTTTATAACCATCTATATGATGTGTTAAAAGGGAATGCTAGTCCGATTTATACGTGGAATTATGGGATGGGAACTTCTTTTTGGGCGACCATTGCCTATTATTTATCGTCCCCATTATCAATACTCATTCTTTTGTTTCCGAGATCCTTTATCCCCTTTTCCATTCTAGTTATTTGGTTAATCAAAATCGGTCTCAGTTCCTTAACGATGGCTTATTTATTAAGAAAGCATTTTACACCGCATCGGTGGATGATTTTTATTTTTTCCATCAGCTATGCACTGATGTCTTATTCCATCACGTATTATTTCTTACCGATGTGGATTGATGCCGTTTATTTATTGCCGATTATCATTGCCGGTGTTCACGAGATTCTTAAGTCGGAACGCTCTCATGTCTTTTTAATCGGCCTGACTCTGATGTTTTTTGCCAACTTCTATATCTCTTATATGGTTGGTTTGTTTGTCTTTCTTTATTTTGTCGGGGAACTTTATCTTCACCCTCTTGGGAAAAAGGAGATATTTAAGAGGTTTTTTCTTTTTTTCAAAAGTGTGATTCTTGCCTTTTTATTTACGTGTTTCATTACGATTCCTACTTTTTTAGAACTGCGGAGTAATAAGTACACGGCGGAGGAGGTGAACCCACTCTCTTATTTGCTGAATCCATTGGATTTGTATGGGTCCTTTTTTAATGGAACGACGATGGTTCAGAATTTAAGTATTTATGCCGGTGTGGGAGTGATCCTGCTGGTTCCGTTATATTTTTTAAACAAGAAATTCTCGGTAAAAGAAAGAGTGGTATACGGCTTCTTATTGGGCTTTCTTTTGTATAGTATGACCTTTACTTTCCTTAACATGGCTTGGCATGTGTTTGAATTGCCGAACGGCGCCCATTATCGCTATGCGTTTATTGTTTCATTTCTGATGATCCTTTTGTCTGTCAAAGCTGCAGGAAATCTCGAATGTATAACGATGAGGCAGATAATCGGTGTTGTCGGAGTGAACCTTGGATTCTTGAGCTTAGCCAATAAACTGTTGGACGGAACGGTTTATACTCTATGGCTAATCAATAAAAATCTATTTATTCTCGTTGCATTCGCAATCCTTATTCTGATTCTAATGAATAAAAAGGGGTCCATTGTATTACATACTTTTGCAAAAATAGGTTTGTGCCTTCTGATTTTGCTTGATTTGGGAATGAACAGCCAGACGATTTTCAGAAATTATATCAGTCCATCCCATCCTGTTAATTGGTATGATGTACATAATCCTTCATATGAAAAAGCGTTCAATCGTCTGCAAGAGATGGATGACTCCTTTTACCGAATAAAAGTCGATCCGTCCTTGGTTACCACATTAAATGAATCGCTGAGATATAAGTACAAAGGAATGGGCATCTATACGTCTACTGGAAATGGAGAGCATAACCTCTTTTTGAGAGAATTGGGTTATGCTGCTAACTCAAGGGCAGCGAATATGGGGAATGGAATCTTTTTAAGTGATGCCCTTTTGGGATTTAAATATGTGGTCACAACGAGCGAACTAGACGAAAGAATCTATACGAAGATGTTCCAGGAAGGAAATATCATTGTCTATCGCATCCATATGAATCTGCCTCTGGGTTATATGGTAGATCAATGGTTTATGAATAGGAGCGGGGAAAAGGGGATGTTCAACGTTCAAAATCATTTGATGGATGGAGAAGAGGCCCGTTACTATGAAAAGCAGAACCCCGAAATCCTACTATATTCGCTGGAAGAAGCCGTGAATGAAGCAGGGAAGAAAGTGGTACAAAGGGAGTCAGGGAATGGAACTCCTTTAATCGAAACGAATATGACTATTTCTGATACAAGAGAATTGTATATGAATTTAGATGCTGAAACGATTCGGGATTTTGAAGATAAGATTAGCATTTTTATCAATGGGGTGAAAGTCCAAGCACAGGATATGGGGCTTGGGGGTTTCGTTAGCTTAGGAACGTATGAAGAGGAGAATCTGAACATTAGGATTCAATTAAAAAAGGACACCCAAACGATGCAAATCCCTTCATTTTATACGTTGAATTATTCGGAGTTAGAAAAAGCAATCAACGACCTGCAAAAGAAAGCATTTGAAATAAAGGAATACTCGGATACCTCTGTAAGGGGTGAAATCACTGTCCAAGATAAAGGAACACTTTTCTTAAGTATCCCCTATGATGAAAATTGGAAGGTTACGGTAGACGGAGAGAATGCGGAATATGAAAAAATCGGCCACTTTATTGGCGTTCCGCTCAGTGAAGGTACGCACACCGTTCACTTAGAATACGTACCAAAGATTCTTTACCTTACGATGGCGATTTCCGGCCTATCGTTGCTAGTGTATCTTGTATTTTTAGGCCGCAGGATGGTGTTCGCGCGGAAATCTCATATACCGACCGTTCGAGAATAGAAGAGGGCAGGAGTGCTTGGTGCAAGCACTCCTTGTTCTTTTTTATTATAAAAACTACTTGAAATGCTAGAAATCTATATTAAAATAATTCTATCAACAAGAGAGAAGGATTTTCATGTGGATTATAGCAGCAGTATTAACGATGTTATGTTTTGGAATTAATAATATGATTTTCAAGGTTACTTCGGGAAAAGGACTTTCAAAGGTGCATATGCAGTTTTTCTTTTACCTTGTCGCATTTTTATTAATGCTTGGCTATGGGATTGTTGTAGGTTTTGCCTCATTTAATGGATTAACAATCGTACTAGGTGCCATCATCGGGATATTAAATGCGAACGGTAATATTCAAATGTCAAAGGCGTTTGAAAAGGGGCCTGCGAGTTTAACTTCGCCGCTGATTAGCACCAATACGTTGATTCCCATCCTAAGTGCGGCGCTTATTTTTCACGAGCACATTTCACTCATTCAGTGGATGGGCATTATGATTATGCTTGCTTCTGCAGCGGTTATTCAATATGTACCAGGTAATGGGGTTAAAATCGATTATAAGCCGTGGATGTACCGCGTGTTATTATCGATTGGGTCGTTTGGCGTACTCGGTGTGCTGATGAAGACGTCTTCCCATTTACATATTGATTCTATCAATACACTCTTTTGTATGTATGGCGGGGGTGCGGCTTATTTAATTATCAATAGCTTGATAATGAAGGAAAAATGGCAGCAGCCGGAGCTGAAATTTGGGACTATTATTGGATGTTTTAGTGTGATTGGTTATAGCAGCTATTTTTTTGCATTGGAAACCGGAGTAGCAAGTATTGTCTTCCCAATCGTGAGTTTAAGCTGTTTAGTCGTCGTTCTCAGCAGCTGTTGGCTCTATAAAGAAAGACTAAAAAAGTATCAAGTTATCGGGGTGATTTCTGCACTAGTGGGGATTGTGCTGACAAAAGTTTGAAATGCGGAGAACCCGTCTGAAATTGCTGAAAAAGTGTTCACATTGAACAATTGATGAGGAATTTTATGCATCTATCATAAATAAAAGACACTGATTGTCTACATTATAGTAGATGATTAGTGTCTTTTTCTCTTTCAATCGACTTTTTCAGCGGCTTTGAACCGTCCTAGTATTCCCCTCTGAAACGTGAGAACCGTCCCCACGTTTCAATAATCAATAGGTTTTTTTAGGAGTGAAATGGCCAATGCCCTTTAATTCATAGTTGAAAAATGTAAGAATGAGTTCATTTTCATTTTCAATACAGTAATAGGGATCGATTTCTGCTTTTCCGCCTTGCAGAATATTGGCAAGGATAGGAGAGAAAAGCGGTAAATCGGTCAAGCTCAGATGCTTTGCTCCTTGAAAATGAACCGTATAGGCATCTTTGAAGCGTTCATTATTTAGTTTGTTTGCTGCATAAATAGAGTTGCTATCGAGCTGTTTCCAAACATCGTCAGAATATATGTTGAGAAGCGGGGTCGTGTAGGCTTCGCTGCTTGCCGTAAAATCATTCATTTCTTTGTTATAAACAAGTTCACTAAAGAACGGAGCATCAATATTTACAACTGCACGTATATCATCACGCTCTCTGCCGAGCCAAACACTTGCGGCGCCTCCCATAGAGTGCCCGAATACACCAATTTTAATTTTTTCTGTGTCAATATGTTGATAAACGGGGTCTTTGTCACTTTTGGCTTTTTGAAGAATCGTATCAAGGACAAAATTCATATCGTCTGTTCGCAGTTTCATCCATTTCTGAATAAGACTATCTTCTTCTTCCCTCGTGTAAAAGCCCTCTTTATTAAGATTATCTATTTCACGGTTATAATCTGTATTGATTAAAGCAATGGTTCCATCCCCTGAACGAGTATAGAAGGAATGATACGGATGATCAATGGAAACGACCACATAGCCATGGCTTGCCAGCTCCGTATAGGTAGAGGTATTACTTGCCTTAATCCCGTATGCTCCATGTGAGAATACTAATAAAGGGTATGTTCCATCTGCATTTTCAGGATACCAAAACTCCACATTAACGAATCGATTTTTCCCCAGGTCGGTAAATTCCTCCATACGATTTTTGTCCTCATAGGTGTAAGTGGTGGTTGCGATTTCATACTTACCTGTTACTTTTGGTGATTGATGCTGCGGAAAAACAATGGCAGGTGCCAGTGCGAATACAAATGCTAATATCATCAAAATGGATTTCCACACAATAGAAGAAGTTTTGTATTTTCGAATCGTTGATTTGTTACGAATAAGGGAAACCGTTCCCTTTACGGCTAATAGGAAAAGCAGAATGGCAAGAATAAACCAGCGGAAGCTCCACACAATCACTGATGAAAGTGTGAGAATGACAAATAGGATAAAAAGACCAATTCGAATCCCATTCTTTAGCTTTTTATGGTTTTGCTTCGTTCTCATACAGTAGATGGCAACAGCCATTTCTAATATCAATGCGATAAATAAAAATAAAGTCCCCATACCAATACCCCTTTTCTTTCGAATGATTTATTATGAATTCAGCATAATAAAAGGCTGAAAAGAAGTATATAGAAAAACAGTAAGTTGTATCCAGAAGCAAATAAGATGCAAAAAAAAGCGGTAAGCTTCATTACTTACCGCAAAATCATCTGCTGCAGACAGCTGTTGGATGTGATTTTATTGACTGATTCTAAAGATTTTTCTTAAACGCCTTTAGTTTTTCATTGATTTTTGTGGCTTCTTTTTTATCATTGCGCCATGACAGCAGACGAACGAAAAGATAGATGGCGGCAATCTGTCCTGCCAAAATGATGACATCGAGCATATTATTCACAATGTTAAATACGCTCCCAAGGGTAATCAAGAGAATCTCTAAAGTGAGAAAATGAATGGCCATTCGTATTCGCATGTTGTTCTCACTGATATTATTAGGAGAATACAAAATAAATCCTATGGATGCACTAAAAAAGGAAAAGGCCATTATGATATAAATTGACTTTAGATCAAAGACCATATGAGGGTAATAGATTTGCCGCAAAATCGTAATCATAATAATGATGAATGCAAAGATGATTAGAAAATCCTTTATCAGCTTTTGTACAAATGGGGTCGTCTTCATATGATTCTCCTTACAATCCAAGCCTATTTTTAAGGACACGCACATACTGCCTTGATATAATAGTACGTTCTCCGTTATCAAGTACCGCTTCGAATCGTCCGCTTATAGTCGGATAAATAGATGAAATTTTAGCTATGTTTAAAATTGTTGATTTAGATGCACGAAAACAGTTCTTTTCTTTGCATAATTCCTCTAACTCATAAAGCTTTTGTTTTACCTCAAAGACGCTGTCCTGGCAGTAAAGAAAAACCTTTCCATCCACTGCTTCGAAATAATAGATATCACTAACCTTAATACGATGGACTTTATCATTCTGATATCCTAGTAAAAAAAGATCTTCTGTTTTCAGCTTGTTTACAATTTCATTTATTTCGTCATCTACCTCATGACATCGAATAATAATTTCTTCTACTTGTTCTTTGTTTATCTCTTCTATTGAAATTTTCAAATAACCACCTACAAATATCCAAACCATTTCAGGTCGACTATAAATTCTGTTGTAAGAACGGAATTTACCATTCTCATTTACATTTTAACATGAAACATGGGGACGGTTCTCGCGTTTCATCAATGAAACAGCAGAACCGTCCGGGACTGCTGAAAAAGTCCTTTTAAAAAGAAGGCTTTGTTAAATAACATTGTTGATTTTTGACTCATTTAAGCTGTATGGTCATGAAATAGTAGGAGAAAATGCATTTTCT
>Ga0182742_1002269_pt1 | contig 21748 bp, 21 predicted proteins | sample eDN5th37CBELigMG_FD_128880 | JGI IMG/M metagenome (GOLD analysis project Ga0182742, IMG submission 128880) | Enriched Miracle-Growth compost microbial communities from Emeryville, California, USA - eDNA 5th pass 37_C BE-Lig MG (version 2)... ... | reverse complement strand
CTCGGCGGCGCGCTGCTCGGCCTCACCTTCATCGTCATCACGGCCTATGGCCTGCAGCTCGGCCGGGTTCTTGCCAGCGCCAGCCCGCGGCGGGTACTGGCGATGATGACGGCCGCCTTCGGCGTCGGGCAGATCCTCGGGCCGCTCGGCGCGGGCTTTCTTGCCGCACGCACGTCAAGCTATGTCCTGCCGAGCCTTGCCGCGGCCGGCATCCTGCTTCTCGCCGCGGCCATTACCGTTCTCGGCGGAGCGCTTTCCATTAAATCTCGGTAATCCGGGCGGCCGGCGATTGTTGCAATGCGCAAACTCCTCTAGATTCCGCCACCGCGACGTGCCTCAGTCTCCGCGAAAAGAAAGCGCCTCATTTGTTTGTCTCCTTCTTTCCTTCTCCCCGGTTCTTCTTTCCATCCGTCATCGTGTGGTCGGCGCTTGCCATGATCCTCTGGTATGCGGGCGGCGAACAGTTCGGCGCCTATATCGGCCTTCCGCCGCTGCAACCGGGCCAGGAGGCGGTCATCGGCGTTTCCGTCTTCTGGTCCACGCCGTTCCTGTGGTTCTACCTCTATTACGGGCTGATGGTCGGGCTTTTCGCCGCCTTCTGGTTCACCTTCAGCCCGCATCCATGGCAGCTCTGGTCGGTGCTCGGATCCGCCCTCATCATTTTCAACACCTATTTCTCGGTGCAGGTGAGCGTGGCGATCAATGCGTGGTACGGTCCGTTCTACGACATGATCCAGCGCGGGCTTGCCCGCACCGACCCGATCCCGACGGAAGCGGACATCTATGTCGGCATGGTCGGCTTTGCCGGCATCGCCTTCGTCGCCATCACGGTCGGCACGCTGAACCTGTTCTTCGTCAGCCACTATGTCTTCCGCTGGCGCACGGCGATGAACGATTTCTACATGTCCCACTGGGACAAGCTGCGGCATATCGAAGGCGCCTCGCAGCGCGTGCAGGACGATACGATGCGCTTCTCGCGCACCGTTGAAGGGCTCGGCGTCAGCTTCGTGAGCTCCATCATGACGCTCGTCGCCTTCCTTCCGGTGCTCTTCAAGTTCTCCAGTACCGTGACCGTTCTGCCCTTCATCGGCGAGATTCCCCATGCCCTCGTCTGGGCGGCGATCTGCTGGTCGCTGTTCGGCACGGTGTTCCTCGCCGTGGTAGGGATCAAGCTGCCGGGTCTCGAATTCCGCAACCAGCGGGTCGAGGCCGCCTATCGTAAGGAACTGGTCTATGGCGAGGACCATGCCGACCGCGCCCAGCCGCCGACGGTGGCGGAACTCTTCGCCAATGTCAGGAAGAACTATTTCCGCCTCTACTTCCACTATCTCTATTTCAATGTCGCCCGCATCTTCTACCTGCAGGCGGACAATCTCTTCGGCACCTTCGTCCTGGTTCCGTCCATCGTGGCGGGCAAGCTGACTCTCGGCGTGATGAGCCAGATCCAGAACGTGTTCGGGCAGGTGCGCGAATCCTTCCAGTACCTCGTCAATTCCTGGACGACGATCGTCGAGCTGCTGTCGATCTACAAGCGCCTGAAAGCCTTCGAGGCGGCGATCTACGATCAGCCCCTGCCGGATATCGACCAGCGCTATCTGGAAAAGGCGAAAGACGAGGGGGAACTGGCCGCCAACGAGCCGTGAGCGGCCGCCGGGAGGCCTACAGGGCGGCGCCGGCCGCCTTCTTCTCTTTCGCGAGGATGTCCAGCGCCTCGACATAGCTGACGCAGGCGACATCCGCCTTGCCGCAAGTTTCCGTCAGGAACCGGTCGAGTGCCCGCCAGTAGGCGCCCGCATTCATCTCAACGAAGTGGAAGCCGAGCTGGAGGGGAATGCGCTCGCCGTCATACTGCCCCGCGAAGGCGTCGCGATAGGCCGCAAGCGTGCTTTCCTCGAAGGCGGCACTCTTTCCCGGGTTCTCCTTGCCCTTGGAATGGCGGACATAGAGGTTGTAGTCCATCGCGATGACCGGGCGTTGCGAGGCGCCTTCGGGAATGAGGGGGAGGGCGAAACGGGCGATGTCGCCGCTCGCCGCCGGCATGGCCGGCCCCTTCGAGACGAGGCTGGCATCATAGGTGAAGCCCTCGGCTTCCAGCGCCTTCGGCAGGCCGCTTCCGGCCGAAAGATAGGGCGCACGAAACCCCTTGATGTCCTCCCGGGCGAAGCGCTGCCAGTCGGCGGGCTCGCGTTCGCCGACGCCGGCATTGCGCCAGGCGTCCTTTAGCGCTTCCCGGAAGAAGGTAAGCTCGGTCTTCCAGTCTTCCGTGCTCCATTTGCCGCCGTCGAAATGGCCGCAGCCGTGGCTGGCGATATCGTGGCCCTCCAGCTTTGCCAGCCAGATCTCGCCGAGGCGCAGGATGGTCTCGTCCTTGTCCTGCGAGAAGCCGACATTGGAGCGTCCGCGCTTTTCATGGGGCGCCTGGTACTTGGCACGCTCGTCCTTCGGGAAGAGGAAAGTGCAGGACAGGAAATAGGTGAAATGCGCGCCGGTGCGCCTGGCCATCGCGCGGCTCTTCTCCCACAGGAGATTGTCGTGCGCGCCGTCGAAGGAGACGATGACGAGTTGCTTGCGTTTTGCCGCCTCGACCGCATCGTCCTTGGCAAATGCCGGGCCGGCGGCGAGCGTCGCGGCGGCGAGGGGAAGAAGCAGGATTCGAGACGAAAAATGAGACAACATGACCACCCGCGACAATTTGCAAAGGGTGTCTCATCCCTTTCGAATGCGGCAATCCTTTGATCGGCCCTCGATCGGGCTGGAATTATCCCGCGGCGGGCGATATGCCGGGGACAGTGTTTCGCGCGAAGACTTTTCCAGGGGAAATTTCATGACGTTGCTCATCGCCGGTCTCGTTCTCTTCATCGTCACCCACCTCCTGCGGCCCGTCGCGCCGGGCTTGCGCGAGGCGGGTATCGCCGCGCTCGGCAAGCCGGGCTGGATGGTGCTGCACGGCGTGGTCTCGCTGCTGAGCCTCGTCCTCATCGCCTACGGTTTCGTCGAGGCGCGCGAGAATGGCGGTGAAATGCTTTATTTCCCGCCGGTCTTCATGGCGCATATCGCACTCACGCTGATGGTGATCGCCTCGATCTGTCTCGTCGCCGGTTTCCTGCCGGCCGGGCATATCCGCGCGAAGCTGAAGTTCCCGATCCTCGTCGCCATCAAGATCTGGGCGCTCGCGCATCTGCTGGCCAATGGCGAGAGCTATTCGGTGCTGCTCTTCGCGACGATCCTCGCCTGGGCGGTCATCCTGCGCATCACGCTGAAGAAGCGTATCGCGGCGGGCGAGACGAAGCTGCCGGTCTTCGTTTCGGCGAAATACGATGTCGTTTCGGTCGTCATCGGCCTTGCGCTTTACTCCGCCATCGTCCTCAAGCTTCACGAATGGGTGATCGGCGTTGCGCCTTTGCCGTGACCGGGCGTGCGTTGCCGTTTCCAACCCGCGGCTTTTCACGCCTGCCCCCTTACTTTGCAGCCAAAATGGGGTAGAAGGCGCTAACTTTAAACGTTAGCTCGGACGCGAAATGGCACATCAGGACGACAGCTTTATCCGCGAGGTGAACGAGGAACTGCGCTCCGATCAGATGCGTCTGATCTGGCAGCGTTTTGGCCGCATCTTCATCGGCGCCGCCATTCTGGTCATCGTCGCCACGATCGGCAAGGTGAGCTACGAATATTGGCGCGACAGCGAGGCTTCCGCCGCCGGCGACGATTTCCTCGGCGCGCTTACGCTCGCTCGCGAAGGCAAGAAGGACGAGGCGCTCGCCGCCCTCGACAAGCTGGAAAAGGATGGCTTCGGCTCGTATCCGGTGCTGGCCCGCATGCGTGCGGCCTCGCTCCTGGCCGAAACCGACGCGCAGGGCGCGGTCAACGCCTTCACGACGATCGCCAAGGATACGTCCGTGCCGCAGGCGCTGCGCGATGCTGCGCGGCTTCGCGCCGCTTATCTCCTCGTCGATACCGGCAGCTATGACCAGGTTTCCGCCGAGGCCGAACAGCTTGCCACACCGCAAAGCGCGATGCGCCATTCGGCGCGCGAGGTTCTCGGCCTTTCCGCCTTCAAGCACGAGGACTATGCCCGTGCCAAGGAATGGTTCGATGCGATCCTTGCCGACAACGAAACCCCGCGCAACGTCGCCAATCGCGCACAGATGCTGCTTGACCTGATGGCTGCAAGCGGCAAGCTGTCCTCCTGACCTGGTTCTTGCCAGTCACCGAAACGGAACACGTCCATGAGCTTCACCGTCGCCATTGTCGGGCGCCCCAATGTCGGCAAGTCCACGCTGTTCAACAGGCTCGTGGGCAAGAAGCTCGCGCTCGTCGACGATACGCCCGGCGTCACCCGTGACCGTCGTCCCGGTGACGCACGCCTTATCGATCTGAAATTCCGCATCATCGACACGGCCGGTCTCGAAGAGGCTGCGCCGGAGACGTTGCAGGGCCGCATGCGCGCCCAGACGGAAGCGGCCATCGAGGAGGCGGACCTTTCGCTCTTCGTGGTGGATGCCAAGATGGGCCTGACGCCGGTCGACCAGACGCTGGCCGAAATGCTGCGCCGCAAGGGCAAGCCCGTCGTGCTCGTCGCCAACAAGTCGGAGGCGCGCGGCTCCGACGGCGGCTTTTATGATTCCTACACACTCGGCCTTGGCGAACCGACACCGATCTCCGCCGAACACGGCCAGGGCATGCTGGACCTGCGCGATGCGATCGTCGCGGCGATCGGCGAAGACCGCGCCTTTCCGTCCAAGGACGACGAGGCGGTGACCGATGTCGACGTGCGCGCGGAAATGGCCGAAGGGGCGGCGGAAGACGAGGATTTCGAGCCCGAATATGACGAGACGAAGCCGCTGCGCGTTGCCATCGTCGGCCGCCCGAATGCCGGCAAGTCCACATTGATCAACCGCTTCCTCGGCGAGGACCGGCTTTTGACCGGTCCGGAAGCCGGCATCACGCGCGATTCCATTTCCGTCGAATGGGACTGGAAGGGCCGCACGATCAAGATGTTCGACACGGCCGGCATGCGCCGCAAGGCCAAGGTGCAGGAGAAGCTGGAAAAGCTTTCCGTCGCCGATGGCCTGAGGGCGATCCGCTTTGCAGAGACCGTGGTCATCGTCTTCGATTCCACCATTCCCTTCGAAAAGCAGGATCTCCAGATCGTCGACCTCGTGCTGCGCGAAGGCCGCGCGGCCGTGCTGGCCTTCAACAAATGGGACCTGATCGACGACCCGCAGGCCGTTCTCGCAGAGCTGCGCGAGAAGACCGAGCGTCTGCTGCCGCAGGCGCGCGGCATCCGCGCCGTGCCGGTTTCCGGCCAGACGGGCCGCGGGCTCGACAAGCTGATGCAGGCGGTCATCGATACGGACCGTACCTGGAACCGCCGCATCTCCACCGCAAAGCTGAACCGCTGGCTGGACGCGCAGCAGGTCCAGCATCCGCCGCCGGCCGTTTCCGGTCGTCGCCTGAAGCTGAAATACATGACGCAGGTGAAGGCCCGTCCGCCAGGCTTCATGATTTCCTGCACGCGGCCGGATGCGATACCGGAATCCTATATCCGCTATCTGATGAACGGCCTGCGCAACGACTTCAATCTGCCGGGCGTGCCGATCCGCATCCATTTCAGGGCGACCGAAAACCCCTACGCATCCAAGGCCAAGAAGCGGCGCTGAGCGCCGCGCTTCCGGTCAGAGTTTCGGCAGCCTGTCCCTCGGAACCAGCGCGCCGTGATGCTGGATGACGGCGGCGGCGACGTCGGCGGCAAAACCTGCGGCATCCTGCGGGCTGGCGCCGGTTGCAAGCCTTGCCAGGAATGCGCCGTTGAAACTGTCCCCGGCGCTCGTCGTATCGACGATCTTGCGGACGTCTGCGGAGGGGGCATGGCTGCGCTCGTCGCCGAAGACGAGGGTCGCGCCCTTCTCACCGTCCTTCACGACGAGGCCGGCGACGCCCGATGCCGTGTAGCGCGCGATGGTTTCCTCCAGCGAAGCATCGCCGAAATGGGTGGTCTCGTCGTCGAGGCTCGGCATGACGAGGCTTGCGGCGCGGGCGCCTTCGGTGATGGTCGCGCGCATGCGTTCGGCATCGTCCCAAAGGCGTGGGCGGATATTGGGATCGAAGACGACGCGCTTGCCTGCAGCCTTCGCCCGGCGCAGTTCGGCAAGAAGGGTTTCGATATCCTCCGGCGGCAGAATCGCCAGCGTGATGCCGGAAAAGACGATGATGTCGGAGATCTCGATGGCCGCGCGCAGTCGGTCGCCGTCGCGCGCCAGTAGCTTCGCCGCCGAGGTGGAGCGCCAGTAGGAGAAGCTGCGCTCGCCATCCTTCAGGTGGATCATGTAGAGGCCCGGCGCGCGGCCCTCGATGCGGGCGATATGGCCGGTGCCGACGCCGTGGCCTTCCATGAAGGCGAGCATTTCCTCGGAGATCATGTCCGTGCCGACGGCGGAGAAATAATCGACTTTCCAATCGGCCGGAAGATACTGGCGGGCGTAATAGGCGGTGTTGAACGTGTCGCCGGCAAAGCTCTTGCGCATCAGGCCGCCCTCGGCCTGCATCAGTTCCACCATGCATTCGCCGATCGAAAGCAGCCGTCCCGCCATGTCCCAAGATCCTTCCGGCCGGAGCTCTTCCGCTTCCTCCGAAGCGCGAAAATGCTCCATCCCTTTGTTTTGCGCGATTCCGATGCCAGACGGCCCTTCGAACCGCGCTAGTTGCGCCGGAAAGAGGAAATACTGTCAAAGAGTTGGCGCGGCAAGACGATGCCGTCGCTTTCCGCCTGCCGTTGCCGCTTCAGACGGTCGAGGCCGGGAATATGAACGCCATGGCCGGAGAGCCGCTCCACCTGCGCGACAAGGCGGGCGGCAAAGCCGTCGGACAGAAGCTGCGGCGCCAGCGCCAGAACGAAGAGGCCGGCGCCGGGGGAGGCGTCGCCCGCCTGGAAATCCGGCGCATCCAGTGACCAGTTGGCGCCGGTGAGGCCGGCGGCAAGAACCTCCACCATCAGGGCGATATTGGCGCCCCGCACGCCGCCGAAGGCAAGCAGCGCGCCCTTCATCGCGGCGAAGGGATCGTTGGTCGGCTCGCCATCCTGGTCTAGCGCCCAGCCATCGGGGATGGCTTCCCCGCGGGCGGCGGCGGCGCGGACGTTCATCAGGGCCGTCGCGCTTGAGGCCTGGTCGATCAGGAGAAAGCGCCCGTCGGTAAGCGGCGCGGCGAAAGCGAGCGGATTGGTGCAATAGACCGGCAGGCGGCTGCCGGCGCCGGCCAGCAGCGGCGGGCCGTTCGTGGCGGCCAATGCCACGAGGCCTTCCTCGGCGAGACGGGCGGCATACCAGCCGAGCTCGCCGGTCGTGTAGCTGTTGTGCGCGGCAAAGACGGCGATGCCGAGCGCCCTTGCCTTGGTCACCAGTTCCTCATGCGCGAGGGAGAAGCCATGTTGCGCGACGCCGCCCATCGCGTTGCATTTGAGGATGGCGGGCACCGGCGAGGTGATGAGCGGCTCCGCGCGGCCAGCGATGCGCCCGTCGACGAGGCTTTGCAAATAGTCCGTCAGATGGGAAAAGCCGATCGTCCTCTTGCCCGCCATCTCGGCTTCCAGCGTGGCGCGGGCGAGCGCCGCCGCCGCCGCCTCGATCATGCCGACGCGCATCAGCGCCGTGCGGGCGAGCTCTTCGGCCTCTGTCCGGGAAAGGGTGACGGCATCGCTCATGTGGTCAACCTTCTCTATAAAATTCATAGGCATCATCCAGAGCGGCGGGCGCTTCGTCAACCTTGGAAAAATCGGGACATGTGCGGTTTACGCCCTCGGGGGTGCGCGTTACATCTTCGTCAAAGAGCATGGAACCGGAGCGATAAAGTATGGCAAAGCCCCATAAGAAGCCCGATGACTGGTGGCGCGGCGCGGTGATTTACCAGGTCTATCCGCGCTCCTTCCAGGATACGACCGGCGACGGGATGGGGGACCTCAGGGGCATCACGAAACGGCTCGGGCACATCGCCTCGCTCGGGGTGGATGCGATCTGGCTTTCGCCCTTCTTCAAGTCACCGATGGCGGACATGGGCTATGACGTCTCGGATTATTGCGATGTCGATCCGATGTTCGGCACGCTGGCCGATTTCGATGCCATGCTGGCCGAAGCGCATCGCCTTGGCCTCAAGATCATCATCGACCAAGTGATCTCGCATACGTCCGACCAGCATCCCTGGTTCATCGAAAGCCGCTCCAGCCGCACCAATCCCAAGGCGGACTGGTATGTCTGGGCCGATCCCAAGCCGGACGGCACAGCGCCCAACAACTGGCTGTCGATCTTCGGCGGGCCGGGCTGGGAATGGGACGGCGTGCGCAAGCAATATTACATGCACAATTTCCTGATCTCCCAGCCGGACCTCAATTTCCACAATCCCGCGGTGCAGGATGCGCTTTTAAAGACGGTGCGCTTCTGGCTCGACCGGGGCGTCGACGGCTTCCGCCTCGACACGGTGAATTTCTATTTCCACGACAAAAAACTGCGCGACAATCCTCCACATGAGCCCGATCCCGAGGAGACGGGCCTCGATGCGCCGGATGTCAATCCCTACGGCATGCAGACCCACCGGCATGACAAGACGCAACCGGAAAATATCGGCTTCCTCAAGCGGTTCCGCTCGCTGCTGGATGAATATGAGGGGCGCACGTCGGTGGGTGAGGTGGGCGACGGCGCGCGCTCGCTGAAGACGGTGGCGGAATATACCAGCGGCGGCGACAAGCTGCATATGTGCTACACCTTCGACCTGCTCGGGCCGGATTTCACAGCGGAGCATATCCGCAAATGCGTGCAGAGTTTCCAGCGCATGGTGACGGACGGCTGGGTCTGCTGGGCCTTTTCCAACCATGACGTCAACCGCCATGTGAGCCGTTTCATCCATGCGCCGGAAGAACGCGAACGCGTGGCGAAGCTGGCGATCACGCTGCTGTCGACGCTGCGCGGCTCGATCTGCCTCTACCAGGGTGAGGAACTGGGCCTGACGGAAGCGGATCTCGCCTTCGCTGACCTGCGCGATCCCTACGGCATCCGCTTCTGGCCGGCTTTCAAGGGACGCGACGGATGCCGTACGCCGATGCCTTGGCAGCGGAGCGCCACCCATGCCGGGTTCAGCGAAGGCAAGCCCTGGCTGCCGGTGCCGGAGGAGCATACCCGCCTGTCGGTGGACGCGCAGGAGAAGATCGCCGGTTCCGTGCTCAATCACTACCGGGCGACGCTCGCCTTCCGCAAGGAGCATGACGCCCTGCATGACGGCGACATGGTCTTCCACCATTCCAACCAGGATATCCTCGCCTTCACTCGGGAAAAGAGCGGCGAAAAGCTGCTCTTCGTCTTCAACCTGACGCGGGAAAAGGCCGAATTCGTACCGGCGAAATCGCTGAAGCTCGGCGAGCCCTTGCCCGTGCCCGGCTTCGGGGCGAAGCTCAAGGACGGGACGATCGAGCTGGACGGGCTCGATATGGCCTGCGTACGGCTTTGAGAGTCAGGCGGCCGGACGCCTCATCGTCTGGTCGCCGCGCCCCGCCAGAAGCCCATCGATCGAGACGTCTTCATCGAGCGTATCCCAATGGATGCCGCCGGGGCTGAGTTCGTACTTGAGACGAGATTCCTTGTCGGCGGCAAGAAGCCGGGGAAACCACGCCAGTGGAACACCAAGCGTCCGGCCATCATCGAGCGAGACCCACATCGTGTCTTCGTCGAAGCGAATGTCAGTCGCCGAAATATTCATGCCACGTCTTCTCGATCAGATGCCTGTTGCCGATGACAAGTCGCAGAATAACAGAGAGTTCCCGGCTGTTGAAGCCACGGCTTTCCGCTATGCCGATGAGAGGATACAGCCATACTTTGGCAATGTCGCCGCTTCTGCGGACGTGGATATGGATCGGCTCACGCGGATCGCCTTCGTTCGAATAAAAGAAGAAGGTGAGGTTGTGGTGGCGGAAGACGACGGGCATCCACACCTCATCCGATCAGCATAAACCGGTCCACGTCCACCATGCCGCGGTCGGATATCTTTAAGTGCGGAATGACGGGCAGGGGCAGGAAAGCGAGCTGGAGGAAAGGTTCTTCCAGCGTGGCCCCGAGGGCGAAGGCGGCATGGCGGAGGTGGTGCAGCGTGTCGCGGACGGCCTCGTAGGGGGCAAGGCTCATCAGGCCCGCGACGGGCAGGGCGATCTCGCCGGTCACCTTTCCGCCTTCCACCACGACGAAGCCGCCCTTGATCTCGCCGAGCCGGTTCGCGGCAAGCGCCATGTCGTCCTCGTCGACCCCGACGACGCAGATATTGTGGCTGTCATGGCCGACCGTCGAGGCGATGGCGCCCTTCTTCAGGCCGAACCCCTGCACGAAGCCGTTGGCGTGATTGCCGTTCTTGCCGTGACGCTCGATCACGGCCACCTTGACGATGTCCCGGGCAAGATCGACCGTGGTCTGATTGCCCTTTGCCGGCAGTCGGTAGCGCCGGTGCTCGGTGATGATCTTTCCCGGCAGCACGCCCATCACCGGCACCTCCCCGTCCGTGACCGGCACGGCGAAATGGGCGGCGGCGACGGGGCGTGCCTTGACGCTGTCGAGACCGACCGGCACGACGGGCGTGCGGGTGGCGAAAAGGGCGTCGTCCACCTTACGGCCGGCGGAGAAAACCATCTCCGCCTTGCAGTTCTCCAGCGTGTCGACGATGACGAGATCGGCCCGCCAGCCGGGGGCGATAAGGCCGCGGTCCCGCAGCCCGAACGCCTTTGCGGCCGAGATAGACGCGGCGCGGTAGACCGCGAGCGGCGCGCGGCCATGGCCGATCGCGGTGCGGATCATGTAGTCGAGATGGCCCTGCTCGGCGATATCGAGCGGATTGCGGTCGTCGGTGCAGAGCGCGATGAAGGGCGACAGCCGCTCCGTGACGATCGGCAGCAGCGCCAGCAGGTCCTTCGAGACGGAGCCTTCGCGGATGAGGATATGCATGCCCTTGCGGATCTTCTCCAGCGCCTCTTCGGCCGTCGTGCATTCGTGCTCGGTGCGGATGCCGGCGGCGAGATAGCCGTTGAGGTCGATGCCGGAAAGCAGCGGCGCATGGCCATCGATATGACCGCCCTGGAAGGCCTCCAGCTTGGCGAGACAGATGGGATCCTTGTGGATGACGCCGGGGAAATTCATGAATTCGGCAAGGCCGATGACCTTCGGATGATCACGGAACGGCAGCAGCCGCTCGATCGGCAGGTCCGCGCCGGATGTTTCCAGATGGGTGGCGGGCACGCAGCTCGAAAGCTGCACGCGGATGTCCATGATCGTTTCCATGGCGCTGTCGAGGAAGAACTGGATGCCCTCGGTGCCGAGCACATTGGCGATTTCATGGGGATCGCAGATCGCCGTCGTCACGCCGTAGGGCAGGACGCAGCGGTCGAACTCATGGGGCGTGACGAGGGAGGATTCGATATGCAGATGGGTGTCGATGAAGCCGGGAACGACGATGCGGCCGGAAATGTCGATCTCCGTGCGCCCCTTGTAGGCGCCGCAGGTGCCGACGATGCGCTCGCCCGAGATCGCGATGTCGGATGCGACGAGCTCGCCTGTCACGAGGTCGAAGAACTGTCCGCCCTTCAGCACGATATCGGCAGGCTCGCGACCGGTTCCCTGATCGATGAAGCGTTCCAGTTGGCTCATGGCAAGTCTCCGAATTTCAGTGCGTGGAGCAGCGGAAGGGAAGGGTATCCCGCCGAATTGGCCGTCTAGACGGGAAAGGTCACCGTGAAGGCGAAACGTCGATGTTCCCCGGCGGCGAGCGTCGTGGTGAAGGGGCGATCCTTTAGGGCGGGCGAGGCGCCGGTTTGCGCCGCCGTTCCGTGCCAGGGCTCGACGCAGAGGAAGGGCGCGCCGGGTTTCGTCCACAAGGCGAGATTCGGCAGGTTCTCGAAACGGAAAGTGAGCGCAGGTCCGCCTTCCGCGCCATAGGCTAGGCGGTCTCCCGCGCCTTCCGGGAAGACGAGGGCATCGTTTTCGAAAAGCGCCGGCGCAAGGGTAAGACGGCCGTTGCGGAACGGCGACGCCATCCGTGTCGGCAAGAGCAGGCCGTTTTCCAGCGGCTGGCGTTCGGGCTCGGCGCCATTGTCGAGCGTCACGGTATGCGGCTTGCCCGCCGCGCCGGGAAGGGGCCAGAGGAAGGCGGGATGGAAGCCGAGACCGAAGGGCATCGGCTCGCCACCTTGGTTCTCTACGCTCGCCGAGACGGTCAGCGCGGTGCCCTCGAGGCGATGCTCTACGGCAAGTCGGAAATCGAAAGGATAGACGGCGCGGGTTTCGGTCGAGGCCTCAAGGATATGACGGCACATCGTTTCGCTCGCCGCGGCAAGCGAGAACGCCCGCCTCCTGGCAAAGCCGTGCTGCGCCATCGGATAGGATCTGCCGTCGATCAGCAACATGTCGTCGGGCGCTCTGCCGACGATCGGAAACAGCACCGGGGAGCGCCCGGTCCAGAAGGCCGGATCGCCGTTCCACAGCCAGTTCTTTCCATCATGCGTGACGACAGATTGCATCTCGGCGCCGAGCGCGGACACGTCGACGGAAAGGAGATCGTTCCGGATACGGGCGTCTGGCGACATGGCTGGCCTCACTTTCCGAGCGGTCCGGTAGCCGTCAAACCGCGCATCCTTTCAAGCCTCGACCGGCCCTTTCAACAGGTGCCGGCCGTTCGGTGCGGGAACTGAAAGGCGCCGACATGCGGAAATGGCAGCCGAAACCGCCATTTCGTCGGATCGTCCCGGTCAAATATTGTTCTGCAGCACGTCGCGCAGCTTGCCGAACAGGTCGTCGATATGGTGCTTCTCGATGATCAGCGGCGGGGAAAGCGCGATGATGTCGCCCGTCGTGCGGATGAGCAGGCCCTTCTCATATGCCTTGAGGAAGGCGTTGAAGGCGCGCTTGGTGGGCTCGCCCGCGATCGGGGCCAGCTCGACGGCGCCGATCAGGCCGACATTGCGGATGTCGATGACATTCGGGCAGTCCTTCAGCGAATGCAGGCCGTCTTCCCAGTAGGAGGCCAGCTCGGCGGCGCGGGTCAGGAGGCCCTCTTCCTTGTAGGTGTCGAGCGTGCCGAGCGCAGCGGCCGAGGCGATCGGGTTGCCCGAATAGGTATAGCCGTGGAAGAATTCGATCATGTGTTCCGGGCCGTTCATGAAGGCGTCGTGGATCTCCGAGGTCACGAAGACGGCGCCCATCGGGATCACGCCGTTGGTGAGGCCCTTGGCGGTGGTGATGATATCCGGTTTGACGTCGAAATACTGGGCGGCGAACGGCGTGCCGAGACGGCCGAAGCCGGTGATGACTTCGTCGAAGATCAGGAGGATGCCGTGCTGCGTGCAGATTTCGCGCAGCTTCTTGAGATAGCCTTTCGGCGGGATGAGCACGCCCGTGGAGCCGGCCACCGGTTCGACGATGACGGCGGCGATGGTGGAAGCGTCATGCAGCGTGATGATGCGCTGCAGTTCGCTGGCAATGTCGCCGCCATGTTCCGGCTCGCCGCGGGTAAAGGCGTTCTTTTCGGGGAAATGGGTGTGCGGCATGTGGTCGACGCCGGTCAGAAGCGTGCCGAACATCTTGCGGTTGGAGACAATGCCACCGACGGAAATGCCGCCGAAATTGACGCCGTGATAGCCGCGCTCGCGGCCGATCAGGCGGAAGCGCGCGCCATCGCCCTTGGCGCGGTGATAGGCGAGCGCCACCTTCAGCGCCGTCTCCACCGATTCGGAGCCGGAATTGGTGTAGAGGACGTGGTCCATGCCTTCCGGCGCGATGTCGACGAGGCGGTTGGCGAGCTCGAAGGCCTTGGGATGGCCGAGCTGGAAGGCGGGCGCATAATCCAGTTCGCCGGCCTGTTCACGGATCGCCTCGGTGATCTTCGGACGACAGTGGCCGGCATTGACGCACCACAGGCCCGCCGTGCCATCCAGCACCTGGCGGCCGTCATGGGTCGTGTAGTGCATGTCCTTGGCGCCGACGAAGAGGCGCGGCTCCTTCTTGAACTGGCGGTTCGCCGTGAACGGCATCCAGAAGGCGCGAAGATCGTTGGGTGTGTTGAGGCGGTTGGACATGCTGTCTCTCCGTGATTCTGGAATACGGGAACCGTTCCGGCTGGCGAAGCGGATGGAAAATTTACCCGACGATCAAAGTATCAAGGCGCCCGGGGGCGTCAAGGCGCGTCGTGACCGTCATTCCACGCAAAACGCCCCGGACGGGATCCGGGGCGCTGCGAAAGGGCGGTTCGGGTCGCTCAGGCGATACGGAGCTTCTTTTCCGCGGCGCCGTTGCCGGCGGTCTTGTAGATGCGGGCGAGCGCGTCGAGGATGGTGATCACCGCGTCCGATTTGCTCGAATAGTAGATGGTCTGTGCGTCGCGGCGCGTGGTCACGAGATTCTGCGCGCGCAGTTTGGAAAGGTGTTGCGACAGCGCCGACTGGCTGAGGCCGACCTGGTTCGCAAGCGCACCGACGGCGATCTCGCCTTCGACCAGAACCTTCAGGATAAGCAGGCGCTTGGGGTTCGCCATGGCGGAAAGAAAATCGGATGCAACTTCGGCCTGCGCATGCTCCGCGTCTGAAATCTTGTCCATCTGAAACTCCTTTGGGCGTTTCCGCTACAAATCTCGTTATTTTATGTGAATCCGCTTGTTAGCATATAAACAAAACCTCCCCCATCAAGAGCAAGAAATGGGGGTAGGACATGCACGCATCGCGTTAAATGCCTTTCTTTTCCTCGTGTTCGCTGCCAAGCGGATTGCGCGAAAACGCCGGTTTTTCAGCCGGTCGTCCTTGCTTCTCGAAGCAAACGCGCAAGCTCGGTGCGAAGTTCCCCCGCTTCCTGAAGTTCCCCCGCGAACTCCAGCCGCCGCAATCTGTCACCGCTTGCAAGATCGATGCCGGCGGCATCGAGTCCGGCGACGATCCAGTCGCCGTCCTTCTCGCCGCAATAATGGCGCGCATAGAGGTTCGCGGCCTCCGCGTGGTCGCTGTTCATGTGCTCGACCGCGCCGGTTTCCATTTCGGCAAGGGCCTGGCGAGCCGGGGAGCGGATCAGGAGATCGTCGGCGGTGAGAGCGAAGGCCTTGCCGAAGCCGCCGTTGAGAAACGCGCGCAACAACACCAGGCGGAAGAAGGCGAAATCGGGGAAATCGACATAGAGCTTCGCCTTGGGATGGCGGCGGATGAAGCGTTCGCGCAGGGCCGCATGGGCGGCGCCGTCCCTTGCCAGCTGCTCGGCGGTGCAGAGGACGGTGAGGCGGGGATGGGCAAGCGGATCGCCCTTGCCCGGCTCGCCCGCCAGCAGCGAGGCGCGCGGGTCGCGCCGGAGCGCCTGGGTGTGGACGGAAAGGGCGGACACGAGGATGACCGGCGTGCCGTCCGTATCGGTGCCGGTCAGCGTGCGGCTGGCGAAGGGGGCGCCGCTTTCCGACTCGTTGACGGCGAGCGCGCAGCTTCGCGCGCCGCGCAACAGCGTGCGGGCAAGGCGGCGCGCATCCTCGTCCGTTTCACGCAGGACGCCCGGCTTGTCCTTCGGTTCCCCTGTCATGATCAGGTCCTTTCGCTGGAGGGATGCCTTTCTTTCACTCTCTCCGGCGGTGCCGCGTCAACCCGTTCACGATATCCTGCGCGTTGATCGTGCCGATCACCGTGCCGTTGTCGACGACGCCGACATTGCCGGGGGTACGGGCCATGGCGTCGAGGATGTCGACGAGCGGGGTCTGCGGCGTGGCGGTGGCGGTGACGCCGCCGTTTCCGGAGGCGCCCTGCTGCATCACGTCACCGGCCGTCAGCATGTTGATCGGGTTCATGTTCTGCACGAAATCGGCGACATACTGGTTGGCGGGGTTCTTCACGATCTCCTGCGGCGTGCCGCACTGGATGATGCGTCCGCCCTCCATGATGGCGATGCGGTTGCCGATGCGAAAAGCCTCGTCGAGATCGTGGCTGACGAAGATGATCGTCTTCTTCAGCCGGCGCTGGAATTCGAGGAGCTCGTCCTGCAGGCGCGTGCGGATCAAGGGATCGAGCGCGGAGAAGGGCTCGTCCATCAGCAGGATCGGCGCACCCGTGGCAAAGGCGCGGGCAAGGCCGACGCGCTGCTGCATGCCGCCGGACAGTTCGTTGACCTTGCGGTCCGCCCATCTGGAGAGATTGACGAGTTCGAGCTGCTCGGCAACGCGCGCCCTGCGCTCGCTGTCCGCAACGCCTGCAAGCTCGAGGCCGAAGCCGACATTGTCTGCGACCGTGCGCCAGGGCAACAGAGCGAATTGCTGGAACACCATGGAGACGGTGCGCATGCGGAATTCGCGCAGCGCCCTGGGGGTTGCGGCATAGGGGTTGACCGCGCCGCCGGCGGTGCGCACCTCCACCTCGCCGCGCACGACCGGAGCCAGGCCGTTGACGGCGCGCAGCAAGGTCGACTTGCCGGAGCCGGAAAGGCCCATCAGGACGAGGATCTCGCCCTCGGTGATGGAGAGCGTGGCATCGGCGACGCCGACCACGAGGCCCGTTTCCGCGCCGATCTCGTCGCGGCTCTTGCCCGCATCGACCATCGAAAGGGCCTTTTGCGGAGTGTCGCCGAAGATGATGGAGACATTCTTGAAGACGACGGTTTCGCTCATCGTGCGTCTCCCTCATCGGCGGCACGGAACAGGCGGTCGAGGATGATGGCGAGGATCACGATGCAAAGGCCCGCCTCGAAGCCCATGGAGATGTTGACGGTGTTGAGCGCGCGCACCACCGGAACGCCGAGCCCCTTGGCGCCGACGAGCGCGGCGATGACCACCATCGACAGCGACAGCATGATGGTCTGGGTGAGGCCGGCCATGATCTGCGGCGTGGCAAAGGGCAGTTCCACCTTGCGCAGCACCTGGCCGGGCGTCGCGCCGAAGGCCTGGGCCGCTTCCACCAGCGGGGCCGGCGTCGAGATGATGCCGAGGCGGGTGAGGCGGATCGGCGCGGGGATGGCGAAGATCACCGTGGCGATGAGGCCCGGCACCATGCCGAGGCCGAACAGGATCAGCGCCGGAATGAGGTAGACGAAGGTCGGGATCGTCTGCATGAGGTCGAGGATCGGCCGGAGGATCGAATAGAACCACGGCCGGCGCGCGGCGGCGATGCCGAGCGGCACGCCGACGACCATGCTGACCCCGGTCGCCGCCAGAACCAGCGCCAGCGTTTCCGTCGTCTCCTTCCAGTAGCCCTGGTTCACGATGAGCAGCAGGCCGAGGAAGGTGAAGGCCGCGATGCCGAAGGAGCGGCGGAAATACCAGCTCACCGCGGTGACGAGCACGATGAGCGCCATCGCATAGGCGAACTTGCCGCCGGCGCTGTCGAACGGGCCCTGCAACAGGAAGAGCACGCCGTCGATGCCGGCCTGCAGGAAGACTTTCAGGAAATCGAACAGTCCCTTGCCGTTCGTCGTCAGCCAGTTGACGGCGTCCTTGGCGAGCGGGCCGATCGGAATTTTGGAGACGGTGAACCAATCCACGGAAGCAAGTCCCAGTCTGGAGGTTGAAGATGGGCAGCCAGGCTGCCTTTGCGATTCCCGGCGCAATCCGCGCGTCTTGAAGGGAATTGCACCATGCGAAGGCAAGAAGGGCGGGAAAGTTGCCTTCCCGCCCTTCTGTGCTCGTCAGAGACCGAGTGCGGTCTTCACGGCGGGCAGGGCCTCGCCGCTGCCGTCCTTTGTCGTCACGCCGGCAAGCCACGGCTCGACGGCGGCCGGGTTGGCCTTCAGCCAGTCGGTGGCGGCCGTTTCCGGATCCTGCCCGTCGTTCAGGATCTTGCCCATGATCTGGTTTTCCATTTCCAGCGAGAACTTGAGGTTCTGCAGGAACTTGCCGACGTTCGGGCATTCGGCGACATAGCCCTGGCGCACGTTCGTGTAGACCGTCGCGCCGCCGAAATCCGGACCGAAGACGTCATCGCCGCCGGTGAGATAAGTCAGCTTGAAGTTGGCGTTCATCGGGTGCGGCTCCCAGCCGAGGAAGACGACCGGGGTGCCTTCCTGCTCGGCGCGGGCGACTTCGGCCAGCATGCCCTGCTCGGAGGATTCGACCACTTCGAAGCCCGAGAGATCGAACTTGTTGTTGGTGACCATGTCGATGATCAGGCGGTTGCCGTCATTGCCCGGCTCGATGCCGTAGATCTTGGCGCCGAGCGCATCTTTCTGCTTGGCAATGTCGGCGAAATCCTTGATGCCGAGTTCGGCGCCCTTGGCATTGGTCGCGAGCGTGTATTTCGCGCCCTCCAGGTTCTCGCGCACGGTCTCGACCGAGCCGTCCTCGCGGAACGGCTTGATATCGGCTTCCATGGTCGGCATCCAGTTGCCGAGGAAGACGTCGATGTCCTTGTTCTTCAGCGACGTATAGGTCACCGGAACGGACAGGACGGTCACTTCCGTCTCGTAGCCGAGGTTCTTCAGCAGGACGGTCGCGGTCGCGGTCGTGGCGGTGATGTCCGTCCAGCCCACGTCGGAGAAGCGAACCTTGCCACAGCTTTCGGCTTCGGCGGCGGATGCATTGGCCGCGCCAAGCGCGAGAACGGAAACGGCTGCGGCAAGAAGGATCTTGAATGGCAATGCAGGCTTCATCTTATGTTCCCCTTATAATTGGTGGTCTAGCCAATCATCAAAACGGTATGCTTTCAAGCACCTTGGCGTAGCCCGAAGTCCCTGAAAGGTCCAATAAATTTCAAGCCTGTTCGCAATTTTGCACATGGATGTCGCAATGGGCGGGGCACGTGGTTTCTGTGGTTTTCCGGCCTTTCCGGCTGGAAAAACGTCCGTTCCCGGTTCATGAGGCGGGGACGGAGAAAATCATGGCCAAGCTCTATTTCAGTTACGCGACGATGAACGCGGGCAAATCGACCCTGCTCCTGCAGGCGTCCTACAACTACCGTGAACGCGGCATGCGCACGGCGATCTTCATCGCCTCCTTCGACGATCGCGCCGGCCAGGGCCGCATCTCCTCGCGCATCGGCCTTTCCTCGGACGCCATCGCCTTCGACCGATCGGACGACCTCCATGCGCATATCGAGCGGCTGAACGGCGAGGAAGGAGAGGCGCTTGCCTGCGTCTTCGTCGACGAGGCGCAGTTCCTTTCCGAAGAGCAGGTGTGGCAACTCGCCCGCGTCGCCGACCGGCTGCATATTCCGGTCATGGCCTACGGCCTGCGCACGGACTTCCAGGGCAAGCTGTTTCCGGGCTCCATGGCGCTGCTTGCCATTGCGGACGAACTGCGCGAGGTACGCACCATCTGCCATTGCGGCCGCAAGGCGACCATGGTCGTGCGGCTCGGCGCCGAGGGCAAGGCGGTGAAGGAAGGCGCGCAGGTGGAAATCGGTGGCAACGACAGGTACGTTTCCTATTGCCGCCGCCATTGGGAGGATATCATGGCCGCCGAATGAGGCGGGCAGGGCAAGCGAACAGGAAGAGCGATGAAACATCTTCTCACGGCGATAGCGGTACTTCTGTGTCTTGCCGCCCCCGCGTTTGCGCAGGGCGATGCGGTGGCGGGCAAGGCGGTGTTCCGCAAGTGCGCGGCCTGCCACACGACGGACCCGGTCAACCGCGTCGGGCCGACCCTTGCCGGCATCGTCGGCCGGCCGGTCGCCTCCGTGCCGGACTACGGCTATTCCAGCGCCATGACCGGTTTTGCCGAGGGCGGCAAGGTGTGGAGCGAGGCGCTGCTCACCGAATATCTCGCTGCGCCCAAGGCGATGGTACCGGGCACCCGCATGACATTCGCCGGGCTGAAAAAGGCCGAGGATATCGCCAATCTCATCGCCTACCTGAAGGACCCGGCCGCGCCTTAGTCGCCGTGCGGAAAATTTTCCGGGCGATCTTGCGGTCGTTCCGCCCTGTCCCACATGTTGTTCGGTAAGGCTTCCGGCAGGTTCCTATCTGTCTGAAATCGTATAGTGTCGCGCTTTCTGAATAAACCGGGCGGCGCGCACGTCTGCCGTGGAGAGCTCAAGGGGACACGTATGGCCACACTTCAGAACTTCGATGCGGAGATCGAAAAGACCCGCAATGTCGTAGACCAGATGCGCGGCAAGCTGGAGCAGTCCGGCATCGTGCTGGAACAGTTCGCCAAGGCGGACACCAAGCTCGGCGACGTCAATTTCGACATCGAGAATGCCCGCATCCAGGACGTCATCGCCCAGCAGAAGGTGATGGAGGGCAATATCGCCGATCTCATCATCGGGCTGGAGGATGCGACGAACATCTTCGGCACCGAATTCGAAAGCATGAAGAGCTATACGGGCTATGAAAAGTTCATAGGCATCTTCTCCAAGCAGAAGATGCAACGCATGCGCACGGACCGCGTGCGCAACATGTCGCTTGCCGGCAACCTGCAGGAACTGCTGGCAAAATCCGACACCATCGTCGGCATCCTGAAAGAGCAGAAGTCGATCCTGGAGCAGCGCTACAAGACCTCCGAGGCCAGCCTGATCCAGGTGATCGAGCGCCGCAAGGGCACCATGTCCAATCTGGAGACGACCCAGGCGCGCATCGAGGAACTGAATCCGCTGCTGATGGACCTCGAAAACCGCATCGCCGCCTCGACCGACCAGAAGACCCGCACGGATATCGAAGGCGAGCGCTCGGCGCTGGCGACGGAATACAACCAGATGCAGGCGAAGGAGCAGGAGCTTCTGGCCGAAAGCCAGACGCTGGAGCGCTACACCTCGATGTTCCAGACCTTCGTCGATTCGCTCAACAACCAGATCGCCGCGCAGAACACGCTGATCAACAAGCTGACCATCGATACAGAGCAGCGCATCGTGCTCTACAAGGCGCTGGAGGATTCTCTAAAGACGGCGGCGCAGCAGGACGTCGCGCACAAGATCAACACGCTGGGCTCGCAGGTCGACACGGCGGCGGAAGAGACCATGGCCGGCATCGGCTCGGCCGCCCAGCGCCATATCGGCGACCTTCTGGAGATGCACGAGAAGAACATGCTGGCGACGCAGGATATCCAGCGCCGCAAGAAACTCGCCGACGATGCTTTCGCCCGGCGGTTCCAGGCGGTCATGGACAAGCACAATGCGGCGAATTACGTGAAGTCGTGATGGTTTCCTCGATGACGGGTTTGCTGTCGGCAGGGAAGAAGGGGCTTTCTGCCTCCCTCCGCGCTGCCGGGCATATCCCCCCCAAGGGGGAAGATCGATTCATGGCAAAGTCGCGCCTATCGCTTACGCGGCAAGAGGAGGGAAGTCCTTGCCTCCAGCCGATCTCCCGCCTTGAGGGGGATATGCCCGGCAGGGCGGAAGAGGATATTTGCGGAGCGCCCCCCCGATGAACATCCCCGGCGAAAGCCCCGTCGCGCAATATTTCTCCGCCATCCGTTCCGCCCTGGGCGGCCTTGAGATCTTCCTCGGCGACCGCAACTCGCCACTCTATCGCAACAGCGTGGTGGGCGAGATCGTCATTCCCTATCTAGCGCGCCTGAAGGCGTCCTTCGCCTGCTGGGAGAACCGCATCGGCTTCGTCGATCAGTTCCGTGTCTCACGGGCAGACAGCGGTTTTCCGGTGTTCCAGAACGTTCTGGAGCTCGAAAACGACCGGCAGAGCGCCGAAAAACGCCTTTCCGCCATGCCGAATGCCGACCAGCTTCGCTCGGAGATGGCGGACTTCATTTTGCGCCAGAAGGCTTTCCCCGGCGATCTCCAGGCGCGCATGGCCGAGCGGCTCTATCTGGAGCAGATCGGCAAGGGCGACAT
>Ga0182742_1002266_pt1 | contig 21756 bp, 29 predicted proteins | sample eDN5th37CBELigMG_FD_128880 | JGI IMG/M metagenome (GOLD analysis project Ga0182742, IMG submission 128880) | Enriched Miracle-Growth compost microbial communities from Emeryville, California, USA - eDNA 5th pass 37_C BE-Lig MG (version 2)... ... | reverse complement strand
TGCGAAACAAAAACGCACGCCTAAATACAAAGTACAAGAATATACACGTTGCGAACGTTGTGGACGTCCACATTCTGTGTACCGTAAATTTAAGCTTTGCCGTATTTGTTTCCGTGAATTAGCATATAAGGGACAAATTCCTGGTGTGAAAAAAGCTAGCTGGTAAAACCCCATTTTGGGAAGGAGGTTAAAACAAATGGTTATGACAGATCCAATTGCAGATTTGCTTACAAGAATCCGTAATGCGAATATGGTTCGTCACGAAAAATTAGAAGTACCTGCTTCTAACATGAAAAAAGAAATCGCTGAGATTTTAAAGCGTGAAGGTTTCGTGCGTGATGTTGAATATATTGAAGATAACAAACAAGGAATTATCCGCATTTTCCTAAAATACGGTTCTAGCAACGAGCGTGTAATTACTGGACTTAAACGTATTAGTAAACCTGGACTTCGTGTTTATGCGAAAGCAACAGAAGTACCACGTGTATTAAATGGTCTTGGTATTGCATTAGTTTCTACTTCTCAAGGAGTACTTACTGATAAAGAAGCTCGCGCTAAACAAGTTGGCGGAGAAGTTTTAGCATACGTTTGGTAATATAGTTTTAATTGAATGGAGGTGCAACTAAATGTCTCGCGTAGGTAAAAAACCAATTGAAGTACCAGCAGACGTTACAGTTACTATTGAAAAAAGTACTGTAACGGTTAAAGGTCCTAAAGGTGAATTAACTCGTACATTTAATTCTGATATCACTATCGAATTAGAAGGTAACGTGATTAATATTTCTCGTCCATCTGATGCAAAAGAGCATCGCGCTTTACATGGTACAACTCGTGCTTTGTTAGCAAACATGGTGGAAGGTGTATCAAAAGGTTTCGAAAGAGGTCTTGAACTAATTGGGGTTGGTTATCGTGCTCAAAAACAAGGAACTAAACTTGTATTGAACGTAGGTTACTCTCACCCAGTTGAGATCGAACCAGAAGCTGGTCTTGAAATCGAAGTACCATCAGCAACTAAAGTAGTTGTAAAAGGTACAAACAAGGAACGTGTTGGTGCTCTTGCTGCTAACATTCGTGACGTTCGTCCACCAGAGCCTTATAAAGGTAAAGGTATTCGTTATGAAGGCGAATTTGTACGTAGAAAAGAAGGTAAAACTGGTAAGTAATGCCGCATAGGTAAACGAAAGGAGTGACCTAAATGATTACAAAGGCTGATAAAAACCAAGTCCGCAAAAAAAGACATGCACGCGTGCGTTCTAAACTTAGCGGTACTCAAGCTCGTCCTCGTTTAAACGTGTTCCGTTCAAACAAACACATTTACGCTCAGCTTATCGATGATGTAAACGGCGTTACACTTGCTAATGCTTCTACATTAGATAAAGAACTGAACTTAGATTCTGCTAGCAACGTAGATGCTGCTGTTAAGATCGGTGAATTAATAGCTAAACGCGCAGTAGAAAAAGGTGTTAAAGCAGTTGTTTTCGATCGCGGAGGATATTTATACCATGGTCGCGTAAAAGCTTTAGCTGATGCTGCTCGTGAGAACGGCCTAGAATTTTAATAGACAAAGGAGGGACATAAAAAGATGCGTCGTATTGATCCAAACAAACTTGAACTAGAAGAACGCGTAGTTACAGTTAACCGTGTAGCGAAAGTTGTTAAAGGTGGACGTCGTTTTCGTTTCTCTGCTCTAGTAGTAGTTGGGGACAAAAATGGTAACGTTGGTTTTGGTACTGGTAAAGCACAAGAAGTACCTGATGCAATTCGCAAAGCGGTTGAAGATGCGAAGAAAAATCTAATTGAAGTGCCTATGGTTAGCACTACAATTCCACACCAAGTAATCGGACATTTTGGTGCTGGTGAAATTTTATTAAAACCTGCTTCTGAAGGTACTGGTGTTATCGCTGGTGGTCCAGTGCGTGCTGTACTTGAATTAGCTGGTGTAGCTGATATTCTATCTAAATCTTTAGGTTCTAACACACCAATTAACATGGTTCGTGCAACTTTAGACGGTTTAAAACAATTAAAACGTGCTGAAGACGTAGCTAAGTTACGTGGTAAATCAGTGGAAGAACTGTTAGGATAAGGAGGGAAATTAAATGGCAAACAAATTGGAAATTACCCTCACTAAAAGTGTAATTGGTCGCCCACAAGACCAACGTGAAACAGTTAAAGCTTTAGGATTACGTAAAGTTAATCAAACAGTTGAGCAACAAGATAATGCTGCTATTCGCGGTATGATCAATAAAGTATCTCATCTTGTAAGTGTTAAAGAAAACTAAAATTCATTCTTCTTCAATAAGGAGGTGCCAATATGAAACTTCATGAATTAAAACCTGCAGAAGGGTCTCGTCAAGAACGTAAACGCAAAGGACGCGGTATCGGTTCAGGTAATGGTAAAACTGCTGGTAAAGGTCATAAAGGTCAAAACGCACGTTCAGGTGGAGGTGTAAGACCAGGATTTGAAGGTGGTCAAACTCCTTTATTCCGTCGTTTACCAAAACGTGGTTTTACAAACATCAACCGCAAAGAATATGCAGTTGTTAACCTTGACGTTCTAAATCGTTTTGAAGATGGAGCAGAAGTTACTCCAGAACTTCTTATCGAAACAGGAATCGTTAGTAACGAAAAAGCAGGAATCAAAATTCTTGCAAGAGGCAAAGTAGAGAAAAAGCTTACAGTAAAAGCACATAAATTCTCCTCTGCTGCAAAGGAAGCTATCGAAGCTGCCGGCGGTCAAACTGAGGTGATCTAATGTTTCAGACAATCTCCAATTTTATGCGCGTGGGTGAAATAAGACGTAAAATCATATTCACCCTATTAATGTTGATTATATTTCGTATTGGAACCTTTATACCGGTTCCATACGTTAACGCGGATTACTTACAGTCACAAGATGCATTCAGCGCCTTTGGGATTTTAAATACCTTTGGCGGCGGTGCATTAAAGAACTTTTCCATTCTTGCAATGGGGATTATGCCATATATTACAGCATCTATTATTGTGAGTTTATTGCAAATGGATGTTGTGCCAAAGTTCACAGAATGGTCTAAACAAGGGGAAGTTGGCCGCCGTAAATTAACGCAGTTTACACGCTACTTCACGATTATTTTAGGATTCATACAAGCTTTTGGAATGTCTTATGGTTTTAATAACCTTGCAGGTGGAGCATTGATAACAAAATCGGGTGTAGCATCTTACCTAGTAATAGCTGTTGTATTGACAGCTGGAACTGCTTTTCTTATGTGGTTGGGAGAACTGATTACAGCGAAGGGTGTAGGAAATGGTATCTCGATTATTATCTTTGCAGGTATCGCAGCAGGAATTCCGTCTATTGCTAACCAAATTTATGCACAGCAATTTGATAATCCTGGTGATCAACTTTTCTTGCGCATAGCAACAATGGTTCTAATTATAGTAGCAATTGTTGCAATTGTTGTAGGCGTAATATTTATACAACAAGCACTTAGAAAAATACCTATCCAGTATGCTAAAAGAATGGTAAATGGAAATAGCGCAACTGGTGGACAATCAACGCATTTGCCGTTGAAAGTAAACTCAGCTGGTGTTATTCCCGTTATCTTTGCAGTCTCATTTCTTGTAACTCCAAGAACGATTGCTTCATTCTTTGAGCAAAATGACGTAACAACATGGATTCAAAATGTATTTGACTATACTCATCCTATTGGCATGATTATATATACAGTACTTATTTTTGCGTTTACCTATTTTTATGCGTTTATTCAAGTTAATCCAGAACAATTGGCAGAGAACTTAAATAAACAAGGTGGATATATTCCAGGTATAAGACCAGGTAAAAGTACGCAAGAATATTTAACACGTGTTCTATCTCGTTTAACATTAGTAGGTGCACTCTTCTTATCTGTGATCGCAATTTTACCTGTTTTTTTCATTAAGATAGCAGATTTACCACAATCTGCCCAAATTGGTGGAACAAGTATACTAATTGTAGTCGGTGTCGCTTTAGAAACAATGAAGCAATTAGAGGCGCAGCTGGTTAAACGTCACTATAAAGGGTTTATTAAATAGAGTAATTTAGGGGACATATGTCCCTTGAATTATATGTTAAAGACTTTAGGGGGAATACGCATGAATTTGGTCTTAATGGGACTCCCTGGCGCAGGTAAAGGTACACAGGCCGAGAAGATTGTCGAGAAATATGGCATCCCTCATATCTCAACTGGTGATATGTTTCGTGCTGCAATGAAAGATGAAACAGAGCTTGGGCTAAAGGCAAAATCATTTATGGATAAAGGCGAATTAGTACCAGATGAAGTTACAATTGGTATTGTTCGTGAAAGACTTAGTAAAGAAGACTGTGAAAGTGGTTTTCTTCTTGATGGATTCCCACGTACAGTTCCACAAGCCGATGCTTTAGAAGGTATCTTATCTGATTTAGGAAAGAAACTAGATTATGTTATCAATGTTCAAGTAGATAAAGATATTTTAATGGAGAGATTAACAGGTCGCCGCATTTGCAGAAGCTGCGGGGCAACATATCATTTAGTATTTAACCCACCTGCACAACCTGATGTATGCGATCGTTGTGGTGGCGAGTTATATCAACGTGCTGATGATAATGAAGAAACTGTTAATAATCGTTTAGAGGTTAATATTAAACAATCTCAGCCATTACTTGATTTTTATGGATCTAAAGGCTACCTAAGAGATATTGATGGCCAACAAGATATTAAAAAAGTATTTTTAGATCTTGATGCGTTGCTAAGTACTTTAAAATAAACAATTGTTTATTCCATACTTTTGCTTAGACTAATCTGAATCTAGCATGGACTTAAATCAGAGTTAACAAATAGAAGAATTGGGATGAAATGGCTAAGGAGTTTATTCCTAAACATGATGCATTTCCTTTTTTCAAAAGGTATAATAATTTTTATGGTTATATCTGTAACAAATAAAGCATAACCATGTTTCGTTTAACATGTTTATCTTCGTTTAAAAGATTAATCAATTTAGATAATTGGTGCAGAGTATTTTGGATTTCATGGTAGCTCCGCTTGATTTGCTTTTTTATCTAGTAGTGAAGAAGGTAATGTAACTATTATTCTTTCTATTATGGACATACGGTATAGTACCAGGTGTGCGCTATCAAATAACTCCTATCCATTATATTAGATGCGGAATCTAAGTGACTTTTTTGGGTGTATAAGGTATGTGCTTATAAAAATAGGGATAAACTCTAAGGGAAGATTATCCTTTAATGATTATTTTCTATCTACACATAATACTTGAATGTTATTAAAAGATTCGGTAAGATATTACACTAGCTAATGGTAGAATATTGCTGGAAGAAAGTATAATGTTAGTTTTTTAACATGCTGTCTACAACAAGTTTTCTAACTAAAGCCTATAGTAATGTGGTAGCATCAATTGATTTTGAACAGCATTTTGTAAAGTTTTATAATAATATTATAATTTATAGCGGACGAGATTGCCTGTTATATGTTATAATTATTTGGTTGCTGTCAAATGGCAATTCATTATATTATAAGAACAGTTCAGATTAGTTTGATGTAAACCGATCGTGTTTTAAACGAAAAGTTGCACTTTACTATAGTAAGATAAAAGTGATTTCGTATTTAAATTAAGGAAGGGAGACATATTCGATGGCTAAAGACGATGTAATCGAAATAGAAGGCACAATAACTGAAACTTTGCCGAACGCCATGTTTAAAGTAGAATTAGAAAATGGTCATACTGTATTGGCTCACGTTTCTGGTAAAATCCGCATGCATTTTATTCGTATTTTACCTGGTGATAAAGTAACGGTTGAGTTATCTCCATATGACTTAACTCGCGGAAGAATTACTTACCGCTTTAAATAATCTGATTGCACTCCGTACTATCAAGGAGGTTAGGATAATGAAAGTTAGACCATCTGTAAAACCAATCTGCGAAAAATGTAAAGTTATCCGCAGACGTGGGAAAGTTATGGTTATCTGTGAAAACCCTAAACATAAACAAAAACAAGGTTAATAACAAGGAGGTGCGCATATAGATGGCACGTATTGCTGGTGTGGATATTCCACGTGAAAAACGTGTAGTAATTTCATTAACATATATTTATGGTATTGGAAAAAATACTGCACAAAAAGTTTTAGCTGAAGCAGGAGTTTCTGAAGATACTCGTGTGCGTGATTTAACGGAAGATGAATTAAACAAAATCCGTGATATCATTGACAAATTAAAAGTTGAAGGTGATCTTCGTCGTGAGATCTCATTAAACATTAAACGTTTAATGGAGATTGGTTGTTATCGTGGTCTTCGTCACCGTCGCGGTTTACCGGTTCGCGGACAAAATACGAAAAACAACGCTCGTACACGCAAAGGTCCTCGTAAGACTGTAGCTAACAAGAAAAAATAATCAGTAAAGGAGGTACTATAAATGGCACGTAAAACTAATACACGTAAACGTCGTGTTAAAAAGAATATAGAATCAGGTATTGCTCACATTCGTTCAACATTCAACAATACAATAGTTACAATTACTGATGTTCATGGAAATGCTCTTTCTTGGTCAAGTGCTGGAGCTCTTGGATTTAGAGGTTCTCGTAAATCTACTCCATTTGCTGCACAAATGGCTGCAGAAACTGCTGCTAAAACATCTATGGAACATGGTATGAAAACTCTTGAAGTAACAGTTAAAGGACCAGGTGCTGGCCGTGAAGCTGCAATTCGTGCTCTTCAAGCTGCAGGTCTAGAAGTTACAGCAATTAGAGATGTAACTCCAGTTCCTCATAATGGTTGCCGACCACCAAAACGTCGCCGAGTTTAATTTTTCTGTATAAATTTTATATCCTTGTCTATAATGGGATATGACTAAAGCATTTTAAATAACTACAGAGAAATTATTCCAGTTGTTGTGCACAATGCGGGAACGTAAACATGGGGAATTTCGGTTAATAATTTAGCCGGGGTTTCGACGTTTTGAAGGAGGGTATATTTTGATGATCGAAATAGAAAAACCAAAAATCGAAACGGTTGAGATCAACGATGATGCCAAATATGGCAAATTTGTCGTAGAGCCACTTGAGCGTGGATATGGTACTACTTTGGGTAACTCCTTACGTCGTATTCTACTATCTTCACTCCCTGGTGCCGCTGTCACATCCATTCAAATTGATGGGGTACTTCATGAGTTCTCAACAATTGAAGGCGTCGTAGAAGATGTAACATCTATCATATTAAATATCAAAAAACTAGCACTGAAAATCTATTCTGATGATGAAAAAACTTTAGAAATAGATATTCAGGGTGAAGGTGTAGTTACAGCAGCTGACATTACACATGATAGTGACGTAGAGATTTTAAATCCGGATCTTCATATCGCTACTTTGGGTTCAAATGGAAATATGCGTATGCGTTTAACAGCTAAACGAGGACGCGGGTATACTCCTGCTGAACAAAATAAGCGTGAGGATCAGCCTATTGGTGTAATTCCTATTGACTCTATTTATACACCTGTATCTAGAGTATCTTATCAAGTTGAGAATACTCGTGTTGGTCAATTGACTAATTATGATAAATTAACGTTTGACGTTTGGACTGACGGTAGTACAGGTCCTCAAGATGCAATTGCACTTGGTGCGAAGATCTTAACGGAGCATTTAAATATCTTTGTTGGTTTAACTGATGAAGCACAAAATGCTGAGATTATGGTCGAAAAAGAAGAAGATCAAAAAGAAAAAGTTCTTGAGATGACGATTGAAGAATTGGATCTATCTGTTCGTTCTTATAATTGCTTAAAACGTGCTGGTATTAATACCGTACAAGAACTAGCTAATAAAACGGAAGAAGATATGATGAAGGTTCGAAATCTAGGAAGAAAATCTCTTGAAGAAGTTAAACATAAGCTAGAAGAACTTGGCCTAGGCCTAAGAAAAGACGACTGATTGAAAAATTAATGGATAACAGTCATCTTAGAATTTCAACAAAAGGAGGGAATCTCACATGGGTTACAGAAAGTTAGGACGTACTAGCGCACAACGTAAAGCTATGTTACGCGACTTAGCAACAGACTTAATCATCAATGAGCGAATTGAAACAACTGAAGCTCGTGCAAAAGAACTTCGTTCTGTTGTAGAAAAAATGATTACACTTGGTAAGCGTGGAGATCTTCATGCTCGTCGTCAAGCTGCTTCATATATTCGTCATGAAGTTGCTAATGCTGAAACAAACCAAGATGCAGTTCAAAAGCTATTCAGTGATGTTGCTGCTCGTTACAATGAACGCCAAGGCGGATACACACGTATCATGAAATTGGGACCTCGTCGTGGAGACGGAGCACCAATGGTAATTATCGAGTTAGTTTAATAGACACTTAAAAGACAACAAGGGTGCGGGACAGTTTATATTGATATGAAACTTGTTCAAGTACCCTTTTTCTTTAATGACATTAAACTACTATTAACAAGCCACCTATAGAGTGTTACGATGAGCGTTAATGAAAAAAGCAATAACATAATATTAATGACTCGTCTAGCTCGTGCACCTCGTTTATATAGATAGTATAAATAGAGGTGCGGGCTTTTTTGTATTTCTACTAACAATGAGCCTTAATGGGTGCTAAGAGATGGAATAGCATAAGAGGATATATATTAAGCATAGATAGAATAATGCGGAGAAGTATAATAAGGGTTATCGATAAATAATCTTATGTTAAACCAATTCAAAGCTCGCCCAATTGGCGGGTTTTCTTTTTATTTAGAAAAGACGTGGAGGAAAATAGATGAGCCATAAAGTATTGGTATCTGTTGAAAATGTATCCTTCCAATATGATGAAGAAGGAAATAAAGCTTTGGATGATGTTTCTTTTCAAGTGAAAGAGGGAGAATGGGTAGCTATCGTCGGCCATAACGGTTCTGGGAAATCTACTCTTGCTAAGCTATTAAATGGTCTGTATTTTCCAAATGAAGGTTCTATTATAATTGATGGCAATGTATTATCTGAGGATTCTGTATGGGAGACGAGAAAAAAAATAGGGATGGTATTTCAAAATCCTGATAATCAGTTTGTTGGCACAACTGTAAAGGATGATGTGGCTTTTGGTTTAGAAAATAATGGAATACCAAGAGAAGAAATGATAAAAAGAGTGGAGTATGCTTTAGGGAAAGTAAAGATGTTATCTTTTCTCGATCAAGAGCCGCACCATCTATCAGGGGGACAAAAACAAAGAGTGGCAATAGCAGGCATCATTGCTTTAAAACCTGCTGTCATTGTATTAGATGAAGCAACATCTATGCTGGACCCACAAGGTAGAGAAGAAGTATTGCAGCTTATGAAAGAATTGAGAGAACAAGAAATGACTGTTATTTCAATTACTCATGATTTAGATGAGGCATCTAAAGCAGATAAAATCATTGTAATGAATAAGGGAAAAGTATATAAAGTAGGAACACCGGCGGAAGTATTTCAATTAGATAAGGAATTAATAGAAATAGGTTTAGATATTCCTTTTCCAATTAAGCTAAGAAGTGAACTGGCTAATAAGGGAATAAATCTTACGAATGTATATTTATCAGAAGAAGAGTTGGTGACAGAGTTATGGACATCTCACTTCAAAAAGTAGATTATCGTTATCAAACTAATACACCTTTTGAAAGACTGGCCATTCAAAGTGTAGATATAGATATACCAAAAGGCATATATATGGCTATTATTGGTCATACTGGATCAGGAAAGTCTACTGTATTACAGCATTTAAATGGTCTGCTGATTCCCTCAAAGGGTACAGTTGTTATTGGTGATAGAAAGATAGAGGGGAAAAAAAAGAATAAAAACTTGCGTGCTATACGTCAAAAAGTTGGGATTGTTTTTCAGTTTCCAGAACAACAGCTGTTTGAGGAAACGGTAGAAAAAGACATATGTTTTGGTCCATTAAATTTTGGGGTTTCAGAAAATGATGCTAAAATGCGTGCCAAAAAGGCGTTAGCCGAGGTTGGTTTATCAGAGGATTTTCTCCAAAAGTCTCCTTTTGATTTATCTGGAGGACAAATGCGAAGGGTAGCTATTGCTTGCGTGCTGGCGATGGAGCCGGATGTTTTAGTGCTCGATGAGCCTACAGCTGGCCTTGATCCAAGAGGACGTCAAGAAATTATGGAGATGTTTTATGATTTGCATAAGAAAAGAAATTTAACAACTGTGCTTGTTACACATAGTATGGAAGATGCAGCATTGTATGCGGAGAAAATAGTGATCATGAATAAAGGAAAAGTATATAAAAACGGAACGCCAGAAGAAATTTTTTCTAAAGCTGATGAATTGCAGGAGCTTGGATTAAATCTTCCTGAAATTGTGCGTTTTCAGCAAAAAATAGAAGCTAAGTTTGGAAGAAAGATGCAACAGGTTCATTTAAATATGGAAAGCTTTATGTTGGAGTTTGCGAGTTATTGGAGAGAGGATGTAGAGAATTTATGATGGGGAAAATGCTAATTGGCCGATTTGTACCCATTGAGTCTACTTTGCATCGCATGGATCCACGCGCCAAACTAATCTTAGTTTTTTTATTTATTTGTATTGTTTTTCTGGCAGATAATAGTTGGAGCTACTTGCTTTTAGTAGCGTATGTTTTACTTATGATCCTTCTATCCAAGGTGCCTATTAAATATATCTATATAGGTTTAAAGCCGATATTATGGCTAATACTTTTTACCTTTTTTCTTCATCTTTTTTTTACTAAAGAAGGGGATGTAATCATCGATTATGGCTGGGTCAAAATATATGAAGATGGAATAAGGATGGGAATTCTTATATCTATTCGCTTTTTTCTGCTTATTATTATGACATCGCTTCTTACTTTAACAACCACGCCGATTGAATTGACTGATGCTATTGAAACTTTATTGGGGCCTTTAAAAAAATTAAAATTTCCTGTTCATGAGCTTGCTTTGATGATGTCTATTTCTTTAAGGTTTATTCCTACTTTAATGGACGAAACAGAAAAAATCATGAAAGCGCAAATTGCAAGGGGGGTAGAGTTTTCTAGTGGGCCAATAAAAAGTCGTATAAAGGCAATTGTTCCTTTGTTTATTCCGCTATTTATTAATTCATTTAAGCGGGCTGAAGAGCTGGCCATTGCAATGGAAGCCAGAGGGTATCAAGGTGGAGAAGGCCGCACTAAGTACCGGCAGCTAACGTGGAAGATGACTGATACCTTTATGCTTATTATATTGCTGATGGTTACTGTTTTACTTCTGTTATTAAGAGGATGATGGAGAAGGATATGCAACGATATAAATGTGAAATAAGCTATGATGGTTCCGCTTATTGCGGCTTTCAAATCCAGCCGAAAGACCGTACCGTGCAAGGTGAGATTGAAAAAGCATTAAAGAAGCTGCATAAAGGCATAGATGTAAAAATTCAGGCTTCAGGAAGAACTGATGCGGGCGTACATGCAGTGGGGCAAGTTATTCATTTTGATTCTGATTTGGATATTCCTATAGGCAAATGGGAGCTAGCTCTAAACACACTTTTGCCGCATGATATTGTGGTGACTACAACAGAAGCTGTCAGCAGCGGGTTTCATGCTAGATATAATGTTATAGGTAAGGAATATCGCTATTTTATTCAGCTAGGGGAAAGAAGAGATCCCTTTAAGCGGAATTATGCCTACTATTACCCTTATTCATTAGATCTTGATGCCATTAGAGAAGCAATGCAGCATTTTATTGGAGAATTTGACTTTACTAGCTTTTGTTCGGCAAAGACGGATAAGGAAGATAAAATACGAAGAATTACTTCCATGGAGTTAATGGAAGAAGAGAATATGTTAATATTTAGCTTTAAAGGAAATGGTTTTTTGTATAACATGGTACGGATCATTATGGGCACTCTTTTAGATGTTGGAAGAGGAAAGAAAATTCCGGAATCCATTCCTGCTATTATTGAAGGGAAAAATCGAAAACTAGCTGGTAAAACAGCTTCTGCTAATGGTTTGTATTTATGGAAGGTCATTTATTAGAGAAAAGAATAGAAGTTTTTTTTGTTTAAAAAAACTCATAACAACTAATCCTGGTGTAACATTTCCTTGACATATACAATTCTAGGATATATCATAATATGGTATGTATTTTAATCCCACATTAAGCCCCGGAACTTAATTGTGTGAACATATAGACGTAATAAAACTTAAAACAATTTATTGAAACAATTTCAATTTCAGGAGGGAAAACTAATGCGTACAACGTTTATGGCTAATTCAAACACTGTTGATCGTAAATGGTACGTTATTGATGCTGAAGGCAAAACTTTAGGTCGTCTTGCTAGTGAAGTAGCATCAATACTACGTGGTAAACATAAACCAACTTTCACACCTCATGTGGACACTGGTGATCATGTTATTATTTTAAATGCTTCAAAAATCGAATTGACTGGTAAAAAATTAACTGACAAAATTTACTACCGTCATACAATGCACCCAGGTGGATTAAAATCAAGAACAGCTTTAGAAATGCGTACAAACTATGCTGAGAAAATGTTAGAGCTTGCTATTAAAGGCATGCTTCCTAAAAATTCTCTTGGTCGTCAAATGTTTAAAAAATTACATGTATACGCTGGTAGCGAGCATCCGCACCAAGCACAACAACCAGAAGTTTACGAACTTCGCGGATAATTATTAAGGAGGTAAAAAAAATGGCACAGGTTCAATATATCGGTACTGGTCGTCGTAAAAGCTCCGTTGCACGTGTTCGTTTAGTTCCAGGCGACGGTAAAATCATTATCAATGGTCGTGAAATCGAAAATTATATTCCGTTTGCAGCTTTACGTGAAGTTGTTAAACAACCATTAGTAGCTACTGAAACAACTGGAAGCTATGATATTTTAGTAAATGTTAACGGTGGAGGATATACTGGTCAAGCTGGCGCTATCCGTCATGGTATCGCTCGTGCTTTACTTCAAGCAGATCCTGAATTCCGTCCAACATTAAAACGCGCAGGATTATTAACTCGTGACGCTCGTATGAAAGAACGTAAAAAATACGGTCTTAAAGGCGCTCGTCGTGCACCACAGTTCTCAAAACGTTAATTATTATACGCTTCAAAGGCTCTCAAGTTTTTGCTTGGGGGTCTTTTTTATTTATAAAATGGAATGCAGCTTGCTAGAGAATAAGTGGAGTCATGGCTAAAGTAATTCAGGTATATTTCAATGCTGCATTTTATTTTCTTATTTTGGATTATTTTAAATGGTTGACTTATATGAAAGAATGTTTTGTTTAATAATCAAGAGTGCCTATTTGGAAGAAATCTAATCAGCAAATTTTAGAAAGAAGATGTTGATCTTTTCTCTAAAATGCGATTTTTAACAGGATTTTTAATAATGGGCTTATCTATATAGTCGGCATATATGGTGAAAATAACGGTTATTTACTTTCCTATTGGCCTGAATAGGAAAGAAATCCAATTTGCAAACATTCCTTCACTATCTCGCTTTTTTCCTCGTTAATTGATTGCCTCCCCTTGAATATACATCTAGGCATGTTACCATTAAAAATGTTGGAAAATTCAGATTGAAAAACAAGGGAGGATGTTTATGGATAGAAATAAAACAATTGCTTTTTTGGGAGCGGGTTCAATGGCCGAGGCTATGATATCAGGAATTTTGAAGGAAGGAAAAATATCTGCAGATAGACTTTATGTAACAAATAAAGAAAATGAACAGCGGCTTCAACAAATAAAAAATAAATATGGAGTGAAAGTAGCAGCGAAGGAAATGCTGCCATATGAAGATATTGATTTATTTATTTTGGCAATGAAGCCAAAAGGAGCAGCAGAGGCCCTTGCAGCGATAAAAGACAGATTGCATCCAGACCAAGTAATTGTATCTGTGCTAGCTGGTGTAACAACAAGCTTTATGGAAGAGCATTTAAATAAAGGGCAGCAAGTGGTTCGTGTTATGCCTAATACATCTAGCATGATTCAAGAATCAGCAACAGCGGTAACTCCAGGAATGAATACAGCAAAAGAAACTACTCAGGATGTAAAAGAATTGCTTGCATGTATGGGAAAAGTTTTTATCATCGAAGAAAAGCAAATGGACATCTTTACAGGAATAGCTGGAAGCGGGCCTGCCTACTTTTATTATCTAATGGAACAGATGGAATTGATAGGAATGCAAAATGGAATGAATGAAGAAATGGTTCGTGAAATTGTGGCGCAAACCGTATATGGGGCAGCAAAAATGGTTATGGAAAAAGGGGATTCCCCAACAGTTCTCTGCAAAAATGTAACCTCGCCGAATGGCACAACAGAATCTGGATTAAGAGCTTTAAAAATGTTTAATGGCGGGGAGGCTTTATCGCAGGCTGTTAATCATGCGGCTAGACGTTCAAAAGAATTATGCAAGGAACTAGAGAGGGTATATTAAAGGAGGAAGGGCCTTCAGTTCTTATGTAAGTATAGGATGAGAATTTAAAAATAGCCATAAGTAGGAGGTAAAGAATGATAATTGGGGATAAACAGATAAAAAGAGTTGTAATTAAGATTGGAAGCAGCTCCTTAACGAGCATGCATGGTGAAATCAGCCGCAAAAAGCTGGAGAAACTGGTAGAGCAAATTGTAGTGTTAAAAGATCAAGGCTACGAATTGGCGGTTGTTTCATCAGGAGCAGTGGCTGCGGGCTATCGCAAGCTTGGATGCATAAATCGTCCTACAGAATTGTCTGAAAAACAAGCAGCAGCTTCGATTGGTCAAGGATTATTAATGGAATCTTACTCAGAACTCTTTTTATCTCATGGATATGTCGCATCACAGATCCTAATTACGAGAGGTGATTTTTCTGATGAAATTCGCTATGCCAATATGAAAAATACCCTAAACGTATTAATAGGGCGTGGAATAATCCCTATAATAAATGAAAATGATACTGTAACGGTTGACAGGTTAAAGTTTGGAGATAATGATACGCTGTCTGCAAAAGTTGCAGCGCTTATTGATGCAGATCAGTTAATTATTTTATCCGATGTTGATGGACTTTATAATAAAAATCCTAAAAATCCAGGAGCTAAAATGCTAGCAAGAGTCCATACCATTACTCCTGAAATTGAGGCGGCAGCAGGAGGGTCTGACAGTTCAGTAGGAACAGGTGGAATGAAATCAAAGCTTTGTGCGGTTAAGATTGCATTAGCATCTGGAATTGAATCATTTTTGGGGAAGGCTGGCACGAGGGACATCTTAATTGATGCAGTTAATGGTACAGCGAAGGGGACTTACTTTGAGCATAAGGCAAGCTCCTTTAATCTTGATGAGGAGCAGCAGTGGATTGCTTTTCATTCAGGACCAGAGGGGCAAATAATTATTGATCAAAAGATGAAAAGAAATTTTATCAATCAGAAGAAAAATATTTACCCTAAAGATATTAAAGAGATAAAGGGGAGGTTCAGTAGAGGAGCGGTCGTTAGAATTTTGGATGAGTTGGAAGAAGAACTTGGCATCGGCAGAGTTAATTATTCAAGCGATAGATTAAAAGCAAAGGATGATAACGCAAAAGCAGCCATAGATCTTGAAACCTTTGTATACTCTTGCGATTTTAATACACAAGAATTGGTATAAAAATATTAAGGAGGATGAGGGATGACGGAGAGATTGATTAAGAGTGTGACAGTAGAGGAACAGGCGGCAGCAGCTAAAAAGGCAGCAAAAATACTTGGTGCTCTAAAAACAAGTGAAAAAAATGAAGCATTAAGAATGTTGGCCGATGAGCTTGAAGCAGAATATAAATCTATATTAGCTGCAAACCAAAAAGATCTTCAAAGAGGAAGAGAAAATGGATTTGAAGAGGCTTTTTTAGATCGTTTGGAGCTTAATCATGAACGCATTTTAGATTTCGCAGAGGGTTTGCGTGCCATTGCAGAACTTGCTGATCCAATTGGGGATATTCTTTCAGCGTGGAAATTGGAAAATGGTCTGCAAGTAGAAGAAATACGCGTTCCTTTAGGTGTAATAGGCATGATTTATGAAGCACGCCCAAACGTAACGGTAGATGCTGCTGGACTGGCATTAAAATCTGGGAATGCGATTGTGCTTAAAGGCGGATCATCGGCGATTTTTTCCAATATAGAAATTGTAAGAATCATACACAATGCGCTGAAAAAGACAAAGGTTCCAAAAGAGGCTGTTCAATTTATTGCTGCTACAGATCGTAAAGCAACTCAACAGTTATTTACGCTGAAAAGCCATATTGATGTACTGATTCCTCGTGGTGGAGGCTCTCTTATTCAAACAGTTGTAGAAAATGCTACTGTACCTGTTTTGGAGACAGGAGTAGGCAATTGTCATATATACGTGGATAAAGAAGCTAATGTGCAGAAGGCTTTAAAAATTATTATTAATGCAAAAACAGATCGTCCAGCTGTGTGCAATGCATTGGAAACATTAATTGTTCATAAGGACTGGCTGGAAAGCCATAAAAAAGAATTGGGCAAAAAATTTGAGGAGCACAATATTCTTATTCATGGCGATCAAAAGGTAATGGCAGCACTGCCTAATGTATTGCCAGCGGATGAAAAGGATTGGGCAAATGAATATTTAAGCCTGGATATCGCTATTAAAACGGTTGGCAGTCTAGACGAAGCAATTGATCATATCGACCGATACGGTACAAAACATTCAGAAGCAATCATTACGGAAAATGAAGAAAATGTAAAAAGGTTTATGCAATTAACTGATGCAGCTGCTTTATACCATAATGCTTCAACACGTTTTACTGATGGAGGAGCTTTGGGGTTTGGAGCAGAGATTGGCATTTCCACGCAAAAGCTTCATGCACGAGGACCAATGGGGCTACCAGCCTTAACCACTAGAAAATATATCATAAGTGGAAACGGGCAAATAAGATAACCAAACAGTTTGTTTATCTTTTCTGATTTAGTCGGTAGATGCAGAGGAACAGCAAATATCTCCATTCTTAGCAATAATCCTATTTATTGGATATGAAAATCTAAAGAGTATTGGTATCACTCATTAATCTTAGAAAAAACTAAGTTGAGGGGTGAGAAATATCGTGACAGTTATTACAAATTTTGATCTGAAAAAAAGAGAAAAACAAATTAAATACGAAAGGTCTGTGCTGCGGGACATTTCTATTAAGGACTTAAAGGAAAAAGTAGCGAGATACTTTGGGTCTTCTAATTTAACTTCCAGTATGATTATGACTTCAGGAATTGAAGAGGCTTGTTATGATGTAGCAATTGAAGCGTTTTTGTTGGGAGCAAATTTCAGTAAATTCAATAGGTATGGGGAAAGCAGAGAAGAAGTTAAGAAGAGGTGTGTAGAGGAAGACAGACATCTAAAAGATACTTTATTTCATTTCTTACTCTATTGGGGAAGTAAAGAAAGCAGCAAAAATGAGTCTCTTCTTTATTTATGTGAACAATTTGTAGATGAGTGGTGGAACGAGGGTTTTGAAAAGGCAAATAAAAGAAGGAAATTAAAACTTCATTGATTTTTAATAGGGCAGTTGATTTTCTAAAAATAAGCTAGAGAATCAACTGCCTATTTAATCATTGTTTCAGTTCTAAACAATTTTCTTGTCCCATATATTATGGATAAGGACGAGCGGGCAGGCAGGGAGGATTGACTAGAACGGTGAATAAAAAAATGAAAATAGGTATATTTACAATAGGATTGGCACTCCTGTTTTTTATTTTGCAATATGACTTTTCAAATGATGATTCATGGGATGCATGGAATTTGCCCTTGACCGGAAAGATCATTGTAATTGACCCAGGTCATGGCGGTCCAGATGGCGGAGCAGGAGATAAGGATGTGCTAGAAAAGGACATTGCTTTAAATGTGTCTCTAAAGATAAGAGATTACTTACAGGAGCAAGGGGCATTAGTCATTATGACTAGAGAAGAGGATAAGGATTTAGCAAGTGAGGATACAAAGGGGTATCGTAATCGTAAGGTGGAGGATTTGAAAGAGAGACTGAATATTATCAATAAATCAGATGCAGATTTCTTTTTAAGCGTCCATCTAAATGCCATTCCTTCTTCTAAATGGAGTGGAGCACAAACATTTTATGCCCCGCATATTAAAGAAAACGAGGTAGCAGCAAAATTTATTCAAGACGAGCTGATTGAGAATTTAGAAAATACAACAAGAAAAGCAAAGCCTCTCGGAAGTGTCTATATATTAAAATATGCACAAAAGCCAGGAGCCCTTGTAGAAATTGGATTTTTATCCAATCCGACGGAAAAGCAAAATTTAATGAAAGAAGAATATCAGAATAAAGTGGCAGCTTCTGTGTATAAAGGGATTAGCCGTTATTTTACAAATGAAGAAGAAATTAAAGTAGAGGATTGAATATTGGGAGAGATGACAGAGGGGCAATTGCTCTCTTTTTTTTTTGCCTAGATACAATGCAGTTCTTCTAATGTAAACGTTATAAAAATATATGTTATAATGTTTGGTAAAATGAGGGGGGATTGTCATGATAACAAAAGATAAAATAGAAACCTTAGTAGAAAGTATGATAGATCCTTTTTTGCAAAAGACATTACTAGAGTTAAATTCCATAAAAGATTTGAAGTGGGATGAAGAGAAAAAGCATGTTAGCATAAAGCTTGCAGTTGCAAAGTTAGGTACACAATCGCAATTGGAATTGCAGGAAAATATTGTTTCCACTTTAAAGGGACATGGTGTAGATAGTGTAGGTTTGCGCTTTAGCGAGTTGCCAAGCCGATTGGTAAATGAAATACTGGCAGAGAAGAATGAAAAAGATAGTGTTAACCCTGTATATATAGCTATTGCAAGTGGAAAAGGTGGCGTAGGGAAATCAACTGTTTCTGTAAACCTTGCAGTATCCCTTGCTAGATCAGGGAAAAGAGTTGGAATAGTGGATGCTGATATATATGGATTTAGTGTTCCAGATATGATGGGAATTTCCAAACGTCCTCTTGTGGAGAATGAAAAAATTATACCAGTAGAGCGCTTTGGGGTAAAGGTAATTTCAATGGGCTTTTTTGTAGAGGATAATGCGCCGATTATATGGAGAGGGCCGATGCTCGGCAAAATGCTTACTAGTTTTCTAGAGGAAGTGCAATGGGGAGAGCTGGATTATCTTATTTTAGATTTGCCTCCAGGAACCGGAGATGTTGCTTTAGATGTACATACTATGCTTCCATCAAGCAAAGAAGTGATTGTAACCACTCCGCATCCGACTGCTGCATTTGTTGCGGCAAGAGCTGGAGCCATGGCTTTAAAGACAGAGCATGAGATATTAGGAGTTATTGAAAATATGTCTTATTTTGAGAGCAAGATTACTGGTGAAAGAGAATATGTGTTTGGAAAAGGTGGAGGCATTAAACTAGCAGAGGATTTGGATGTTCCTCTTTTAGGACAGCTCCCGCTAGCCCAGCCAGACTGGAATACAGAGGATTTTGCGCCATCTGTTTATCAAAAGGATCATATGTTGGGAAGAAAGTATCAGGAAATAGCAGAGAAGATAATAAAAGCTTTAGAAGTATAAAAAAGCAAGGAACTTCTGTTGGATAGGAGGTTCCTTGCTTTTTTACTAAGATTTACTGCTTATTGTTTCTTGAATGGAGGAGGCTTCTTTTGCTGCTTTATCCAAAAGCTCTTGAAACTTACTTTTAAAGGTAGGGGTATCCATTGTTTCTTGCATGATTTTTTCTAAATGCTCCCGATATTCCGTGCTTTTCAATACCTTTTTTATTTCAGATTCTATCGATGGATCCTGCAAAAGCTCTACCATCATTTTTCTATATTCTGAGTCCTTCATTAAATTTTTCAGTAGTTTTTCATTCTCTGTTTTCATGCTTTTGGCCATTGTTTCAGCGAACTCAGGATCTTTAAAATTCTCTTTCCAAAAATCAGCTGCTTTATCTGAAGTTAAAGTTTTTTCGATTGTTGTATTAATGGTTTTCTCATTCATCACTAAGTTTTGTTTTATTTCTTCATCGCTAATAACATCACGAATAGCTTTTTTTCCATCATCTGTTTTTAGTATATCCACAATCATTTTTTTTGTTTGATCATAATCCATCTGAGAAGAGGATTCGCTATCAGAACATCCGCTTAAAATTCCGACCAATAGAAAGATAACAACCCCTTTTTTTAGCACTGTCAACTGCCCCTTTCATGATATATCTTAGATGTATTATTCCTGCTAATCGTCTATATTATTTCACATAAAAAATAAAACATGCGAAAAGTTTAGCTGAGCAAACCTTCCGCATGTTTTTATTTGTTAATTAATCTCTTTGGACTTTGAGTGGGCGTTGGATATCATCGCTGAAACGGTGACAAAATTTAAATGCTTATCTTTTAGACTTTCAATGATGCTTGGAAGCGCATTGGCTGTTTGTTTAGCAGAGTCAGAAGCGTGTAAAAGTATAATATCTCCTTTTTTAGCGTGAGATATGTTTTTTAAGATTTTCTTTTTGCCTGGGTTCGTCCAGTCTTTCGAATCAACACTCCAGTGTACAAATGTATAGTTATATTGATTAGCGGTATTTAAAGCTTCCTGGTTAAAGTGACCGGTTGGTGCTCTAACAAGAGATATGTTTTTAATATTTAATTTGTCAAAGGCTGTTTTTGCCTTAGAAAGATCTTGAGCAACTTTTTCTGGCTTCACTTCTGAATAGTCAACATATTCATAACCAAGAATGCCAATTTCATGACCTTCTTTTACAATTCTGTTGACTGTGTCAGGGTGGCGTTCTGCCCAAGAACCAGCTAGGAAGAATGTAGCGCTAACATCTTCTTTTTTTAAAATATCAAGGATGGGTTCAGCACGTTCATCTCCCCAGCCGATATTAAATGTAAGTGCAATCCCTTTTTCCCCTTTATAAACTGCTTTTGGTCCATCTTTAGAAGAGAAAACAGGTATTTGTACAATATTCTCCATATACAAAAACCAGGCAGTGAAAAAAGAAACAATAATAATTAATGCGAACTGCTTTAAAGATTTTCTGTTTAGTACATAAAAGATATTCATATTTTTTCACCTCGTCCCAATTGTGCTTCTTGTCCAATACTATGTGAAGGGACGCGGGAAAATGACAAAAAAATGATAATAATAATATTTATGGCAATAATACAAAGAAATATCAACATTAATTTTTGATGTATATAAACATTTAAGAGAGGCAATCTAATATTTGTGCAAAGGGGTAGTGTATATGCTTGGTATATTATTGAACCAGCGAGAGGTAAAAGAGTTTGAGTATTTGCTTAAGCGAGAATTAGATGAGATTTTATTTGATCTAGAAGATGATCGGATTGATAGAAAAGTTAAATCTGCTATGATAATTCGATATAAAGAGCTTTTTTCTTTATTTAAAAGGATAGCTTCGCCTAAGGAATGTTTACAGTATGTTATGAAAGAAAATAAATATATTAATAAAATATAAAAAATAGATTGACTCTGTTTGGTTTTCTTGTTATATTAATAAGCGTCACTTCGAAAGAAAAAAACAAGTGAAAAAAATGCTTGTTTTATCGATTGAGATATGTTATTATTTTAAAAGTCGCTTCTAAAGTGACGAGAAATAAATTGCTCTTTGAAAACTGAACAAACAAAACGTCAACAATATTCGTTTTATAACCCTCGTTGTAAAACGAAACAACAAGCAATACAAAAAAGCTAGAGTTTAGCATGAGCTAATCTTACTCTTTATTGGAGAGTTTGATCCTGGCTCAGGACGAACGCTGGCGGCGTGCCTAATACATGCAAGTCGAGCGGACTTAAAAAGCTTGCTTT
>Ga0182742_1002265_pt1 | contig 21757 bp, 15 predicted proteins | sample eDN5th37CBELigMG_FD_128880 | JGI IMG/M metagenome (GOLD analysis project Ga0182742, IMG submission 128880) | Enriched Miracle-Growth compost microbial communities from Emeryville, California, USA - eDNA 5th pass 37_C BE-Lig MG (version 2)... ... | reverse complement strand
CTTCACCAGCGTTTCCACGGCAATGCGTGCGCGCTTGTCCTGCGCCAGCACCGCATCTACCACCGCATCGGAGATGGCGTCCGCCATCTTGTCCGGATGACCTTCGGAGACCGACTCGGACGTGAAGAGATAATTGTTCGCCATGGACTGGATCCTGAATTTCTCGTGATCGATCAGAACTTCCGCCGGGACACGGTGAAAGTCTCGTCGTTGAACCAGAGCCCGCCGTGCTTGCGCAGGACCTCCTGCGTGGCCTCGAGGTACCTGCCGTCCGTCACCACCGATTCGAGGCGCTCGTCCTCGATCTGGTTGACGTAGATGGCGGCGTTCCATGCGGCGAACAGCGTCGACGTGCCGATGCGATCCGAGATTTCGGAAGGCATCGTGTGCATCTCGTACCGGAGCATCGCCTTGTCTTCCGGCAAGGCGCTCAGCACGTAGTCCCGCACTTCGCGTCCCAGCTCGGTTTTCAGCGCCGCGAGCAGCGCGTGACGGTCGACGCGGAACGGGTCTTCGCCCGGCCAGATTTTCTGGACGATCTCCATCGCGGGGTCATGTCCCGCTGACTGAACTGCAAGGAGCCGGCCACCCGGCGCGAGGCTTCTCACAAGCGGGCTGAGCACTTTGCTCGCCTTGAACGCGGCGGACATGCGCGCCCGCCAGGGCTGCGAGGCGAGAATGAAGTCGTAGCTTTCGAATACGCGGCCCGGCTTCGGGATCACGCCGTCCAGAAGGAACTTGTGATCCTCCCGGTACAACACGAGAACGGATGGCCTCCGGTACCTTGGATTCCCGGTGACAGGGCTGGGCGTTGTCTGCCAGCCCTCGGTGAGCATCTGGTGCAGGCCTTCGATCTGCTCCGCGTAGTCGTAAGCGGAGTTGCCGGTGAGGCGCACCTCCTGCCAGTTCAGCGCCGCTGCGATATGCGCATCCCGCGGCATCAGGCGCGGCGCCTCGGAGTAGTTCAGGTTGGTGACGACCACGACGGTTGCAGGGTGCTCCTGAAAGCGATCCGGCAGCTTGTCGAGGCCCAGGCGGACGTCCTCGAGGCTTATTTCCTTGGCGACGGCGAGGAGGGGGACCGTCGGGTAGAGGCGATGCGTGCTCCTCATCACCCCACAGAGCACCGTGGCATCGCCCATGCCGGCGTCGAAGATGCGCAGGCAGGGCGGCGAGGGCTGTATCTGTTTCAGCTCCTGCGTGACGCGCCGGATGATCGCGGCTTTCTCGTTGCAGGTGTTTACGAAGGCCAGGTACTTCTGCCGGTTGTCGTAGAACCGGAAGGGAGTAGGCGGATCCGCGGGAATCGGATCGGGTCTCAAGCTCGTCGCGGTCACGTTTCTTCCCCCTCGTCGAAAGTGCCTGGAACTTCGCTCAGGCAGAGGGTGCCGCAGGAGCCGCGCGCGATGCCATGCGCAGCCCCGAAATTAACGGGCTTGGTCCGCCGTGCGGAGAAGGGCCGCGTACGTGGCTCGCGCCCGACGCGGCCCCCGATCCTCAGTCGGCAGTGGAAGTGGCGGCGGTGCCGCTCGTGAGGCCGCGCTTTTCCAGCAGCGGGCCGATCTGCGGGTCGTGACCGGCGAAGTTGCGGAAGAGCTGGGTCGCTTCTTCGCTTCCGCCGCGCGAGAGCAGCGCCTTGCGGAAGTGATCTCCGTTCTCGCGCTTCAGGCCGCCGTTCTTCTTGAACCATTCGACCGTGTTCGCATCGAGGATCTCGGACCAGATGTACGCGTAGTACCCGGCGGCATATCCGCCCATGATGTGACTGAAGTACGTCGTCCGGTACCGCGGCGGCACTGCCGGGAATGCGATGCCATCGGCCGTCAGCGCGGCGGATTCGAATTTCAGCACGTCGTTCGCGGAGGGCACCTGTTCTGCGCTGATCTGGTGCCAGCGCTGATCGAGCATCGCGGCGCCAAGGTACTCGGTGGTCGCGAAGCCCTGGTTGAATTTCGAGGCCGCGATCACCTTGTCGAGCAGCTCCTGCGGAATCGGCTCGCCCGTCTTGTAGTGCTTCGCATAGTTCTTGAGGACGGAAGGCCATTCCGCCCACATCTCGTTCACCTGCGACGGGAACTCCACGAAGTCCCGCGGCACGCGTGTGCCGCTGAAATACGGGTACGTCACGTTCGAGAACATGCCGTGCAGGGCGTGGCCGAACTCGTGGAACGCGGTCGTCACCTCATCCCAGGTGAGCAGGGTGGGCTCGCCGGCGGGCGGCTTCGGGATGTTCAGGTGGTTCGCGACCACCGGCCGCTCGCCCGTCAGCTTCGATTGCGAGACATAGGAGTTCATCCAGGCGCCACCGCGCTTGGATTTCCGCGCGTACATGTCGGCGATGAAGATGGCGAGCGGCTGGCCGTTCGCATCGAACACGTCGTACACGCGGACGTCCGGGTGATACACGGGCAGGTCCTGCCGTCGCTTGAACGTGAGCCCGTAGAGCTGGTTGGCCGCGTAAAAGACGCCGTTTTCGAGGACGTTCGTGAGCTCCAGATACGGCTTGAGCTGCGATTCGTCGAAGGCGTACTTCGCCGCGCGGACCTGCTCCGAGTAGTACGACCAGTCCCACGGCTCCAGGCGGAAGCCGCCGCCTTCCTTGTCGATCATCGCCTGCAGATCCGCCGCTTCGCGCTTCGCATTGGCGATTGCGGCCGGCGCAAGCTCGCCGAGCATGCGGTTCACGGCGTCCGTCGTGCGGGCGGTCTGGTTCTCGAGACCGTACGACGCGTAGTTCGGATAGCCGAGCAGGCGTGCGCGTTCGGCACGCAGCTTCATCGTCTTGCTGATGATTTCGCGGTTGTCGTACTTGCCGCCGTTGCTGCCCCTCGCGATGGAGGCTTCGTGGATGCGTTGGCGAAGGGCACGGTTCTTCAGCTGCGATTCGAGCGGCTGGCCGGTGGTGTTGAGGAGCGTGAGAACGTACTTGCCTTCGAGCCCGCGGGATTTCGCTTCATCCGCCGCGGCGGTGATCTGCGCGGGCGTGAGGCCGTCCAGATCCTTCACGTTGTCGACGACGACGGCGGCGGCGTTCACTTCGTCGAGAACGTTCTGGCTGAACTGGCTCGAGAGCGCCGCCAGCTCCGCGTTCATCTGTTTCAGCTTTTCCTTGTCTTTCTCGGAGAGCTTCGCGCCTGCGCGCACGAAGTCGTTGTAGTAGCGCTCGACGAGGCGCACCCCTTCGGGGTCGAGCTTCAGCGAGGCACGATTCTGATACAGCGTCTCGATGCGCGCGAAGAGCTTCGGGTTGAGGTTGATGGTGTCGTCATGCGCGGCGAACTTCGTTGAGTACTCGCGGCGCAGGGCGTTGCGGGCGTCGTTCGTGTCCGCCGCTACCAGGGCGCTGAACACGGTCGTCGCGCGGTCCAGCACCTTGCCGCTTTTTTCGAGGGCGATGAGGGTGTTCTCGAACGTGGGCGGGGCGGGGTTGTTGGCGATCGCCTCGATTTCCTTCAGCTGCTCCGCCATGCCCGCGTCGAAAGCGGGGGCGAAGTGACTGTCCCGGATCTTGTCGAACTGCGGGTACTGAAACGGCAGTGGGCTTTCCGTGAAGAAAGGATTCGGGGTGGAGTCGGCTTGAGCGTGGGCGTGCATGGCGATTCCAGCAGTGGCGAGCAGCGCTGCTTTGAGCAGGAGTTTCATGAGTGGGGGTAAGTGGTTCCAGGAAAAGATGGGGCGGGACATTACAGGCTGGGCGGTTTGGAAAACAGGAGGCGGCGGGGGAGTGGGGGCACGGGTGAGCGGATTTCGTGCGCTGGTGGGCGCGAGGTGGGGCCCTCAGTCGCCGGGGGCTCGGGACGGGGAAGCAGGGAGCCCTCAATCGCCGGGCGGCTCAGAGCGGAACGAGAGGCCCTCAAAAGCCGGGGCGGCTCGGGGAACGAGAGGCCCTCGGTCGCCGGGCGGCTCGGAGGGGAACGTGAGGCCCTCGGTCGCCGGGCGGCTCGGAGCGGAACGAGAGGCCTCCAGTCGGCGGGCGCGCGGAGAGGTTGGGTATTCATTGTCGCCGCCGGCCGCGGCTAAGCGCGGCGTGCCGCGCAAGCGAAGGCGGCGGCGGCGCGCGGTCCGGGTTTTGCGGGGGCCTATACTGCTGACACAAGGTCCACCTGTCCGGCCCGGAGGGTGCGTTGCAGGCTGGGAAACTCTACGGGTCGCTGCGGGGGTGGCCTGGAGCCTGGCAGTCGGGGGCGCGAGCATGTCGACGCGAACCATCTCGAAGAGCAACCGGAAGTGGCTGTTTCTTGCCCTCGCCGTGGCGGGCCTCGTGGCGGCGTACGCGCTGTTCGGGTTCTACGGTGTACCTCGAATCGTGCGCTCCCAGGTTCTGGGGTTCGTCGCCGAGAACTACGGGCGGCAGGCCGAGCTCGGCCAGGTGCGCTTCAACCCGTTCACCTTCGTTCTGGAGGCGCGGGACTTCTCGATGCCGGATGCGGATCGCGAGCGCATGCTGGCGTTCGATCGCCTGCACGTCGATCTGGATCCGGCGTCGGCCTGGCGCCTGGCGCCGAGCTTCACGGCCATCGAGCTCGACCGGCCCTACATCCGCACGGTCGTTCGCCCCGACGGATCGCTGAACCTTGAGGATCTCGCGAAGCCGTTCCCCGCAGACTCCGAAGAAGAAGAGCCGGCGCGACTCTTCGTCGACCGCTTCGTCGTGAGTGGCGGCGAGATCGCGTTCGAGGACCGCTCGCGCCCGTCGCCCTTCCGCGCGCATCTGCGGCCTGTGAGCTTTGATTTGCGGGATTTCAGCACGACGGGGCAGACGGGCAACGTCTATGCGCTGCGCGGCGCGTCCACGCGCGGCGAGCGGTTCGCATGGGACGGCAGGTTCGCCGTCAATCCGCTCGGTGCGCGCGGCCGCTTCGAAGTGACGGATCTCGAGGCGCGCACGATCGCCTCCTACCTGGAGGACTCGCTGGATTTCGAGCTTTCCAACGGGCGGGTCGCGCTGACCGGCGACTACGACTTTGCCGCCGTCGATCCCGTGAGCCTGATCGTGAACGTGCAGAAGATCTCGGTCGCGGGACTTGGGATCCGGCCGCGCGGAGGGGACCTCGACTACGTTCAGGATGCGAGCGTGGACCTCGGCGGAGTGCGACTGGATCTGGCTCGCGAGCGCGTGGACGTCGGCAGCGTGAGGCTCACGGCCGGCACAGTGCGGGCCTGGAGGGATGCCGAAGGAAAGATCAACCTGACCGAGCTGATGCCGGACGAGTCGACGGAAACGCCGCCCGAGCGCAAATCGTCACCGCAGACGGCTTCCGCCGCAGAAGCGCCTCGCCCCGCCACAACAGTCGCCACCGCCTCGCGCGTGGCCCCGAACACTGCGTCCGCGACTCCAGCCTCGGCCGCGGAAACGGCCGGCCCCTCGGCCGCCGCTCCGGCCACTGCCTCGGACGGGCCGCCCACGCCCGACGGTCCGGCCACTGCCTCGGACGGGTCGCCCACGCCCGACCCGGCTCCCATCCCGACGCGACAGGCTTCCGCTCCTCAAGCCGACGAGCCGAGTGAATCTGAATCCGGGTGGCTCGTCTCCGTGCCCGACATCGCCGTCGAGAACCTGCGCGTCGAGGTCGAGGACCGCTTCGTAAAGCCCGCCGCGAAGTTCGTTATCGCCCCGATCTCCGCGCAAGTGAAAGGCTACTCCACCGCAGCGGGCGTCGAGCTCGAGGCAGACGCGAAACTCCGCATCGACGAATCGACCGACGTCTCAGCCAACGCGAAGCTGTCTCCAGAGGCCGGCACCGTCGCCGCGCATGTCGACGTGAAGTCCCTGAACCTTCCCTCGCTCCAGCCGTATCTCAACACGTACACGCAGGTCTCGGTGCTGTCCGGCTCGCTGACTACCGGACTCGACATCGAGCGCAACGCGAACGGCGTGCTCACCGTGAAAGGCGACTCCGACGTAGAGAAGCTCCGCCTGATCGACAACGCACTCAAGGAGGACATGCTGAAGTGGGACCACCTCCACGTCGCCGGCATCGACTACGTTTCGCAGCCCGCGCGCCTGCGCATCTCCAACATCGCCGCTCGCGCTCCCTACGCGCGCTTGATCATCGCCCCCGACCAGACGCTGAATCTCACGAAGGCGCTCAGCCCCGCGCCGGGCAGCTCGCCGGCAGCCGTGCAAACCGTCCAGACCGGCACCGGCGAAACCAAGGCCCCCGGCGGCAATCCCGGCGAAATGAAGATCAGCATCGGCACCGTGCGGGTGACGGACGGCTCGGCGAACTTCGCGGATTTCTGGATTCAGCCCAACTACGCGGTCAGCATCCAGAACATGAACGGCACGGTCACCGGCCTGTCGTCCGATGCGAAATCGCGAGCGAAAGTGAAGCTCGAAGGCAAGGTGGACCGGTACGCGCCGGCGAACATCGAGGGCGAGATGAATCTTCTCTCCGCCGCGCTCTTCACCGATATGAAGGTGAGCTTCAAGGGCGTGGAGATGACGTCGGTCACTCCGTACTCAGGCCGCTTCGCCGGCTACAAGATCGAGAAGGGAAAGCTCTCCATCGACGTGGCGTACAAGATCGACAACCGCGCATTGAGTGCCGAGCAGAAGTTCGTGATCGATCAGCTGCAGCTCGGCGAACGCGTGGAGAGCCCGGACGCCGTGCATCTGCCGCTGAAGCTCGCCGTCGCGTTGCTGAAGGATCGCAACGGAGTCATCGATCTCGACCTGCCGATCAGCGGCAGCCTGGACGATCCCGAGTTCCGCATCGGCCCGATCATCTGGAAGGCGGTCGTGAATCTCCTCACGAAGGTGGCGACCGCGCCCTTCGCGTTGCTTGGGAATCTCTTTGGCGGCGGAGAGGAGATGAACCTCATCGAGTTCGCGCCTGGCGAGTCGACGCTCGATCCGACCGCACAGGAGAGACTCGCGTCGATGGTGAAAGCCCTGCAGGAGCGGCCGCAACTGCAGCTCGAAGTTCCCGTGGCGTGGTCCCCCGAAGTGGACGCCGAACCGCTCGCTGCGCGAAAGATGGATGAGCGACTCCAGTCGCTCGCGTCGGAGCAAAACGGCGGTGGCTCGGGATCCACGAATGCCCGTGAAACGAAAGGCACCGGGCCGCGCGCCGACGAAGGCGGAGCCCAGCGCGTTTCGACGCGCGGTGAACAGCAGAGTGACGCTGGTGACGCGAAAGCGCCCGCGGCGGACGATCCAGCGAAGCGCTTCGATCTGCTGCTCGCCCAGTATCGCGCCGACTTCGGCGCCGAGGCTCCACCGCCGCCAGCAACGGCGGCGCTTCTCGATCTTCCGAAACGAAAGCGCGATCCGGCAGCCTACACGGCAGCGAACGATGAGCTCGAAAAGCTCATCCGCGAGAAGGTGACCGTCTCGGAATCCGAATTCCAGGAGCTCGCCCAGGCGCGCGCCCGTGCAATCCAGGACGCGTTGCTTGGCTCGGGCGAAATCGACAACACGCGCGTCTTCCTCCTCGCCGCGAGCCCCACGAAGCCGACGGACGGCAAACTTCAACTCGCGCTCAGTCTCAAGTGATCCGCACCTCTGGCCGTGTTGCGGTTCCCCCGGCCTGAGCGTCGGCGCCGCCCGGGCGCGGTCGCCTATCATCCGCCCACGCTGAAAGCAGCATCACGATCGGAAACGGGGAGCGGATATGGACGAGCAGAACCTCAACCGGCGGCACATTCTCGGCGGCATGGCGGCAGCGGGCGCGACCGGGCTGCTCGGCGCGGCAGGTGCACGCATCGCGCAGGCACAGAACGCACCCGCGGCTCCCACTGCGGCAGATGACCCCGGTCCGTCGCAGCCCCCGCAGATCAAGGACCCGAAAGACAAGGTCGCGTACGTCACCGGCGGTTCCAGCGGCATCGGGCTCGGCATCGCGCGCGTGTTCCACGAAGCCGGCATGAAGGTCGTGCTCGGCTACCAGAGCGACAAGAACATCGCGGAAGCGCTCAAGCACTTCCCCGCGAACGATCCGCGCATTCACACGGTGAAGCACGATGTGATGGATCGCGACGCGTGGGAGCGCACGGCGGACGAAATCGAGAAGAAGTTCGGCCCCTTGCACATCCTCGTGAACAACGCGGGTGTCGGCATCCAGGCGCCAGCGAGCACGGGCACGGTTAAGGATTGGGAGTGGGGTCTCGGCGTGAACCTCTGGGGCCCGATTTACGGCGTGAACACATATGTGCCGCGCATGCTCGCCGGCAAACAGGGCTCTCACATCGTCACGACCACTTCGACCAGCGGCATCCTGCCCGGCAGCGGCGCGGGCATTTACACGGTCGCGAAGATTGCAGCGGTCGGCCTCATGGAAGAGCTGCGACATGAATTGCGGAACACCAACATCGGTACCACCGCGTTCATCCCCGGTCTCACCACCTCGAACATCGGCGACAGCGAGCGCAATCGCCCGGCGTCTCTCAAAAACGAGGGCCCGCCGGCCGTCGCGCCCGGCACGCAGCCGCGCACGGGCGGCCCTGCCGGGCCTCGTCCTCCGCGCCCGCCCGCCAACGCGAATTCGGAGTACGGGCCGTTTGCGGTGAGACCGCAGGATCCTTATGTCGTGGGCTGGCTCGTGCTCGATGGAATCCTGAACAACGACCTCTTCGTGGTCGCGCAGCCGGAGTACCGCGCGGGCGTCGAAGCGCGCTGTAACGCGTTGCTGGAGTCGATGGTGGCATTCAAGCCGCTGCCGCCCGAGATGTATCGCGGAAATGTGTATCGCACGCCCATCTTCCGGCAGGAGATCGCCCACCGTAAGGCGACGCAGAAGCGCAACATCAAGGGCATCTGAGCCCGTCTCACGTGGGGATCGCGAGCGGTCGCGGTCCCCACGGCCGGCCGTTAACGAATTCTTAAAAGGTTTCGGGCCGCTCTCGGGTACGATTTGCCGCGGGCGCGGCCCATCGCCCCGCCGGATCGTTCATGGCCCCATCCAGCATTCTGCTCGTCGAAGATGACCGCATGCTCTGCGATGCGGTTGCCGCCGCGCTCAGGCAGGACGCCTGGCAGGTGGACACGGCGCACGACGCGAAATCCGCGCTCATCGCGCTGGTGGATCACGCGTACACGGCGCTTCTTCTCGACCTGGGTCTCCCCGGCGGCTCCGGCCTCGAAGTCCTGCGCACCGTCCGCGCCCGGTACGACGCCACTCCCGCGCTGATCATCACGGCGCGGGATCAGCTGGGCGATCGCATCCGCGGTCTCGATGCCGGTGCCGACGACTACATCGTCAAACCGTTCCAGATCGACGAGTTGCTCGCCCGGCTCCGCGCGGTGCTCCGGCGTTCAAGTGGCCACGTGGCGCCCGTGCTTCAGTATCGGAACATCGTCGTGGACCCTGCCAGACGAGCTGTCACGCGCGGCGGACAACCCGTGCGCCTGAGCGTGCACGAGTACCGAACGCTGCTCGCGCTCATGGAGCGCCAGGGCAGGGCGGTCGCCCGCAGCCATCTGGAGGACCTCATCTACGGCGGCTCAGCATCCATCGAGAGCAACACGATCGCCGTGTACATCCACCAACTCCGGCGCAAGCTCGGCGAGAACCTCATCGCGACGGTGCACGGGTTCGGATATCGGCTCGGCGAGGAGCAATAGCGTGCACCGAAGCGGTCACAGCGTTGATTCGCTTCGCGTCCGGCTGGTCGGCACGCTGCTCGCCATCTTCATCGTCACCTGGTTCGTCGTCGGGCTTTACGTCTGCATGCAGTTCGCGAAAGCCCGGAGCGGCTCGATGGACGACGGGCTTGGCGAAGTGGCGCGCGTCCTGCTGCTTTCCATGCCGAGCGACATCGGCCACGTCCCCTCGGGTGGCTCCAACCTTGAGCTCCGAAGAGGCGAATCCGCGAGCCTGGAGAAGCTCGGCAAGCTTGCTTTCCAGGTGTGGGTGAAACCGCGCCGTGAGGTCGTCGTGCGTTCGGCTGGTGCCGCCGCCACTCCACTCAAACCCGATTTCGAGGACGGCTTCGCGACCGTCATGCTGGATGGAGTGGAGTGGCGCGTCTATGCGATCTCGGACGCGCGCAACGAAGTACAGGTGCAGGTGGGAGAGCCCACCAGCGCGATGTTCGCCGAGCTGAAAAAGGGCCTGGCCTACGCGCTACTGATTTCGTTCATCGCCATCGTGATCGTCGGGGCGTCCCTGAAGCTCGTCGTTCGCTGGTCGCTGAAACCGATCGTCACGATCCAGTCCGCCATCACCTCGCGCCATGCGCTCGATCTCACGCCACTTCCGGACAAAGGGCTGCCGGATGAGGTACGGCCGCTGGTTGTATCGTTCAATCGCCTGCTGTCGCGACTGGATCAGACGCTGCAGGCGGAGCGCAGGTTCTTCACCGAGGCCGCGCACGAGCTGCGCACGCCGCTCGCCGTGCTCCTCACGCACGCGCAAGTCGCACAACGGGCGCAGACGCTAGAGGAGGCGCGAAGCGCGCTGGATCAGCTCGCGCGAGGCGTCGAGCGCAGCACGCGCCTGTCCCAGCAGCTGCTGGACTCCGCGAGGCTGAATGTCGAAAAGCATGCGGGCGAGCAAGGTCCCCTCGAGCTTGCGGACATCGTCGCGGTAGTCACGCACGAATTCGAGGTGATGGCGGCCCAGAAAGGCCAGTCGATCACTCTTCACACCGAGCCAGGCGTCATTCGCGGCAACGTCGACGAGTTGGGGATTCTCGTCAGGAACCTCGTCGACAACGCTTTGAGATACGCGGGACGAGGCGCCCGCGTGGCCGTGCGATGCGTGCGCGACGCAAGCCGCGTGCGCCTGGAAATCCTCGACGACGGCCCGGGCGTGCCGGAAGCCGACCGCGAGCGCATCTTCGATCGCTTCTATCGTGCGCCCGGCAACGGCGAGCGGGGCAGCGGGATAGGCCTTGCACTTGTCTCACGTATCGCGCAACTGCATGACGCAACCGTTACGACGGGCGTAGGGCTCGACGGTCGGGGCTTCGGGATCAACATAGCCTTCAACGTTATCGACGATGCGGGCGTTTCGCACGAGGCGTCACCCTCTGCCGACAATGACAAACCGGTAGAGCTGCGACCCGCTCCGGCATCCTCTTAATGCTTTATTAAACCCGCATTCGAAGAATTGCATCCGGTCTTCCAGCTCGGATGCAGACGTGAAATCCCGCCTACTCATCTCGACGGTCGTTGTCCTGGTTGCCGGCGCGAGCGCAATTCTGCTTCTCGCCAACAGACGCACAGAGGCGACGGTGGCCGCGGCTCCCGCGCCGGCGCTGACCGTCACCAGTGCCACGCCTCGCTCGGTGCAATGGTCTGACACATTTGAAGCCTCAGGTGTGATCGCCCCCTGGCAGGAGGCGATCGTCGGCACGCAGATCGGCGGCTACCGCCTTCTCGACGTGCGCGCGAATGTTGGCGACCAGGTGAAGAAGGGCCAGCTTCTCGCGGTGCTCGACCCGGATCTGCTGCGTGCCGAGGAGCGGCAACTCGAAGCCGCTTGGGAGCAGGCCGAGGCCGATCGTCAGCGAGTCCTCAAGCTCAGGAGCAGCCGCGCCGTGAGCGAGCAGGAGGTGCTAGAGAACGTCACCCGCGCGAAGACCGCTCTCGCCGCACTCGAAGCCAAACGCCTCGAGCTGCGATATACGCGCATCCTTGCGCCGGACGACGGTGCTATCAGCTCGCGCACGGCGACGGTCGGCGCGGTGATGCCAGTGGGTCAGGAGCTGTTCCGGCTCATTCGCGCGAATCGCCTGGAATGGCGCGGAGAGCTCACTGCCGCGCAACTCTCGCGCGTGCGTGCGGGCCTGCGGATCAAGTTGACGCTCCCGGACGGCAACGAGGCGACTGCAACGGTGCGACAAACCGCGCCGTCTCTCGATCCGCAATCCCGGCTCGGGATCGTCTATGCCGATCTCGACTCGGGCAGTCCCGCGCGCGCGGGCATGTACGCGAATGGTCGCGTCATGCTGGACAGCACTCCCGCGCTGGTCGTGCCGGCGGAAAGCGTAGTGATTCGTGACGGGCGCAATTACGTGGTCACTCTCGCGGGAGAGGGCTCGACGCCGAAAGTCTCTCTCCAGCTTGTAACGGTCGGGCGCCGCGAGGGCGGAGAGGTGGAGGTGGCTCGCGGCTTGCGAGTCGACGATCGAGTTGTCGTGAGGGGCGCCGGACTCCTGAACGACGGCGACATCGTGCGAGTGGCACCGGCCCGGCCAGAGTCGCCTCCCGCTCTCGCGGATGCCACCACGAAGATCGAGCCATGAATCTCGCGACCTGGTCGATCCGCAATCCGATTCCCGCGATCCTGCTCTTCGCGCTTCTTACGCTGGCGGGGCTCTGGGGGTTCAGGGCGCTGCCGATACAGAGCTTCCCGGACATCGACCTGCCGACCGTCAACGTGACGCTCGTGCAGCCGGGCGCGGCGCCCGCGCAGCTCGAAACGGAAGTCGCGCGAAGAGTGGAGGATTCGCTCGCGACGCTCTCCGGCCTGAAACACCTGCGCACGTCGATCACGGATGGACAGGTGACCATCCTTGTCGAGTTCGTGCTCGAAAAGAATCTGTCGGACGCGCTCATCGAAACCAAGAATGCCGTGGACCGCGTGCGGTCCGAGCTGCCCACGGAGCTTGAGCAGCCCACGGTCAGCGCGATCGATGTCGCGAGCGACCCGGTCCAGGTCTATTCCGTCGAATCGACGCGAATGGACGAGGAAGCGCTGTCGTGGTTCGTGGATGACACGGTCGAGAGGACCGTGCTCGGCGTTCCGGGCGTGGGCCGATTCGAGCGGGTGGGCGGAGTCCAGCGAGAGGTTCGCGTCGAAGTGGACCCGGTTCGCCTCGCGGCGCTCGGGGTGACAGCGTCGGATGTATCCCGGGCGCTGCGCCAGGTTCAGCAGGAATCCTCCGGCGGGCGCGGCCGGCTCGGCGCTGGCGAGCAGTCCGTACGCACGATCGCGACCGTTCGCCAGGCATCCGAGCTCGAGGCCTTCCCCATCGCGTTGCCCGGCGGGCGCGAGGTGCGGCTGGATCAGGTCGCCACCATTCACGACAGCATTGCGGATCGGAGTCAGGCGGCTCTGCTCGATGGCAAACCTGTCGTGGGTTTCAGAATCTTTCGTGCGAGAGGTTTCGACGAAACGCGCGTGGCGGAAGGCGTGCGCGAGGCGCTCGCGCGGCTCGAGAGCCACGATTCCACACTTCGCTTCACGGCGGTCTCGGGCTCGGTGGACTACACGCTTGAGCAGTACGCCGGATCGATGGCGATGCTTTATGAGGGCGCGTTGCTCGCCGTGCTCGTCGTGTGGGGGTTCCTGCGGGACTGGCGTGCGACGCTGGTCGCGGCCGCCGCGCTTCCATTGTCCATCCTCCCAGCGTTTGCGGCGATGGCATGGCTCGGCTATTCGCTCAATACGCTCACGTTGCTGGCACTCGCGGTGGTCGTCGGAATCCTGGTCGACGACGCGATCGTCGAAGTGGAGAACATCGAACGTCACAGCAGGATGGGTAAATCCATCCTGCAGGCGACGACGGATGCAGTGACCGAAATCGCGTTGGCTGTTGTCGCGACGACGATCAGCCTCGTCGTCGTGTTCCTGCCGACCGCGATGATGAGTGGTGTGCCCGGGCTCTTTTTCAGGCAGTTCGGCTGGACCGCGGTGATCGCGGTGCTTGCCTCGCTACTCGTTGCACGCCTTCTGACGCCGATGATGGCGGCGTACCTGCTCAAGCCGCGCGCGGAACACCAGCAACGGGACGGCCGGATCATGAACTGGTATCTGTCCGCCGTTCGTTGGTGCCTGGCCCACCGGCGCACCACGGTTCTCGCAGCGGCGGGATTTTTCATGGGATCGCTGGCGCTCGTGCCGCTCATCCCGACGGGTCTCGTTCCGGCTTCGGATCGCGGATACACGACGGTGAGCGTCGAGCTTCCGCCGGGAAGCTCGCTGGAGAACACGCTCGAAGTGTCGGAGCTCGCTCGCGCTGCGCTCGCCGACATCCCCGGAATCAGCAGCGTCTTCACGACCATCGGAGACACTGCGGATGCGGGCGGCGGCATGCAGCAGGCAGGCGAGGTGCGAAGGGGGGCTTTGACGCTGACATTGGCGCCCCGGGATCAACGCGCCCCACAAGTCGACATCGAGAACGCCATTCGCCGGAAGCTGGTCGACGTCCCCGGCGCGCGCTTCACTCTCGGAAGCGGCGGCATCGGCGAGAAGATGCAGCTCATCCTCGCGGGCGACAACGACGTCGTCCTGAAATCCACGGCACAGGCGCTCGAGCGCGAGCTTCGAGGCGTCGGCCTTTCCAACGTCAACTCCACGGCGACCCTCGAACGGCCGGAGATCGTCGTGCGCCCGGACGCCCGGCGCGCTGCCGAACGAGGCGTGACGACCGCCGCCATCGGCGACGTCGTCCGGATCGCGACGAGCGGGGATTTCGATGCGCAGGTCGCGCGGCTCAATCTGGATAACCGGCAGGTGTACATCCGGGTGCGGATCCCGGACGCCGCTCGCGAGAATATCGAGACGATCGCGAACCTCCGGGTGAGCGGACGCGAGGGGCTGGTGCCTCTCGCAAGCGTGGCCACGCTCTCGGTCGAGAGCGGCCCGTCGCAGATCGATCGTTACGACCGCCTGCGATACATCATCGTGAACGCGGATCTCGGCGGGATGCCGCTGGGTGAGGCGCTGGCCGCCGCGATGGAGCTTCCGTCCGTCAAAGGCATGCCTTCGAGCGTGAAGTTGATCGAGACCGGCGACGCGGAGATCGCCGGTGAGCTGGCCTCCGGATTCGGCATGGCAATCGTCGTCGGAGTCTTGTGCGTATTCTCGGTGCTCGTGCTGCTGTTCAAGGATTTCCTGCAGCCGGTCACGATCCTCTCCGCCATTCCGCTCTCCCTCGGCGGCGCGCTCGTCGCGCTGCTGGTCGCGCGGAGCGAGCTGGACGTGCCCGCAATGATCGGGCTCGTGATGCTGATGGGTATCGTCACGAAGAACTCGATCCTGCTGGTCGAGTACGCCGTGGTGGGCATGCGGGAACGGGCGATGTCCCTGCGGGACGCGCTCATCGATGCCTGTCACAAAAGGGCGCGGCCAATCGTCATGACGACGGTAGCCATGATTGCGGGAATGTTGCCCATCGCTCTCGGGCTAGGCGCGGATGCGAGCTTCCGGCAGCCGATGGCGACGGCGGTGATCGGAGGCCTGCTGACTTCGACCGCGCTCAGCCTGCTCGTGGTACCGGTGGTATTCACCTACGTTAACGGTTTCGAGCAGTGGGTCCGGGCGCGCGCGACGCGCCCGGGATCAGCTGTCCTTCAGCATACGGAGCTCACTCAATGAAGGTCGGAGAAGGGTCGATGCCTGCCGTCGCTCTGTTCCTCGAAGGGACGATTCGCAGCGTGGAGGCGCTGCAGAGGATCGTATCCGGGCTGCAGAACGGCGGCCGAAGGGTGTATGTCTTCGCCGCGGCGGGGTCGCGATCACCAAAGCGGCCCGGTTCTCGCTCGCATCACATCGTCCGCGGTCACGAATGAGCCAGTGTTTCCCCAGGCGTTGCGGATGAAGTTCACAACGTCCGCCACCTGCGTGTCGGACAGATCCTGCGAAAAGGGCGGCATGCCGAAAGGGCGCGGATTGCCAGTGGTTCCCGGCGGATAGCCCCCGTACAGCACCATGCGGATGGTGTTGACCGGCGGGTTCAGCGTGACCGAGCGATTGTTCGCCAGGGCGAGCGCGGCGGGTGGACGGCCTTCGCCCGAGTCCCCGTGACACTTCGCGCATCGGTCCTCATAAAGAGGCTTCCCACGATTGAGCGTCGCGGTCCGCGCCCTCTCGCTGAATTGATTTCGGGGCGGAACCGACTGCGATGGTCCCTCGGGCAGGGATCGCAGGTACGTTGCCATCGCCTGAATGTCGCTCCTCGGCGCGTGTTGCAGGCTCTCGAACACTATCTCCGCCATTGGACCGAGCGTAGTGCCCGCCTGTGATGGCGGGTTTCCAGCAGTGCGGCCCGCCTGAAGTAGCTCCACGATGCTGTCGACGGTCCAGTGCTGCAAACCGGCTTCATTCGGGCGGTCGAGCGCCGGCGCGTACCAGCCCAGCACTTCACCGCCCGCCGGACCGTCCGCATCGTTGCGCGGAGCGCCGAGTGAGTTTCGCGGAACGTGGCAATAGTCGCAGTGTGCTACGACGTTCACGAGATACGAGCCGCGATTCCACTCAGGGCTCTGAGTCGAGTCGAGCTGAAACTTTCCGGGGCTGAAGTACAGCGAGCGCCAGGCGTGCAGCAACGAACGCTGGTTATAGGGAAAACGCAGGTCGTGCTGCTGCGAACGGCGAGGCACGGGCTGGATCGTCTTCAGGTACTCGAAGATTGCGCGTGCATCCTGTTGCGTGAGTTTCGTATAGCTCGGATAGGGGAACGCGGGGTAGAGCGGCGCCCCGTTCCGGGAGACACCCAGATGGAGTGCGCGCCAGAAATCCCGCTCGCTCCAGTTACCGATGCCGTTCTCGGCATCCGGCGTGATGTTTGGCGAATAGAACGTGCCGAAAGCCGTCGGAATTTCCCGGCCACCCGCGAAGGGTTCGCCCCCGCGCGCGGTGTGGCACGCGCGGCAGTTTGCGACGTGCGCGAGTATCCGACCTTGCTCGATGATTTCCGCTGACGGCGCGCGCTCGGCTGGCGCGGGCTCGATGTAGCCATCATCCGGAACGCGCGTCACCGTCAACACCGCAGCCACGACGAGCACGCCGATAGCTGCACCGGCGATCAGACCGACTCGAAAACGGCTCATCGCTGCTCCACCGGAATGCTGCCGCATTCAAGCGGCGGTTTCGCTGGAAACGACGATGCGGGCTTCGCGTCCGGGGGCACGGGTTGGGAAGCGAGCCATGCCGTTACGGCCTGTGTATCCGCGGGAGTCAGTGCGAGAGCGATGCGGGCCATGCAGTCCGGCATCAGCGCCCGGCGGGTTTCGTGCTGCCAGGCGCCGAGCTGCGCGATGAGGTAGTCCGGCGAAAGACCCAGTAACGCTGGAGTGGCCGGCAGGACGCCCATGAGGTTCTCGCCGTGGCACGACCGGCAGGACGGGATAGTGCGTGCAGGGTCTCCGTCGAAAACGAGCGCTCGTCCGCGCTCAAGTGACGCGGCGCTCGCACGCAGATCCACCGGCGGCGCGTAGGGCAGCTCGATGCCGGCGAAGTACTCGGCGAGGTCGCGCAGATAATCGTCCTGCTGCCTCTCGACGAGATACGTCATCGCCGGGAAGAATCGCCTGCCATCGCGGAAACTGATCAGCTGGTTGTACAGATAGCCAGCCGGCTTGCCCGCGATGCGTGGGAAATATCCCTCCGGCGTGGCCCGCCCTTCCTGCCCATGACATGCCGTGCAGGGCAGTGCCCGCTGCGCCACCGAGTCTAGCGGCGGCTCCCGCTCCACCTGAGCGGACGCGAGTGCCGGCAGGCACAACAGCACGATCGCTCGCAGCGCCAGAAAGACCCGGCGCGAAGTGATATGGCAAAGGTTTGGGATACAGGTTCTCATCGTGATCGAAGTCCGTCGCGGCAGGTGCGCCCAAAGGCCCGGCAGCCGCCACAAGCCTGGGCGTACATGATGAGAACTTTAGCAGGTGCAGTGGCGCTGGCTGGTGCGAACGCGCTCGCGAACGGCGGACCTGCTGCGCGTGGGCGTGATTTGCCCTAGGTCGTGCCTTCCGCAGGATCGTCGCGGGGGGCCAGTGTCGGGCCCGGCTGCCGCTTCCAGGGGCGCCAGGCGTCGAGCGCGCTTTCGGGATCGCCGAGATGCATATTCGCGATCCATGAGGCGCGCGGTTGTGGCTCGAGATCCGGGGCCCGGAGCTGTCTCAGAGAGGGTGAGGCGAGTGCATCCAACGCGCGCACGACACTCCCATGTTCCTCGATCAATCCAGCCACAGTCGTCGCGTCCGCGCGCGCGTGGTGCGCGAGGATGGCTGCCCGAATCGCCCGAAGATCCTGTCGGGCCGACTCCCGGCGCGAGGCGTCCTGGTGAAGGAATGCGTCGATCGCCAGGTCGCACTCCGTATCGAATCCGAGCGACCGGTTGTTCAGGTTCGTCGAGCCGACGCGCAGCAAGCGGTCATCGATCATGCTCAACTTCGAATGAACGATGATGGACCGTCCACGCGTCGTGACGGGCGTGTACACGCGGAGCTTGTGGTGGCGATCTGCGCGCACCAGCGCCGCCAGTAGCGCGCGCTGCGCTTCATCGATGGCCAGGCGATCGAAGTAGCTCGGGCTGCTGGTCGGGCAGACGATCACGATCTCCGGGCCGTCCGGCTCCTTCAGCCTTTCGGCGAGCACGCTGCCGATCTGTGGTGACGTGACGTACTGATTTTCGAGATACACGCAGTTCCGCGCGGCTCGAATGGCATCAAGATACAGCGTCAGGCTTTCGCGGACTTCTTCCTGCACGCCCCAGTGTGGCTCGGTTCGCGCGATGGCGACCTGAGCGTCCCGAAATCGAACTGGGACATCAGCGGGCCAGATTTCCGGCTCCCGGCCCAGCCGAGGGGAAGCGGGAGGGAGGATCTCACCTGTAGCCCGCAGCCACCGTGCTCGCACGAGGTCACCAAGCGCTGCGGCGGCCGCGCCACTCACGAGCATCATGACATCGTGTCGCGGAGGATGCGGCTTACCCGAGGGGAGCCGCCGGCGAGGCTCGTCGTCCAGGTGCTCTCGGGAGTCCCAGCGGTCGCACGCGAGATCGGTGCCTCCGCAGAAAGCGATCTCGTCGTCGACGACCACGACTTTCTGATGATGGCACCCGCCGGGCGGATGCTCGCCATCGAGCTGGAAGCGAACGCGCCCCTCGAACCACGTCCGCGCCCGCTGGGGATAGCCCTGATGAAGGGCCGAGATCGGCAGTGCCATGTCCCAGACCAGAATCAGGACTTCGAGCTCGGGGCGGGAGAACGTCAGCCGTTGAAGAAGGTTGCCAAGCCGTGCGTCAACGGAAGCGGAGGGCGATGCCGATGGTGTAAGGACCGTGCGCGGATCGAAGTCCCATCCGAGAACGAGCACCGAACGCCGCGCCCGCTCGAGCGCCGAGCGAACCGCCGAGAAATAGTCCTCCCCGTCGATGAGCAAGGCTGTACGCGGTGACTCTTCGATTCGCCAGCAGTTGCGGCCGACCTGGACGATGGGCGATTGGGCTTCCAAGGGTGCGACGAAGTGTGCGAAACGGCCTCGCCGGGGGAAGCAGCCAACGTGCCCGCTCATGGGAACGTGCCCGCTCATGGGAGGAAGCGTGGCCGGCGCCATGAGCTGACTGGGCTGCGAACTGCGTTGCCGTGAGCGTCGCCGAGGCTAGAATCGCGGGCCTCGCTGTTTGCTGGAGTGTTTGCCTGAGCGCCCGCCTTCTCTCACTGCTGAAGATGTCTCTGCGCGTCGCCATCGCCTTGTTCTGCGCGGCACTCGGGGCGCTCACTACATCCGTGACCGTCTGTCCGCTGTCGGTTCATGGGCCGCTGGCGCCGTCGTGGGCACCATGGATCTGCGGAGAGAATGTCTGGCGACAGTGGGTCCTTGTGGGCGTGAGCTTGTTTCTTGTCACGCTGTTCCTGACAGGCGAGCGCTTCAGGCCTTTCCGGCGCCATGCCGCAGCCGCTCTGCTGGCGTTCATCGGGTTGTACATGTTGCGCGACCTCAACGTGCTGAAGACCTGGTGGGCTGTACTTCCGATTGCGATGCTCGTCGCTGCTGCAGGCCTGCTCGCCAATCTGCGATGGGCGCGATACCTCGCGTATGTTCTGGCGTTGCTCTTCGCCGTGTACTGGGGCGTCTGGACGTGGCTTTCTCTCAGAACCGCCGGCTATTTGAGGTAGAGTTAAGCGGGCGATGAGTCCGCCCAACCTGCCCAACCGCCTCCTGCCGTTCTCCTTTCACTTCTACCGCCAGTTTCCCTGGGGTTGTCTTGGCCTTCTCATCTTTCCGGTGCTGAGCCGCGGCGTCTTCGCTTCGATCGCGTATGCGACCAAAGGCCTGACCGACACCGTTCTCGGCATGAGCGATCCGGTGGCCGAAAAAGGCATGCTCGTGGCGCCGTTCGCGCTTTTCGTCGGCCTCGTGGTTTCGCGCTTCGCCATCGACGGGTCGACGTGGGTCAGCTCGTATCACACCCGCTCACCCATGCTCGTCCGCATGAAGGAAGAGGTGTTCGCGTATTCGCAGAGGCTTTCGAGCTCGTACTTCGAAAACACGCTGTCCGGAAAGATCGCGCACCGTGCAGTGATGCTGCCGGAACAGGCGCTCGCGCTGTTCGACATGATGGTGTTCGACTTCATTCCGGGCGTCTGCTTCTTCCTGATCGTCGCGGCGTATTTCTACGTTGCGAGCCCGGAGTTTTGCGCTGTGGCGCTCGCAGCCATCGCGGTGTACTTCGTCGTGAGCTTCCTGATGAGCCGCGAATCCACCCGACGCGCCATCCTGACGAACGACGCTAAGGCTGCCGTTACGGGCCGCATCGTCGACGTGCTCACCAACATCCGGAACGTGTTCTTCTTCGCCAATCAGGCGCTGGAGGACGAGCAGCTCAAGACTTACACGGGAGAGGAGCGGGACCGGCGTCGCGCGTCGTATCGCGCCGTGGTTCGACTGCGATGCGCGCAGTACCTCATGGACATCGCCATGTGGATCATCTTCGTCGGTGGTGCGCTTTACGGGTGGGTGTACGGATTTCTCGGCGCGGGGGACTTCGTGATGGTCACCGCGCTTACAAGTTCCTTGCTGCAGACTGCGTACAACCTCGGGCAGCGCATCCCGGAGTTCTTCGATCAGATGGGTTCGGCCCGGGAAAGCCTCGATACGCTCATCGTGCCGGCCACCGTCACGAACAAGCCCGGTGCGCCGGATCTCGTCGTGAAGCGGGGCGAGATCCACTTCGAGCGCGTGGGCTTTGCGTACGAAGTGCCTTCGACGGACAACAGCCGTCCTTCGCGCAACGTCGTGAAGGATTTCGAGCTCGTCATTCCCGCGGGTCAGCGGGTGGGTCTCGTCGGCCCGAGCGGAGCGGGAAAGACAACGCTGATGGGGCTTCTCATGCGCATGCATGATGTGACGCAGGGTGCCATCCGCATCGACGGCGTGGACATCCGCGCAGTGACCCAGGAAAGTCTTCGTCGCGCGATCGCGCTCATCCCGCAGGATACGACGCTGTTCCATCGCAGCTTGATGGAGAACATCCGGTACGGAAGGCCGGACGCAACGGACGAAGAGGTGGAGCTCGCGGCCCGCCGCGCCCACGCGCATGAATTCATTTCGGAGCTGGAGAACGGTTACCGGACGATGGTGGGCGAGCGGGGCGTGAAGCTCTCGGGCGGGCAGCGGCAGCGGATCGCCATCGCGCGCGCGATCCTCAAGGACGCGCCGATCCTGCTGCTGGACGAGGCGACGAGCGCGCTCGACAGCCACAGCGAGCAGCTCATCCAGTCGGCGATGCGCGATGCCATGGCGGGGAAAACGGTGATCGCCATCGCGCATCGGCTGAGCACCGTCATGGATATGGATCGGCTCATCGTGCTGGAGCGCGGGCGCATCGTTGCGGATGGCTCGCATGCCGAGCTGCTTCAGCAGGGTGGGTTGTACGCGGATCTGTGGCGCAAGCAGTCTGGCGGCTTCAATCCGGTTGCCAGAAGAGTGACAGTGGTTGACGAGTCCGCGGAGCTGGCCGAGCTGGACGAGCCCATCGTGGGCGCCGTGGAGCGGCCCGCGGAGGTGTCGCGAGCGGCGGCGCACCCGGACGGATGAGGCGGTCCGCCCAGCCGACGTAGAATGCCCCTCCGCGGGAGTCT
>Ga0182742_1002264_pt1 | contig 21764 bp, 20 predicted proteins | sample eDN5th37CBELigMG_FD_128880 | JGI IMG/M metagenome (GOLD analysis project Ga0182742, IMG submission 128880) | Enriched Miracle-Growth compost microbial communities from Emeryville, California, USA - eDNA 5th pass 37_C BE-Lig MG (version 2)... ... | reverse complement strand
GCAAAATGCCCCCCGGAAAGCGAAGCGCCTGGAGAGGAAATCAACGGCCAAATTTCAAAGAGCCAGAAATAAAAAAAGGGGGATCCAGAAAGTTAATCGAAACTTACTTTCTGGACAGCCCCTTAATTTTCATTTAAAACATACTAAGATCATAATTTCGCGATAATAACTCCAGGAGTCTAATCCCAGCAATACTGTTGCCTTTGTCATCTAGTGCTGGACCAAAAATGCCTATGCCAAACTTGCCGGGAACCGCTCCCATGATTCCGCCTGACACGCCGCTTTTGGCGGGAATCCCAATTTTTATGGCAAATTCTCCAGATGCATTATACATTCCGCAGGTCACCATAAATGTTTTACAAATTCGCGCAATCTTTTCTGGCATAATCTGCTTCCCATTCACAGGGTCAATCCCGTCCATCGCAAAAATCATCCCGATCCTTGCCAAATCCAAACAATTCATTTCCACCGCACATTGCTTTGTATATAAGTCCAGTAATGACTCAACATCCTCATTAATGGTTTTATGCTGCTTGAGAAAATAGCATAAAGCCCTGTTTAAGTCCGCGGTTTCAAATTCTGATGAAGCTACTTTTTCGTTATATCCAGTATGGGTATTGCCCGTCAATTCCCGGATAAAGCCTAATAACCGATTGAATCGCTCCTCCACCGAATTCCCTGCAATCATATGGGTGACCACAAGGGCTCCTGCATTAATCATCGGGTTGAGCGGTTTGGCCGGAGTCATTGTTTCCAATTTGGCAATCGAGTTAAATGGATCACCTGTAGGCTCCATGCCAACCCGTTTAAATACATAGGGAAAGCCCCTATCCTTCAATACAAGCGCTAAGCTGATAACCTTGGAGATACTCTGTAAAGTAAACTTTTTATTAATATCCCCTGCAGATATACATTTTCCATCAGGATAATAAATAGCTATCGATAAATCACTGGAATTGGCTTTGCCCAATTCAGGAATATAGTCGGCTACCTTTCCTTCCTTTGCACAGTTCCTTGCTTCATTCACTAATATTTTCAGTTCATTACTTGATTGACATGGCATTCATCATCACCATTTATAGTATGGGCGAATCTGATGCCAGTCATTCGAAATGAATAGATTATTAGCTTTGTGCTGACTCACTTTTTGAAAAAAGCTTTGCAATGGAAAATTGTTTGCTTCCATTAACAGCTAAGAATAATGCCATTGCTAAGAATGCCAGGTCTAACTCATATCCCGCTCCTTGTCCATTCCCTAAGAAGCCAGCTGCTAATTTCACCTTAATAATTGCTCCAGCCATAACCAGTACAAACAAGGATGCTACCACTCTTGTTCCTAGACCAAGCACTAATGCAATTCCGCCAACTAATTCTATAACTGCCACAACATAGGCCATAAATCCAGGTATGCCGATGCTGTCAAACCATCCAGCTGTATTTTCAATTCCTCCTTGAAATTTAGCCAGTCCATGTATGAAGAATGTTACTCCCAAAACTACTTGTAATATAATTGCACCAATTTCACTTTTTAAGTTCATTGAATCTCTCTCCTTTTTATAAATCTCAATTTCCTATATTTTTAATTCAAGATATAAATCAAAAATTTTTAACTAATTAATTTATTAACCAAACTGCCAAACACTGTGGCTTAAATTTCCATATCTAAAACTTCGATGCAGCAACGATGCTTTACGGCTATCATCTGCAGCTCCCATAGCATAGAAAATAGGAATAAAGTGCTCTGAACCATATGGCGGAACTGCGATTTCTGCATGTGGTGCCAAAGAATCGTATTTAAATAAGGATGGCAGATCCCATTTTTGCAGATGAAAGGCTAGCCAGCTATCAAATTCAAGTGCCCATGGATCAGCCTCGCCATGGTCAACCCATTTTATTGCTCTAAGGTTATGCACTGTACCTCCGCTGCCAATAATTAGTACATCCTTTTCCCGTAACACGGTTAAAGCTTTGCCAATGCTGTATTGCTCTTCAGGTGTTAGCCTGGAATTCACTGACATTGAAATGACTGGAATATCTGCGTCCGGATAGAGTAAACGCAGAACAACCCATGCTCCATGGTCTAACCCTCGCTGTGTCTCAACTTCATAAGGTATATTGCTCTCTGCAAATAAACCCTCAATTTCTTTAGAAATTTCCTGATCCCCTTGTGCAGGATATTGGATTTTGTATAAGGCTTCATCAAAGCCGCCAAAATCATAAATGGTGCTATATTGGTCAACTCGGCTTACTTTTTGCGCTCCAGATTCCCAATGGGCACTAAATAACACAATGGCCTTTGGCCGAGGCATTGTTTTGCCTAATTGAGCTAAAAATTGTGTATACTCATTATTTTCAATAGCAAGCAATGGTGCACCATGGGCGATAAATAATGATGGCATCATTTTGCATACCTCCTTGTCTTTTTGTTTATCTTTTTACATCCTCTATGAGCCACTTACGGAAATCTAGATAATTATTTTCAGATACAGTATGTCCAACAGGATAATTTTTAAAGGCAACAGGAAAACCTAATTTTGAAAAATATTCGCTGTTTTCCTTCCCCCAGTCAAATGGCAGAACTTGATCGTATTCTCCGTGTGAAATAAATACAGCTAACATTCCACCTGGATGAATCTCATATTCTTCCTTTATAAATAAAGGGATATATCCGCTTAGCGCAACTACACCTTTTATTGCAGGATGCGTTAATGCAAGCGACATGGACATAATGGCCCCTTGGCTAAATCCCATTAGATAAAATTGACTTTCATCAATGGGATAATTTTTTGACGCATACTCGATAAATTGGGTTAATCTATTCATGCCCTCGTCAAATACGTCCCGGTGCGGTTTCCCATAGCCCTGAATGGTAAAAAAAGCGTATCCAGGCCCTTGGGTCAGATGGCCCCTTATACTGAAAATATAAAAGGATTCCTCTAAACCATTCACCAGTGAAAGCATGTCTTGTTCATTGCTTCCCATCCCATGCATAACAAACAATGCTGGATACTTCTTACCAGGAATAGCATTCTTTGGGGATCGAAGTTCATAGATCATCGAGGCTTCCATTATGGTGTCCCTCCTTTTTTACTGCGTATTTTATCTAAAAGATTGAATTTTATTTATATAAACAAATGTTTCATACCAAGAAACAAAAACTGAAAAAAAAATAAACCGTTGTTTCTAAATATGAATCTTTGTTCTTTTTGAGAATACCACCTTAACTCTAGCATGTCAATTATTTATTTGTTAATATGAAATTAAGTTTTTAAATAAGAAACTTTAGAGGTGCTAAACATGGATATTGGATCTAAGATACGAACGATCAGAAATAGAAAAAAAATTACGATTGCACAAATGTGTGAGGCTACTGGCCTGTCAAAAGGGTTTATCAGCAATGTTGAAAATAACAATACCTCTCCTTCTATCAGCACATTACAAACCATTGCTAATTTCCTGAAAGTTCCGTTGCCGTATTTACTGTTAGAAAAAGATGAACATATGACCGTTATTCGAAAAGAAGAAAGGGAATTTACTATCTCAAAAGAACCAGATTTAAAGGTTGAGCATTTAGCAACGAGAGGCGGTCTAAGCTTAAGGCTAGTTGAATTTCCCCCTGGCTACTCGACAGGTGAACGAAAAGCACATGAGGGCGAGGAATGTCACTTAGTCCTAAAAGGGAAAATACTTGCAGAACAAGGTGAAGACTCCTATATCCTCGAAGAAGGGGACACCTTCAGCTGGTGTGCAAGCGTCCCCCACTTTGTTAAAAATATCGGGGATGAGACTGCAGAAGTGCTGATTGCAGTTTATACAGAAAGCTAAAAATGCCAGGTATCGGGTATGTACCGATGACCTTGTTTCGCGGAATGTCCATTAATACAATAGTGAGTTAAATTTTTACAAAAATTCTTTACTTTGGAATTAAAAGCATTTACAATATATTGTAGTTCGTCATGAACAATATTTTCCAAGGGGGTATGTATGATGAAAAGATTTCTAAAGCTTTATAACATAAATTTCATAGTACAGCCCATGGAAAAAATGTGAGTCTTGTCTTTTATATTTGTGAGATTGTAGCATATATCCATTTTATTATTTGTTCATTCACAACCATGGGCTGCCATTTATCAGTCGATGGTTTTTTTATTTCTAGAATGAATGTGTTCTTTGAAAAAATAAACCGTATTCGAGGCGGTTTATTTTTTTTACATTAAAATTGGAGGCGCTGCAATTGGATTTACAAATATTAGGCTGGAATTCATTTTTTGAAGAGGGCTTTAAAGAATACAAACAACAGGGATTTGAGGTTGCCAGAGTTGCTTTAGAGCATAAAAGGCTATATAGAGTTTTATCTGAACACGGAGAGTTATTGGCGGAGGTGTCCGGCAAGCTGCGGTTTCATGCATCAGAACGGCAGGATTTTCCGGCTGTCGGAGATTGGGTTGTGATTAGCGCAAGACCAGATGAACAAAAAGCAACCATTCATGGCATTTTGCCGCGAAAAAGCAAGTTTTCCAGAAAAGCGGCGGGTGATACAACCGAGGAACAAATCGTAGCCGCAAATATTGATACCATTTTTCTTGTTAATGCATTAAATGCTGACTTTAACGTTCGCCGCATTGAAAGATATGTGTTAACTGCCTGGGAAAGCGGAGCGAATCCGGTGATTATTTTAAGCAAAGCTGATTTGTGTGATGATGTACAACAAATGATTCAGCAAGTTGAGTCAGTCGCATTTGGTGTACCCATACACGCCATAAGTGCTGAAAAAAATATCGGAATGGAACAGCTTACCCCCTATTTAGACGGCGGGAAGACCATTGCGCTGCTGGGATCTTCAGGAGTGGGAAAGTCGACAATTACCAATGCTTTTTTAGGCCGAGATAAACAAGAAGTGAAAACCATTCGTGAGGGCGACGACCGCGGCCGGCATACAACAACCCATCGCGAGTTAATCGTCTTAGACAGCGGCGGAATTTTAATTGATACACCCGGAATGCGCGAGCTGCAGCTCTGGGATGCTAATGAGGGCTTGCATCAAAGCTTCTCCGATATTGAAGAACTATTCGAAAACTGCCGGTTTCGAGACTGCTCACATACAAAGGAACCTGGATGTGCTGTTCAGAAGGCACTTTCTGAAGGAATACTGGATGAGAGCAGATATGCAAGCTATGTGAAACTACAAAAGGAGCTTGCTTTTTTGGAACGAAAAAGCAACCAGCGGGCTGCACTAGCTGAAAAAGCCAAATGGAAGCAAATCTCCGGCTTCCAAAAAAAGATTAAGAAAAATAGATAATTAGCTAAAACAAGTCAGGTCCTCAGTGCATGAAGGCACTGGGGGACTGACTGCTAAACCACGATAGATTTAGTTCAATCTAGACCTTTTCATGCTGATAAATATGCTCCACTAATTCTTCATACACTTTCATTGATAACTCCGGATCTGGATCTACGCCTGGTTTCTTCGGAATATTAAACTTAGATAAATCGAAATGATACTTAGGCTTAACATCATGCCTAGCTAACGAAGCCTTACAGCATGATAGAGGACATCCATCAATAGCAATGATATCCCGTCCTGATTTTGCTGTCCTCACAAGCGGTTTAACATCTCCCCCAACACCTGCGATACAAGACATTTCAGCTAATTTTTCCCGGTCCATTTTAATGGCAATCATATTGGCAGATTGTGCTGCCGAAGAGCATCCTGAACATGAGTATACGATAGGTAAATCCGACTTTTTCACTGTGAAGACTCCCTTCCCCCATTTAGAAAATCTGCATTACAAACATCTTGGAGTGATTAACCTCTACTTTACTTGGTTTATTTTCAGAATTCTGTGAAATAAGTCACGGTACCTATACATCGCCTAATTTTTCTTGTGTCACAGTGTTATATTTAAAAAATGAAGAAATCAATTTGAGTGTTCGCCTATCTGGGCAATTTGGTCTGACTCATAAATGTGGATTCCGGAGAGCCCGTTTGAGGCTGCGCGGACCATTGCCTTTGCTACAGTTTTGGCATGGATAGGTTTGTATCTCCGAAGCGGTCCCATAAATATAGGCAGAAATTTAGAAACGGATGCTGCCAACCGTTCACCAAACCGAAATTCTTGACGGTTTCCAAGCAGCAGTGACGGGTGGAAGATTTTAAGCGCCGAAAGCCCTAGTGCTACAAGCGATTCCTCAATTTCTCCCTTTACTTTTGTATAGAAAGTACGCGATTTAGAATTTGCCCCCATCGATGTTATAATTAAAAACTCCCTGGCCCCCTGTTCCTTTGCCATTCTTCCCAGTGTTAATGGATAATGGTAATCAACTTTCCGAAAAGCTTCCTGGCTTCCCGCCTTTTTTATCGTCGTTCCAAGGGTGCAATACACAACTGCCTCGTTCATATTCACATCGGTTTGCTCCAACTGGTCGAAGTCTATGATAGTTTCCTGAAGTTTTGGATGCTTAATCCCCGTTGACCGACGCACAATGATAGTGACCTCACTGTATGATTGATCATCCAGCAGCAGCTGGACAAGCTCCTTGCCTACTAAACCGGAAGCACCGGCTACAACGGCCTTGTTCACTTGTCAAACACCCTCACAATATTCACTAACCCCATCTTTCTTGCAGCCCCTTTCAAAAATTATTATGTTATTAGGTTAACAAAATTTTATAATATACATATGGTCTATTATTAGTACACACTATTTATATCAAATAAAAAACAGGTGGTCCCATGCATATATTATTCTTCGCTCCCTATTTTAATCAGCCTCGAGGCAATTCAACTACCATAAAGAGGCTTGTTCACTTTTTGCAGCATAAAAATATTAGTACATCCGTCATTCCCTACCTTGAAGATGATAACTGGCATCTTTCCGAAGCAGATATCTTTCATATCTTACATGCTACCCGATTTTTACAATGGGCAAAAGAAAATAATTTCCGGATAAATCGCCCCTACCTTGTGACGATGGGTGGCACAGATATTAACATTGATCTGCAGACAAGGTTAGATGATGATATGTTTTCCTTTTTAAATGATGCTTCTTTTATTACAGTCTTTACAGAGGACGCAAAAGAAAAGGTAAAGCATCTGTTCCCGGGATGGGCAAATAAGACGATTGTGATACCTCAGGGAATTTGGATGCCCTGGACAATATCGCCAATGGTAGACCAACTCTCTCCACACATTCTGCTGCCTGCCGGGTTACGCCCTGTTAAGGATGTTTTGCATGTACTTCCCGCACTTGATGGGTTAGCTTCCTATTATCCTGATATGAGTTTCACGATTCTTGGTGCCAAGCTAGATGAAAGTGTCTATCAGCAAGTGCAAAAAAAGATCGAACGATTCCATTGGATGGACTATGCAGGCGTTGTTCCCTATGAAGTGATGAAAGTATGGTACGAAAAAGCACAAATCGTCATTAACACATCTCTTTCTGAAGGCCAATCACTAGCACTGATGGAAGCTATGGCAGCGGGAAGGCCTGTGATTGCTCGTAAAAATGAAGCAAATCTCCAACTGATTCGCCACGGTCAGACAGGCTGGCTATATGAAACGATGGACGAGTTCCAAGATGCTGTTCATACTATAGTCCATCAAGCTGAGTTCCGGAAAAAAGTTATTCAGCAAGCAAGGAATTGGATGTCAGAACATCATTCACCAGAAACAGAAACACTTGCCTATATCCACTTGTATAAACAATTAAATAATGCACTCCGATAAAAACAAAAAGTGATCATCCAATTTTCTTTAGATGATCACTTTTTGTTTAAATAGGCGTTATTGATTGCAATAATTTAAATCCCCTTAGTTATTTTTTAAAGGGATTTTTTACTGATCTTCCTATTGCTGCCCTTTCATCATTACGCCGCCGGATCCAGGCATACCATCATGATTGTTCTCAATATTGTCATTTATATTGTCGTGGGGGTTATCGTCACTTTCAAAATAACCACGATTGTTTCTGTTATTATCTATGCCATGATTAACGTTATTGCCGTTTTGGTTCATATTTTGTCTCCCATTCATTAGTCCATTGTTATTATTTTGATTCTCATAACGGACTGGAGAGTAGTTCGTGTTTTGATTTTGCGGTTCATTCATACGATTATTGTCAACACCACATGCAGTCATAAGACCAAGTGAAAGGCCCGCAGTAAGAACTGAAATAACTACCCTGTTTTTCATAAAATTCCCCTCCTGTTGAGTTTTGGTGCAGCAAATTTATTATGCTCCAATTCCTCTTTACATAACTGAATTAAAATAAGGGTGTTATTCCAAATCGGCTTGGATAAGGGAATTTCAGGTTATTCAAGATTATTAAGGAATTTCAATATATAGGAATAACTTCTAGGTATTCAGTTATAAACTGAGGTATAAAGGTATTTTTGTTTCTTTAAACAAAGCAATGGAGGTCATAAATCATTGAAGAAACTAGCTCAATCAATTAAAGAAAAAAAAGTAATTCTATTTGTTGGTTCCGGAGTCTCAAAAAACCTAGGATTACCCACTTATAATGAGTTAGTTGAAGAAATGGCTAAAAAATTGGGATATAGCGCTGAGTTATTTACTGCTTGGGGAAATAATGATTTCTTAATTTTAGCGGAATACTATATGCTTGAAAAAGGCTCTTTAGGTGGACTTAGAAGTTGGATGGACAGGATGTGGCATGATCAAAATATTGATATCGGCCAATCGGAAATCTATAAGCTCATTGTAGACCTTGATTTCCCCTTAATTTATACAACAAACTTTGATAGATGGTTAGAATATGCGTATGACTATTACCAAAAGAATTACATAAAGATAACAAATGTCGGTGACATTGCCAGATCAAAACCTAATGTTCCTCAAATAGTAAAATTTCATGGAGATTTTGATGACGATTCATCCATTGTTTTAACTGAATCCAGTTATTTTAACAGACTGGATTTTGAAAGCTCCCTTGACATAAAATTGCGTGCTGATTCATTAGAAAAGTCCATCCTTTTTATCGGGTACAGTCTGTCAGACATTAATATAAGATATATGCTGCATAAACTGCATAATCAATGGAAGTATTCTAAGAAGGAGAATATACGTCCAAAATCTTATATTTTTTTAGTCGATCCTAATCCCATTAAAGAAAGGATTTTACGCGAAAGAGGTATTATTCCTATCATCTATCATAAAGAAGAAGACCCTGGGATGGCACTGACAAAATTTCTTAGAGATTTATCTGTTTTGGTGGACAGAAGTGAGCCTTATTAAGTCACAACCCTTACATTTTTTTGTTAATCCCCCAATCCAACACCGTATATCAACAAAAAGCACCCCCCGATATGATGAACCCATCATACTTAGGAGGTGCCTTTTTACATATTGTGAGACAGCCACTCACATGGTGCTGATATCAATAACGAATCGATATTTCACATCTGAAGCTAATACCCGTTCATAGGCTTCATCAATTTGATCGGCTGAAATGACTTCAATCATTGGAGCGATATTATGTTTCGCACAGAAATCCAACATTTCCTGGGTCTCGCGGATTCCTCCAATCAATGATCCTGCAAATGAGCGGCGATGGCCGATTAAATTTCCCACTCTAAGTGATAACGGTTCTGCAGGAGCACCTACGTTGACAAGAGTGCCATCAAGAGTGAGCAGTCCTAAATAGGCATTTAGGTTAATCTTTGCACTTACCGTGTTAATAATTAAATCAAAGTTTCTGGCAAGCTTCTCGAATGTTTCAGGGTCACTCGTCGCATAGTAATGATCAGCGCCTAATTTCAGACCATCATCCTTTTTCTTCAATGTTTGTGATAAAACGGTAACCTCTGCGCCCATGGCATGTGCAATTTGGACAGCCATATGCCCAAGACCGCCCATACCAACAATCGCTACTTTCTTACCCTGACCCGCTCCCCAATGATTTAATGGAGAGTATGTCGTAATACCTGCACAAAGTAATGGTGCGGCATAGTCAAGCTCAATGTTATCAGGAATACTAAGTACGAAATCTTCTTGTACAACAATATGGGTAGAATAGCCGCCTTGAGTAGGTTCTCCGTATTTGTCAACACCAGCATAGGTTTGGATATTTCCTTTGAGACAGTATTGTTCTTCTCCTTTACGGCAATTCTCACATTCACCGCAGGAGTCAACCATACATCCAACCCCCACCCGGTCACCAACCTTATGGTTTGTTACATTTGGTCCAACAGCTGTAACAATTCCAGCAATCTCGTGTCCAGGTACGAGCGGATAGTTCACGGGACCCCATTCACCGTGAGCTGTATGGATATCTGAATGACATATGCCAGCAAATTTAATCTCAATTAAAACATCATGCAGATCAAGATCGCGTCTTTTAATTTCAGCTGCACGAAACGGTTTATCTGGACCGTCGACAGCACGTGCTTTAGCAGTTACCATAAAAAAACCTCCATTAATTTAAACTTTTCAAGAGAATTTACTTTCTGCAGGGAAACAAAGAAATACTAATGTTTTAATTTTATCCCTTCATTTCTCTTGTAAAACAATGTTAATCCTTATAGTTAACTCGAGGTCAAGCGATTAACTTATCTAATTTTAAACTAAGCAATTACCTTGAAAAAATCGTCTCATAATATTAGAGTTAACTCTAGGTCTATATCTTTTATTAAGGAAGGAGATAAATGGTGAAGACATATTCTATCAGCGAAGCTGCCAAAGAATTGAATCTTACTGTCTATACCTTGCGTTACTACGATAAAGAGGGTCTTATGCCTTTTGTAGAACGTACAGCCGGCGGAACACGAGTTTTTAAAGAATCAGATATCAGCTCTTTAAAAATCATTGAATGTTTGAAATCTACTGGGATGCCTATTAAGGAAATTAAACATTTCATTGATTGGTGTTCAGAAGGCGATTCCACACTGCAGCAAAGATATGACATGTTTATGGAAAGAAAAGCAAATGTGGAAGCACAAATGGAAGAACTAAAAAAGACAATTGAAATCATCGAGCACAAATGCTTATATTATAAGACTGCGCTGGAGGCTGGAACAGAAGATATTCATAAAAACAAAATATCCATTACTAATTAACATAAAGCATCCTATAAGTTCTATTACTGTTCTCCACGCCATGAGGAGTACCTGGATTTGAGCATTATCTGTGTAGTGGATGTTCAACTTTATATGTCATCCAGCCTTCTTTATAGTCTGCACAGATACCTCCGCCATGCAGCTCCACAATCCTTTTTGCAATCGCAAGTCCAAGTCCTGTTCCTTGATTTTCCTTCCTCAAGTTTTTTTACAAAAAAAGAAATGAACCCTAAATATAGGTTCATTTCTCTTCAGTAAGTTAGGTAGTATTTTACATAACCTTGGATAACCCAATTGTTTTTTCAATAATTATTAAAGCTATGATCGAAATAGCAATAAATATTACAGATATGGCATTTACACTTGGATCAAAAGTTTGCTCTATATAACTGAATGTACGAACGGGCACCGTAACTGTGGATGGTGAGGAAACAAATAAACTAATTGAAATTTCCCCGAAGGATGTAACAGTTGAAAAGACTGCACCAGCAATAATCCCCGGTTTAATTAATGGGAGTGTAACGTTAAAAAACGTTTGAACCGGATTTGCCCCAAGATTCATAGAAGCCAGCTCTAACCGTGGATCCAAATTTGACACACTTACGGCCACTGTTCTTACTACATACGGAAAACAGATAATAATATGACCAATTGCTAAAGCCGTAATACTTCCATTGATTCCCATCATATTAAATATATATAACAGCGCAATTCCCAGGACAATTTGTGGAATCATTAATGGAGATAACACAAATGATTGAATAGCTTCCTTCCCTCTGAATTGCAGTCTTGCCAATGCATAGGCAGCCATTGTTCCCAGAATAACGGTAAGCGGGGTAACAATAACAAGCAGAATTCCACTTGTAGTTAAAGAGTCCATCCATTGAGGATTTTCAAAAACTGCATAAAACCAAGTTAAAGAAAACTCTTTTGGCGGAAATTCCGGGTAGGCCTTTGGACTAAAAGCCGAAAGCCCAATAACAAAAACCGGTAATATCAAAAATAGGTATACTAATATCCCTACCGTCCAAATACAAAAATCAAGCCATTTCAATGGTTTTTTACGATGATTGTTAGCCATGCATTCTCGTCTCCCATCGTTTTAAAACAAGTCCCAGTATTCCTACAAAAATAAAAACAATGACCAATAAACTGATCGACATAGCTGCAGCAAGAGGCAAATTAAATACCTGCATGACTTGTTGGTAAATCGATAAAGGCAAAATCGGCTGCATCCGTCCACCAACCAACAATGGAGTAATATAGCTGCCTGCGGCTAAAGAGAACACAATGATTGCACCAGTGATCATCCCAGGAATCGTCAATGGAAGAGTTACCTTAAAAAAGCTTTGAATACGTCCTGCTCCAAGACTCATAGACGCATTCCGCAAATTAGGGTTTAAATCACTTAAGGAAGTTGCAATCGGGAGAACGGCAAATGGAAGCATCACTTGCACATAGGCGATTATGACAGCTCTCATATTCCATAAAAGAGATAGTGGTTCCCCTATAATATTTAGCTTAATTAATATTTCATTGATTAATCCATTTTGTGCTAACAGGACAATCCAGGCAAATGTACGGATAACCACACTAGTTAGAAGGGGTGAAACTAGCATAATATAAAACAGTGCTCTTAGTTTTCTATTAGGTGCTCTTACTAGCAAATAAGCAGCAGGATAGGCAAGTACTAGACAAAGTAAAGTTGTAATTAATGCCATCCAAATGGTAGATATTATTGTTTTTACATAGATTTTAGAAGAGAAAACTTCTATATAATGTGAGAAGCTATAAGTACTGAGAACGGTTAACATACTATCGACATCTCGAAAACTAAGTACAATTAAAAAAATCAATGGCGCTACAAGGAATACACCTAAAAATAATAGAGTTGGAAGAAGCAACAGCCAATGGAAAAGTTGGTTTTTCTTTTTGGAAGATTTCCTCATGCTACTCTCCTGCTTCCAGTGGAATAATGTCTTCTGAATTCCAATAAATGTAGAAAGCATCGCCAGGTTTCGGCAGTTCATTGAACACTGGGTCCGGGGTATGAATGGTGAGCTCTCTGCTGCCTAGTTCAACATTTAGACGTAATGCATTCCCAATATAACTAATTTCTTTTAATTGAACTTTAGCATTATTGACCGTGCGTTCTAACGGTATAAAAGAAATATGAATCCTTTCTGGCCGAAGCATAAACAAGGTTTCACTATCAGATTTAGCTTCAACTTCCAATTGAAGAGGTCTATTTTTAGCTGCCTTAAACTCTTCCGCTTCATATAATACTTTGCCTTCAGGAGCCTCGCTTTGACTGACACTCTTCTTCGCTTTAATTAAATTGACTTGCCCAATAAATTCAGCAACAAATCGGTTTGCCGGGCGACGATACACTTCTAATGGACTTCCTACTTGCTGCAGATGGCCTTTTCCTAATATACCAATCCTGTCGGAAAGACTTAATGCCTCCTCTTGGTCATGAGTAACAAGAATGGTTGTAATCCCGACACGTTGCTGTATATTTCTTAGCTCAAATTGCATTTCCTTTCGCAGCTTTGCATCCAAATTACTTAATGGCTCGTCAAGTAAAAGGACAGATGGCTGAATGGCTATCGCACGGGCGATCGCAACACGCTGTTGTTGTCCCCCGCTCAACTGATGTGGCCTTCTTTCAGCAAATGAAGAAAGCTGGACAAGTGATAGAGCTTCGGTAACTCTTTCCTTGATTTCATTTCGGGAAAGTTTTTTAATTTTTAATCCATATGCAACATTCTCAAAAACAGTCAAATGCGGGAAAAGAGCATAATTCTGAAAAACCATTCCGAGATTCCTTCGATAAGCAGGAAGGCCTGTTACATCATTTCCGCCAATATAAACTGATCCAGATGTAGGCTCCAAAAATCCAGCAATGATGTTTAGGAGCGTCGATTTTCCGCAGCCACTAGGGCCAAGAAGGGAGAAGAACTCCCCTTCCTGAACTTCTAAATTAACTTCTGCAAGCGCCACATTCTCATCAAAATGACGACTTACTTGATCAATTTTAATTTTGCTCATTACTTGCCACCAAGTTCCTGTGTCCAACGATTTGTCCAATCATTTAATTGTGGGGTAGCCGTTTCATAATCAACCCATTTTAATTGACTATACGCTTCCTCTCCTGTTTGAACTTTTCCCTTTAGAACTTCACTGTATTCAACATTTTTGTTAGTCATTCCATAATAAGACTGCTTCGAAAACTCTCCTTGTACTTCAGGGCTGATAAGATAATTCAGCAATTTATATGCATTTGCTTCATTCGGGCTTCCTTTTGTTATCGCCCAGCTAGCAGCAGCTGCAACCGCCCCTTCCTCTGGGTAAACAAAACCTAAATCCAGACCAGATTCTTGGAGTGCGAAAACACGCCCATCCCAGAAAGGAACGACCCAAGCTTCTCCTCTTTCAAGCAATGTTTGTATAGTTCCGGGATTATCGGGGTATGCTACAATGCTTGGCTTTAACTCATTAAGCTTAGTAAAAGCTGCTTCAACATCTTCTGCATTTTTTTCTTCTCCTCCCAGGGCATTTACAAGACCTGAGAAAAATTGCAGCCCGGCAGAATAACTTGGTGAAGAAATAGCTACATGTCCCTTATATTCAGGGTTCCATAAATCTAACCACTTTGTAGGCTCAACTGGAACAAGGTCTTTCCGGTAAGCAAGCCCAAGCTGTCCCATACTAAACCCAGCTGCATATTGTTTATCATTATATGTCAAACGGTCCTGCACTGAAGGATAAAGATCCGCTAAGTTTGGAACCTTTTCCTCATCAAGCGGAAGGAGCAAATCGGCAGCAACAGCACGTTGGATGGTATCTGGCTGCAAAATCAATAAATCATACTGTGGATTTTTGCCGTTTGAAGCTCGTAACTTTGTAAACCACTCAGCATCTGCTCCAGCTACAACTTCCACACTTACCCCAGTTTCTTCTTTGAATTTTTCAAGGCTTGGACGAATCTGTTCTTCCCAAGCACCCCCATATACACCGACAACTACTTGATCTGTTTCTTTTGGTTCTTCGCTATTGTTAGCAGACTCATTCTCGTTTCCAGCACCTCCGCAAGCAGTCAGTAAAAGCGCCATTACGATTGAAATAATCAAAGCTAATGAAAGTTTATTCTTTTTCATTGTCACTCACCCCATCAATGTCTGTTAATTTTAAAAAGATTTTCTCTACTGTTTCACGGCTAAGTTCCTGATCAGCATCAGCAAAATACTGATGAATTAAGTGTTTATAATGAGAGCGCTGATTGGCCGGAAGCCTTAAGAGCAATTTAGCCAAAATCGTGCTTGCTTCTGGTGACCACACAGCTTCATATCTTTCTCTTGCCGAACCAAAATCCCAGCCAGACTGTTTTTCTTTTGCCATCGTTTTACGCAAATTTTCTGTTTCATCTTTATTCAATTTAAATGTCCCAGCCGAAGTTACCATGATTACTACACCGTATTGTTTTTTAGCTAGATCAATACTTAACAATCCTGATTTTACTTCTTCTACGACAAGTTCAGGAACCCGTTCAAGAGGATTTCCCCATCCTCCCCCGCCTGGAGAAGTAATGCTAACAACTTGTCCTTTTTCAGGACGCAAAATCTCAATTTTCGGCAACTGTCTTTCATTCTCTGTATCTGGGTTAAGTCTTACGTATCCATGAGATCCTGCTTGTCCTCCTGCCAGCCCCCACGGTTGGAAGCGAATTCTTTCCATTCCACGAGCTGTTACGATGGATTCAGGTTTAACGATTTCAAAATCGAGCTGAATCGCATGACCGCCCCGATGTAATCCCGCTCCAGCAGTGTCCTTCAAAATTTCGTATTTTTTTACAAAGATGTCTATATGCTGTTCAAGACTTTCAATTGGGGTATTTTTTAAAAAGCCTGAAGCATGGTCGATTCCATCAACACCATCCATATCAAACTGGCCTCCGCCACCGCCGCCCATTGGTTCAACCACAGCTATTTTTCTTGAACCAGTTGATTCATCAGGTGTGGATAAGACGACTATCGCAGACTGACCGGCACCAGCGGCAGGAACCATATCCGGTAAAGCTTTGGCTAATGCACCTAAAATGACATTATACATTCTCATAGTGATCGAATGACGGATCCCGACTGCAGCTGGATATTCCGGATTAACTAATGTTCCTTTTGGGGCAATTACCTCTATCGGCCTTGTTATCCCACCATTTACCGGAATAAATGGATCTGTACTAATGATATAGTTAATTAACCCTTGATATAGAAAGGAATGTTTACTTCCATTTGTGACAAGATTAAAGGCTGTTTCAACCTGGGGATCACAATCAGAAAAATCTAAAGTGATTTTTCGATCCTTAATAGTGACGGTGACCGCAAGACGAATGGGAACATCAGAAACCATATCATCATCCAAATAATCAGCAAAAGAGTAAGTTCCATCAGGGATATCACGAATAATATTCCCAGCTCTCATCTCCGCTTGTTCAAGCAGGTCCTCCATCCCATCCTTTACTGCACCAACGCCAAATTTCTCCACCATATCCAGCAAGCGAATTTCCGCAGTGTTCACTGCAGCAATCATCGCATTGATATCCCCATAATTTAAGTGGGGTACTCGGCTATTGGCATTTAAAAAGGCTACAACCTCTTTATTCTCCTTTCCTGCTTTATATATTTTTACAGGAGGAATTCTTAGCCCTTCTTGGTGAACATCTGTTGCAGTAGGTGAAATGCTGGCAGGGACAAGTCCACCGACATCACTTACGTGAACAAACGCCCATGCGTAGCTAATGATTTCGCCACCTTTAAATATAGGTTTAAAAACATGAACATCAGGTAAATGTGTCGCTAACCCATCCGTTGTATAAGGATCATTTGTTATAACAATATCACCCGGTTCAAAAGGTCCGCATGCTTCAATTGCACGTTTTAAACTTAGGCCCATAAAAATGGTTACTCCAACCGTTTTAGGATATACATAAAATTCCCCATCTGGAGTTGCTAAAGCAGTGGCAAAGTCTGCTGACTCTTTAACAAAAGTCGTAAAAGAGGTCCGTTCAATAACATGCCCCATTCCAGAAGCAATTGCATTAAAATAACTTCTTATTATTTCTAATTGTGCGGGATCCGTGCGCATTATTGTTCACTCTCCATTCGCGCGATGATTAAGTTTCCTGCAGCATCTATTTCTCCAAACCAATCAGGGAGAATGACAACTGTTGTATCATCCTGTTCTACGATAGCAGGACCTGCCACACGCTGTCCGTATGCTAAATCTGTTCGCAAATAAATTCCAGCAACATATTCTTTTCCTTTAATCATAATTTTTCTATTTGAGGTAACAGCTGGTACTGTAGTCTCATCCTTTAATGATTCCCTAAATTCTGGTTTCGGTGTATGACCAATAATCCGGACACGTAAGTTTATAATTTCTATACTTGTTTTTGGATCACTGTGTCCATACTGCTTCTGGTGAATTTGATGGAATGCATCCTTTATTTCTTGAAAACCTTGCTGGTCAAGCCACGAAATCGAAATTGGCAACTCAATTTCGTAAGCTTGTCCTTTGTATCTTGCATCTAATGAGTAATAAATAGATGTCCCTTCTAATATAGAAAGTTCTTGCTGCTTTATCCATCGTTCAGCATCTATTGAGAGGCGAGTAAAATCTGCTTTTAACTCGTCCGCTGTTAGTTCTTCAAGTAGATCCTGACGGGATGAAACAGCATCATAAATGAAATCCGAAGTTAATGATCCTAGCGCACATAAGGTACCCGGACTTGGCGGGACAAGAATATTCTTCGCTTGAATTTCTTCCGCTAGGAAGTTAGCGATCACAGGTCCAGCTCCGCCGAATGCCAGCAAGCTAAATTCCCGCGGGTCAAAGCCTTGCTGTTCCATCACACTGCTAAGCTCTGTATACATATTCGCTACAGCAACTTGAATGATCCTATCTGCCGCTTCCTGAACACCGGTTTTTAAATACTCTGCAATTTGGCCAAGTGCCTTTTCGGATTTTTCCGGGTACAGAGGAAGATTTCCAGCAGCAAAACGATCCGGATTCAAGTATTGACAAACAAGAAATGCATCTGTTAAAGCTGCTTGATTTCCTTCACCATAGCATGCTGGTCCAGGACTTGAACCCACTGACTCTGGGCCAACCTTAAGCATTCCGCCATTATCAATCCATGCGATAGAACCTCCGCCGGCACCGATTGAATAGATGGCAACGGATGGAATCATAATTGGTATGCCAGCAATTTCATTTGTTTGAGTAAATGTTGCCTTTCCTTGCTGAATAATTGAGATATCAGCACTTGTTCCACCAACATCAAACGTAATAACGTTCTCAAAACCTGCTGATTCCGCAACCCTAATAGATCCAATTACCCCTGCGGCTGGTCCAGAAAATAATGTTCGCACAGGAGCAGCTCCTGCCGTTTCGATATCCATCAGTCCCCCATTAGATTGGGTAATAAACGGGATAACTTTAAGTCCTTCCTGGGAAAGCCTTTCTTTCAATGTATCAAAGTATTTTTTCACATTTGGCTGAATATAAAGATTAGCTGATGCCATAACCGTGCGCTCAAACTCACGCATTTGTGCCCATAGTGCAGATGCCATAATGACATCTAACTCTGGGGCCCTCTCTTTTACTCTTTCAAAAGCCATTTTTTCATGAATTGGGTTTTTATAGCTGTGCAGAAACGAAATGACAATCCCCTGAATTCCTTCCGAGACCGCTTGATCCACAGCTTTATCAATTCCTTCTAAATCTAATGGCATTCGCTCTGTTCCATCATGAAGCATTCGTTCTTTGATTGGAAAAGTATGTTTCCTTGGTATTAATGGCTCTGGCAGCCTCGAGCGAAAATCATATGGCACTGGCAGTCTCAGTCTTTGCAGTGAGAGAATATCTCTAAACCCCTCTGTTACAAATAAAGCTATTTTTGCTCCTTTTCGTTGAAGCAAAGTATTTAATCCTATGGTCATTCCATGAACAAAATAGGATATCTGTGCCGGTTCTATCCCATCTTTATTCAATAGGGCCAGCCCATTTGAAATCCCTTGAGCAGGGTCATGTGGGACAGTCGGAGTTTTATAATTAAAAAATTTGCCGGTCTCCGCATTTAACAAAGTTAAATCAGTAAAGGTTCCTCCAATGTCTATACCTAACCGGTATTGATTTTTACTCACGTAAATTGCTCCTAACTTTTGTAATTTTTATTCTGAATTTTGAACGTATTTAATTATACTATACCGATAGGATTAATTATAGTCTAAAATCAGTCGATTCTGAAACCAATAATTAGGTGGTAGTGGCCGCAAGTTTTTTGCAAAAAAAAAAAGAAATGAACCCTAAATAATAGGCTCATTTCTTTTCAGTAAGTTAGGTGGATTAAATTAACCTTACTTTCACCATTCCTTCAATCTGATTGATATTTTGCTCTAGGGAAGAAGCTACTTCCTGATATACAGCATTATCAATATCAATAATTGTGTAGGCATAATCGCCGCGGCTTCTGTTTACCATGTCTGCGATGTTTAGGTGATAACTAGATATTGCAGATGTAATTTTTCCAACCATATGTGGAATGTTTTGATGGAAAGCCGTAACACGTTTTTTCCCTGTATATGGAATGGCAGCATTCGGGAAGTTCACAGAGTTTTTGATGTTACCTGTCTCAAGGAATTCCTTTACTTGGTGAGCTGCCATGATCGCGCAATTTTCCTCAGATTCAACTGTAGAAGCTCCGAGGTGCGGAGTTGGGATGACGTTTTTCATCTTCAGTACATTTTCATTTGGGAAATCTGTCATATACTTGCCTACTTTTCCACTTTCAAGTGCAGCAGCCATATCGTTTTCATTCACTAATTCACCGCGAGAAAAGTTCAAGATATAAACATCATCCTTCATTAAGCTAAAAGTCGCTTCATTAAACATCCCTCTTGTATCATCTGTTAATGGAACATGGACAGTTATATAATCAGATTCAGCAAATAACTGTTCGATGGTCATCGCCCGCTGGACTTTACGAGATAGCTTCCAGGCAGTATCAACAGAGATAAATGGGTCAAATCCAATGACATCCATATCTAACTCTATCGCATCATTCGCTACAAGAGCTCCAATGGCTCCTAATCCAATAACGCCTAGAGTTTTACCCTTAATTTCCTTTCCAACAAATTGCTTTTTGCCAGCTTCAACAAGCTTTGGAACTTGATCACCTTCGCCCTCTAACGTCTTAACCCAGCTTACTCCGGCAAAAAGGTTGCGAGAGGCTGCCATTAATGAAGTCAGTACCAATTCTTTTACTGCGTTGGCATTGGCACCTGGGGTATTAAATACAACAATTCCTTGCTCCGTGCATTTTTCGACTGGAATATTATTCACGCCCGCTCCTGCCCGGGCAATGGCCTTTAGTTGATTGCCAAATTCCATTGCATGCATGTTAAAGCTTCGGACAACAACAGCATCAGGGTTCTCGCTGTCATTATCGATGGCGAAGTTGTCTGTTTTAAAAACTTTTAAACCGCTTTCTGCAATGTTATTTAAAGTCTTTATCGTTTTTGCTTTATTTACCGTTGTTGTGCTCATTTTCATTCTCCTCGTTATCGTATATTTTCAAATTAGGAATCTAACAAAAATAAAAAGAGACTGGTGTTCACCAATCTCATCAAAAAACAAATAAAAATAACAAATAAAATAATAAATTTGTTATTCTTCTGTCCTTTTGCCTGAGATTTTGAACCCTTCGGCGCTGCAGTTAACCTGCAGTCTCTCCAGAAGCCGCTCCTGTCATAGTGTGACCCATAACATTCAAAGCCTTCTTCATATTTAGTTTAAAATAATGTAAGAATATTAATAATAAAATAAATTACGAAAATCTGTACTTATACAATAATCCAATTTTATCACTTTATCAACCATTAATTTTGCAGCCATCCCCTCCAATAAACAGAAAGAGGCAAGGGATAAATCCCTTACCTCTGCCCAGGCGAACGGCTAATCGATACTATGTGCTCCCCCACGGTTATCCGTTTTCGCCAGTTACACATAGCCTTTAAATTGATTTCATCATATCAGATTATTTATAAATCTTCAACCAAAAATTTTTGCAAATACGCGGAGATCTCTTGTTTTGGAATAATCGGGCATCATATTTTTATAATACTTTTAAAACCTTTATCCTATCTGACTTATATAATTCTTTAGAAACATCTTTGTTCTTAAGTTTTTCGTATTGGTAAAGAATTCATCCGGGGTTCCTTCTTCGATGATTTTGCCGTCTGCCATGAAGATGATGCGATCTGCTACATTCCTGGCAAACGCCATTTCATGTGTGACGACGATCATTGTCGTATTTTTCTTAGCCAATTCCTTCATGACATGTAACACTTCTTCAACTAATTCTGGATCTAATGAAGAAGTTGGTTCATCGAATAAAATAACATAGGGGTCTAACGCAAGTGCCCGAGCAATACCTACTCGCTGCTGCTGGCCACCGGAAAGAGAAGCAGGATAGCTATTTTCTTTGCTAGAAAGCCCGACCTCAGCAAGAAGGTTTTTCCCAATTTCCTTGGCTTCGTCTTTCTTCATTTTTCTTGTAACAACAAGTGCTTCTGTCACATTTTCTAATGCCGTTCTATGTTTAAAAAGATTATAGTGCTGAAAAACCATTG
>Ga0182742_1002263_pt1 | contig 21787 bp, 17 predicted proteins | sample eDN5th37CBELigMG_FD_128880 | JGI IMG/M metagenome (GOLD analysis project Ga0182742, IMG submission 128880) | Enriched Miracle-Growth compost microbial communities from Emeryville, California, USA - eDNA 5th pass 37_C BE-Lig MG (version 2)... ... | reverse complement strand
GAGGGAATTCGCCACCCAGATGGTGCGCAGCAGAAGCGCCGTCGCGATCACGTCGGCAATGCTCGGGAGCGTGATATACCACAGCATCTGGCGCCGGTTGGCGCCGTCGATCTCGGCGGCTTCATAGAGTTCCGAGGGGATGGTCTGCAGCCCGGCGAGAATCGTGATGGCGAAGAACGGAAAGCCCTGCCAGACCAGGGCCGCCATGATGGCCGCAAGCGCGAGGTCGGGGCGGGCGAGCCAGGCGATCGGTTCCTCGACGAGGCCGATGCGGACGAGCATGTCGTTCAGGACGCCGACATTGAAGTCGTACATCCATGTCCACATCAGGCCGATGATGACGCTGGGCAGGGCCCAGGGCACGACGACCAGGGCCCGCGCGGCACTGCGCCACCAGAAGCTCTGATTGAGTAGGAGGGCGGTGACAAGGCCCAGGAGAAACTGCAGCCCGACCACACCGACGATCCAGACGGCCGAGTGCCAGAGAGAGATCCAGAAGACCTCGTCCTGCAGGATCGTCCTGAAATTCCGCAGGCCGACGAAGGCGGCGGCGTCAGGCTCGTAGAGCAGGTAATCGTGCAGGCTGAGCCAGACCGTCTGGGCCGCCGGCGCGACGACGACCGCCGCCGTGATCGCCAGAGCGGGCGCGAGGAACCAGACCGGTGTCCATCGGGACAGTCGATGATGGGCTGCCGTGATCAAGCAAGGTTTCCGGATTGGGGCGGTGGCGTGCCACCGCCCGATTGCGACCGATCCGCGGATCCCGATGAGGCTCAGCCGTGGAAGTGCTGCTCGATGGCCTTCATCATGTCGTCCGGCGAGATTTCGCCATTCAGGGCTCTCTGCATGTTGGTGGGCCAGACGCGGGCGATGAAGTCCGGCGTCTTGGGATGATCCGGCAGCGACCCGGCGATGGGCAGCGAGGCGGCGCTTGCCTCCACGAAGCGCTTGGGGTGGCCCGTCCATTGCTCCGCGCCCGAGATGGTGATGGGCAACTGTCCCGTGAGCTTGTTCAACTCGATGTTGTTCTCCGCCGTCGAGAGGAAGGAGATCCAGCGGAACGTCGCCTCCTTGGCCTTGCTGGCCGCGAAGATCGCGTTCGATTCATCGCCGAAATAGGTCCAGCCCCGGCCATTCGCCGCGCGAGGAACCGGGACAGCCGACACCTTGTCGCCCAGGGCGCCCACGATCTCGTTGGCGGACCCCACATGATGCATGATCATCGCCGTCCGCCCCGCCTTGAAGGCATCGACGATCTGGCGGAAGCTGTCGGTGGGGGCGGAGGCCGGCGTCACCTTGGCGTCCCGCGCCAGCGCGACATACCACCGATTGGCCGTGATTGCCTGCTCGCTGAGCATGCCGCCCTTCTCGAAGCTTGCCCCGCCGCCGAGGACGAACGGACCCCAATTGTCGAAGCCGCCGGCTCCGCCGCGCATGCCGAACCCGGCTACGTCGTTTTTCGTCAGTGCCTTGGCAGCGGCGAGAAACTCGTCGAAGGACTTCGGCGGCTGGAGATTGGCCTGCTCGAAAAGGTCCTGGCGGTAATAGAGGTAGATCACGACATATTGCAGCGGCAGATAATACTGCTTGCCGTCGGGGGCCCTGTTGATCTTCCATACATTGTCCGCGATGTCACTGCGCCCGGCCCATCCATCGATCATCGCATCGAGAGGCTCGAGAGCCTTCATGGCCGCGAAGCGCGCAGCCCAGGACAGGCGCACCATGGCGGCGTCGGGGCTGTTGCCCGCCACGAGGGCGGCGAAGAGGCGGGTCTGATAGTCGTTGCCGCCGCCCCAGGGAATCGCCTCGGCCTGGATCTTGATGCCGGGATTCTCCTTCTCGAACTTCGCGATGAGCGCGGCGGGCGTGTTCTGCGGATTATCGAAATGGTACCACCAGCGCACGGTGGTCGGCGTCTGTGCGATGGCGGGACGTGCCAAGGGGGCCGCCAGAGCAGCGGCGGCGGACAGCTTCAGGAATTCGCGGCGCTCCATGATTGTGTTCCTCCCAGGTCATTTTTCTTGAGTTGTGAGACGATGAAGTCGGCTCCCGCCTCGATCATTGCGCGGGCGGCATCGAGTTCCCGGGTCATGCGCAGACAGCCGTGGACCACGCCGGGAACGTGATCGCAGCGGTAGGCAATGCCGGCGGCGGCAAGCTTCCCGGCAAGCTGAAGCGTGTCGTCGCGAAGCGGGTCGAGGCCGGCGGCCGACAGATACAGCGGTGGCAATCCGCTCAAGTCGCGCCTCACGGGTGCGGCGAGGGAGGTGGTCTCCGCATCCTCCCGGCCGAGGAAGTTCGTCCAGTACCAGCGCATGTTCACGCTGGTGAGCAGATAGTTTCCGCCGCCGAATTCCGCATGGCTCGCCGTCGTGAAATCCGGCGCGTAGCAGCCATAGAAGAGAGCCGCGGAGGCCAGTCGAGGCAAGCCCCGGTCGCGCCGCGCCAACAGCGCGGCCAGAGCCAGGTTCGCCCCCGCGGAATCGCCGGCGATGGCCATGCGATGCGCCGGAACCGGGGAGCCGAGGCCTCCCGCCTCGACGAAGGCGATGGCCGTCAGGACGTCGTCGAGAGGTGCTGGAAAGGGATGTTCAGGCGCGAGGCGGTAGTCGATGCCGAAGACGGGACGCTGCGCCGCTTTCGCGAGGTTTCGCATCGTACCGTCGTGGGTGTCGATGGATCCGAAGGTCCAGCCGCCGCCATGAATGTAGAGAATCGGCTCCTCGACGGGCCCTTCGACGGGAAGGTAGAGGCGCGCTCTCATCTCATGCGCACCAGCGTCGACGGTCAGGTCCCGCGTCGCCATTTCAGGCGCGCCCTCGCTCCATGGAATGGTGGCGGCATCCGACTGGCGGCGTGCTTCCGCGATAGGCATCGTCTTGAAGTCGGTCTGCGGAGCCGCCCGAACCCGATCCAGAACAGCCTGCATTTGCGGATCCACAAACGGGCTCATGTGTCCTCCGTGACGATCGTATCGATATGCACGCCGATGGCATGGGCGAGCTCTTCAGCGTCGCGCGCTTCGAGACGTTCGAGAAGCACGTTGTGCCTGCGGGCCGTCTCGAGCAGCGGCCGCTTGTGGCTCGGCGCCCAGATCTTCGACCGGTGAGTATGAATCGTGCAACGGGTGAGGATCTGTTCGAGCGCCTCGAGACCGGAGAGTTTGAACAGGGTCAGGTGGAAGGCCATGTCGAATTCGATCAACGCGAAGGCGTCGTCGCGGTGGGCGGCCTCCTCCATCCGAAGGATCAGAGTGCGAAGCTCAGCCAGCACCTCGTCCGTTACATTCTCGGTCGATTTCAGCGCCCCGCGCACCTCGATGCGGCGCCGGATCGCGAGAGTCTCCTCGGCCTCCTCCAGGTCGAGCCGCGTCACGGTGGTGCCCCGGTGGCCGGCCCTCGTCACAAGGCCGTCCTCCTGGAGCCGAAGCAGAGCCTCACGGATCGTTCCCTGGCTGCACCCGAGCTCACGAGCCAGCCCAAGCTCGGTCAGGCTGCTGCCCGGCTTCAGCTCATTCATCATGATGCGCCGCTTGACGGTCTCATAGACAAGCTCGCGCGGTCGCTTGATCGGGACGATGCTCACCACACCTCCAGCTTATTATCGATATCGATAATAAGCTTTGCCCTGACGGTCAATTACCCCTTCGGAACAATGACATCTGAGCGGATTGAAAGGGCGCTAGGCTGACTTGAGACGTTCCTGTCAGCGGCAAGAGGGGGACCGGAAGGGGTTCTTTTCTGTCGCTGTCGGAAATCCTGGCACGTCAAAGAAGATGGTATTTTTCGATTTGGTTAGGTTCCCTAAGCCGATAACACACCCCTGTGCGCCACAAAGCGGAAGGATATTTGCCGTTCGTATCAGTTCGACATGCCAGGCCATGCAAAGCCGTCAGCCATCGAGGACGCCGCGGGGGCGGTTAGGGTAGGGGCGGGCTGCGGCCACGACTGCAGCGGCTCGATTGTTCACGCCGAAGTAGCGGAGAATCGCCGCCATATGGATCTTGACCGTGCCCTCTCCGAGATTGAGTGCCACTGCAATCTCCTTGTTGGTCTTCCCCTGGACAAGAAGATCGAGAACGTCCTTCTGGCGCGATGTCAGAGAGTTGGTCGGAGCGGGAGGCTTCGCGACCGGCTCGGAAGCTTGGGAGTGTTCCTGCGTCTGAGCCGCAGCATCATCTTCTTTGCTCGATGAGATGTCCGCCAGGCAAGGGGGCACGTAGATTCCGCCGTCGAAGACGATGTTCAGTGCCTTCACGAGCTCCGTAATCGGTGAGCTCTTCAAGATGTAGCCGTGAACGCCGGCTTCCAGGGCGGACAGAATATCCCGGCGGGCATCCAAGGGAGAAATCAGAACGATGCGGGTCTTTGGGAAGTACTCGCGGAGAGCGCGCAAGTTGGTGGGCGTCTTTATGCCGGTCATTGACGACCCGAACAGAGCAATAGCGGTCTCCTCGGCCTCGCCGAGATACTCCAACGCCTCGTCGAAAGACGAGACTTCTGCGATCTCGGAAAACCCGAAATGCTGCGCCAGGATTGCAGAGGCCGCCACCCGAAAGTAGCTGTCGTCATCTGCAATCAAGCCAACGCGCCCGCCAGTGCTCATTAAGCTTCCTCCTTAACTTTTTTGTAATTTCATTTCATAGCGATATTCATTCTTTGCCACGATGGACCCATCGCGCAGCAAATAAGCTACCCCTTACGTCTGAACAGATTTGGGTCGATACGGAGAATCCCGAGCACAAATCCGATCGACAGCCGCGCTCCCTATTGCTGTCGGCATAGGCCATAGGTTCGATCATGTCCCCAGACGCTACTATACCCTACCCACTTAAGCATCCTCCCCTGTTGGATCAACCATGACTTCCCAGGTCGCTTGGCTGAGATATCCGAGGCGGGATGATCGGTGAGACAGCCGCATCTCCTGAGGAAATGACCATTGCGCTTCCCCGGCGACCGATGGAGCCGGCGGGCCGACCCTGGATCAGGTTCGAGATGGATCGATCCTGGCGTTGGAGTTCCCCAAGTCCCCGACGGCTTTGTCTTACGAAGCAGAACTGCACTTTTCCAGCTCAGCAGGAATGTTCAAAACGGCAGTAATAGGTCCTTGGGCCTATGCCGTACGACCTATGTCAAGAGGCAGAATCAACAAAGTACAAATAAAGGCCTAAGAATGAACTCATAGCAGTCTGGAGTATGCGTATGAGTATCATTTCAAATCCGCAGTGCGCGGAACAGGATTTTCTAGGCAATTACTTTTCAGCGAGGGATACCGCGCCATTGATGGCAAAGTTGTTCTCTCGTAGCCGTAATTAATCGCTAGGCGGAAAGTACAATCGGCTTCATCAGGCTCTCCTCCAGATCAACGCCGGTTTCACTCACGAAGCAGCCGTTACCGACCCGCGCTGACCGCGCTGTCAGCTTCACAGGGCGGCAAGGAAAATTGAGCGACCATGCCCATCGATCCCGGTAATCTTTCCAGTACTGCAACGCTGACATTCGCGGAAGAATTCAACAGTTTCCAGCTTTGGAACGGAAAAAGCGGTCTGGATACTCGTCCCGGCTTCGCAATGGCATCATGGGCCGATCACGGCTTTGCCTGGTCCGGAGCGAGCGATACGTGGTACCTGCAGCCTGATGCCTACGATCCAGCGGCCAATGGCACCTTCAAAGTTCAGGATGGCATACTTACGATATCGGCTCGGCGCTCGGACGTTCCTTATTACGATCCTAAAGGTTCATATAAATACACCTCGGGCGTGATAACGACATATCACGAGTTCTCCCAGCTCTACGGCTATTTCGAAATTCGGGCTCAGGTCAGTCATTCGGCGGGCACGTTGCCGGCCTTCTGGCTGCTTCCAGCCGACAATTCATGGCCGCCGGAACTCGATGTTATGGAGATCATCGGCTCGGATCCGACGACTTTGTACACGACGGTTCACAGTCAGGTGGATGGCGTGATGAAGATCGACGACACCCATTATCTGACGCCGACTGGAACCTCGATTTTCGATGCCTCGGCTGGCTTCCACACCTATGGGGTCGATTGGCAGGCGGACATGATCACATGGTATGTCGACGGAGTGAAAGTGGCCCAGGTTGCCACGCCGAGCGACATGCACAAGCCCATGTATATGATTGCAAATCTGAATGTCGGCGGTGATTGGGAAGGCCGCCCCTCCGATGATGGAAGTTTCTCCGCGTCGTTCAAAATCGATTACATCAGGGCCTACAGTGCGAAGCCGAATACGGCGCCGTATATGCCGCAACCTTCGCTTCCTGACGGGACGGCTTCGCCGGTCGAGGCGTCGCTCGACAAGGTCCTCGTGGGCACGAGTTCAAGAAACACGCTTGCTGGAGACAGCGGCAACGACATAATCAACGGCAAGGGCAACCGTGATATCCTGGTCGGTGGGGCTGGAAGCGATGCCTTCGTCTTCGATACGAAATTGAGCAAGTCCAACACCGATACGATCAAAGATTTCAAGGCCAAGCATGACGCCATTCTGCTCGACAAAGGGCTCTTCAAGTCCAACAAGTCGCTCTACAAGAGCCTGAAGAAGGCCGATGAAGATAACCTGCTCAAGCTCAGCAAGAAGTTTTTCACTGTTGGAGAGCAGGCAAAGGATAAGAACGACTATTTCGTCTACAACAAGAAGGCCGGAGTGCTCTCTTATGACAAGAACGGTTCGGATCCAGGTGGCCTTGTCGAGATTGCCAAGTTCAGCAACAAGGCGGCCATAAGTCACTTGGACATATTTTTCTTCTAGAGCATCGGACCCAAAAGTGGAATCCACTTTTGGGATCAGATCCGATGCTCCACTCTTTGAAGAGCGCATCGTTCGGGCGGAAAACCGGGTCCACTTTTCCGTCCGATGCGCTAGGACTTCGCCCGGAAGGTGTACCGGTCGGAATCCGTGGCTCGGTAGTCAGGAAGCAGCGGGGCTCCAGTCGATACTGGGGCCCCGCGTCACGTTCAGATGACGAAGAAATCCTTGTAGCTTATGGAAGGATGCTTCTCCAATCGGGCAAACTCGATCGCGGCCTTTGAGCCTGACCCATCGGGGTCATAGGAGAGGATGCCCGTCTTCTTGTTGTAGATGATGTAGTCATTCTCATCCTTGGCTTTCGAGCCAATTGTGAAGAAATCCTCGTTCAGGAGTTTCGGCGACTTCCGGGAACCGGCGCCAAGTTTCTTGAACACGGCATTGTCGAGCTGGATGCTATCCTGCTTGGCGTTGAAGTCGGTTATCGTGTCGAAATTGACTTTTCGATCCGTCTTGGAGTTGCCAAGCTTCGTATCAAACCGGAAAGTATCCTTGCCTGCGCCACCGGTCAGACGATCGTTGCCTGCGCCGCCGTCGATCGTGTTCCTGCCGGATCCGCCGATGATGGTGTTGGCGAAGGAGTTACCGGTCAGACTGATCGATGCCGATCCGATCGCCTTAAGGACTTCAACTTCCGCACGTGACGAGAGCTTGAAAGTCGCGCTTGTCTTGACGGTATCGTATCCCATGCCGGCGGCCTCGATGACGACGTCTCGAGTATGATCGACGATGTAGGTGTCGTTGCCCGAGCCGCCATCCATCCGGTCGATTCCGGCGCCTCCGTCCAAGGTATCGTTCCCGCCCTGGCCAAAAAGCTGGTCCCGGCCTTCACCTCCGTCGAGATAATCGGCGGAGTTGTCATCCAATGCGAACCCGCCGGTCACACCTTCCCAGACGCGTGAGCCGATATAGGCGTCGGTTAGTCCGGAATAGTGGACGATGATCGAGAATGAGAAAGGCAGCGTTGACCCGCTGCCGCCGTAGATGACGTCGTCTCCTGCGCCGCCGGCGATAGCGTCGGACCCATAGCCGCCCCAGAGGACGTCATTGCCATAGCCGCCGTCGATCTGATCGTCGTGGTCGCGCCCGTTGATGAAGTCATCACCGCCACAGCCGAAGATCGTGTCTGCTCCGCCAGAGAGAATCCAATCGCCGCCGCCGTCCGCCGTGTACAGCGCATCGTCGCCGATGATGAGGTTGCTCCCGCCTCTGACATCGATATAGTCGCGTCCCAGTCCGCCCCTCAGCAGGTTGGAGCCCTGCCAGGCCAGTATGTAGTCGTCACCGGCGCCAGCCATAACGACGATATCGCCGGACGACCACGTCACAAATTCTTCATTGTACCCGTGACGCCCGACATAGCTTTGAGAGGTATTGGTCGTAGTCATCATTGCCCCTAGGAAACATTCCTTCGAGGGCGCAATGGCACGGTTAATAAATGAATGCCAGGCAATCTTACTATACGTAATTACGTAATGTAGGTATATGCCTAAGGGCCTAATCCTAAAGTATTGTTAATAGAGGTTCGGAAGGGGCTACGGTTGCGGGTCTCGACACCTGGCGGGTCGGGATTCAGGCCGACTCACCCGATCATCTCTCGTACGCTGCCGAGTGAGGGAGAAAAGGGATGCCGCAATGATGGCTAGAAGGCTTCCTCCTAGGGGAGCGCACGCCACCGCTAAGAAGGCTCCATAATTCCAAAGGCTTAAGGTCGTTATAATTCCGCCCGCGATTGCAGCTGTAACCAATATGAACATTGCCGGTCCTACGCGCGGGGATGCTTCCGCATTCCAGAGAAAGGCCCTGGAACACTGAATCATTGTACCCTCCATCGCGAGTTCTTCGAAATTAGGCCTAACGGTCTAGGTCATATCCTAAAATTCTGTGGGAATTTCGAGGTATATAGGCCAAAAGGTATAAATTATGGTTGATGGTCTGATCGACTTTATGATTAACGTCCCGGAAATAACGTAGAGTTATGGCTGCGGGGAACTGCTTCGATGTTGCATTCGACTGAATATAAAGGCGTCTCTGACGCGGAGGATCATTCGATTTGCATCAATGTTTCTTCGCCCGAGAGCTTTACAAGGCGCCAGATGCTTGCCCGGTCGTCTCTTCCCAGGGTGCGAACGCTTATATTGGGCGTCGAGCGGGAAACTTTTGCCTTTCCTTTCGATGAGGGGAGGGGGGGCGCGCATGCTTCGCAAGGCCAGAGAGTCGACCTCCCGCGCATGGCGAAGCGCGTCATGGATATCGTGGGAGCGGCGATCGCATTGTTCCTGCTTGCTCCCCTCATGATCTTGACGGCCATCGCGATCAAGCTCGAGACGCGAGGGCCCGTGTTCTTCCGCCAGACTCGAACGGGGCTCAATCAGAAGCCTTTCCAGATCTGGAAGTTCAGGTCGATGTATTTCGCGGATGCGGATTATGGCGGAGAACGGCAGACCAGCGTCAACGATGCGCGCGTGACCCGCGTCGGAAGGATCATCAGAAAGCTGAGCATCGATGAACTGCCTCAGCTCTTCAATGTCCTGCAGGGCACGATGTCACTCGTCGGTCCCCGCCCGCACGCGTTGAACACAAAGGTTCTTGGGCAGGACCTGGAAGTCGCCGTTCCGGCCTATCCCCTTCGGCATCGTGTAAAGCCGGGTTTGACCGGCTGGGCGCAGGTGAACGGTTTAAGGGGCGAACTGGACGAATTCTGGAAGGCTGAGCGGCGCGTCGCTTATGATCTCGATTACATCGAGCGTTGGTCTCTGGCCCTCGACATCAGAATTCTGCTCATGACGGCCCTTCTGATTCTCCGCGATCCCGCGGCCTACTGATCCTGTCACCCGCTAAGTCTCTTACTGATCCAGACGATTGGCGATCTCAGATTTCAGACGAGATAATATTGAAATATTTCGATGACTAAACTTTCAACGATCTTTCTCGTGTCGCACTCCTCCCCCGGTGGGGTTCAGGAGATCTGGGCGGACCTAGCAGAGGGGTTCCGGGCGCGGGGCCTCGAAGCCCGCCTGATGGCGCTCTATCCACATGGTCAGTCGGGCCATGCAGCCCGTTCTGCACTGCCATGGGAATATGTCGTTCCGCGAAAGCCGAGATCGATCCGCGACATCTTTGGTCTCGTTCAATCGCTGGTCCGGCTCATCAAAAGGCAATCTCCCGGCACCGTGTTTACGGCAATGCCGGCTGCCAATATCTTGGCGCCCCTGGCTGCAAAACTGGCAGGCACACAGACGCATGTGGTGATTTCTCACCATTCTCAGGTGAGCACTTACAATCGTCTCCTGAATCTCGTCGATCACTGGACCGGATCATTGCGGGCGGTTCAGTCGATCGTGAGCGTCTCGGAGACTGTGAATGCCTCGCTCGAGGATAAGCCCCGAAGCTATCGAGGCAAGCGGCTGACGATCCACAATGCTCTGCCTCCTCGCATCGAGCAGCACTTGGAGGCTCTCGCAGCCACCAGGGGCAGATCCAAGGCCAAGGGCCGCAAAGTCGTTGCGATCGGCCGTCTCGCGCCGCAGAAGAACTATCCTGTGCTTCTGCGCGCGGCGGTCCTGATGCCCGACGTCGACGTGCATATCGTCGGCTCCGGCCCAGACGAGAATGAACTAAAATCCCTCGCCGCGGAGCTCAATGTGACCGATCGGGTCTTCTTTGTCGGTCATCGCGCCAGGGAAGAGGCGCTCACATTGCTTGCCGATGCCGACGTCTTCGTTCAACCCAGCCTGTTCGAGGGGCACAGCCTTGCTTTGATCGAGGCGGCCAAACTGCATCTTCCCCTCATCGTGTCGGATGTGCCGAGCCAAGTCGAGGGCGTAACCGCACCTGACGGCACTCGCTGCGGCATAGTGGTCAATGCACATGATGACAAGAAACTGGCTATGGAGATCAAACGCCTGCTCGATGATCCGTTTCAGTATGAGGCCTGGAGCCACCTTAGTGGCCGTCTCGGTGCCAGCGCGACGTTCGAGGCCATGCTGGAAGCGTACCAAAGAGTAGGAGCGCGGACACGATCATGATCCTGTGCAGAGACGTTTTGAGCGAGGCGCCCTCTTCGTCCTTGAGAGCCTACTTCTCTCTGGTGCCGCAGGCTGACCACGCCTGAAGGCGTGAATGCCGCCGACGCGACGAGGCTGTCTCAAAGTCCACTCACTTCCCTTTTCGATTCACCAAGGGTTCTCCTGACGCCAATGGCAATCTCCCGGACTGCAATCCAAGGCATGTCAGAGCCCTATTCTGGCAACTTCAGAAGTGCTTCGGCAGAAACTGGAGCGTCCCAGCCGCACCTTTGGCTTGCCGCAGCTGCAATGTTCTCCCTCCTGGTGCTGGTGGCGCTCGGCCCCTATGCATCCTCCGATACCATGGCTTCCGGGGGCGGCGGCAGCCTCATGCGCCAGCTGAGCTATGCCGTCGTCTTCGCTGTAGCCGTCAGCGCCACATGCATGTCCCGCTATCCGCGGCACTTCCTGGCGATGCCTCTCGGTCTGGTGCTCACGCTCGGCTGGTGCTGGCTCAGCATGACCTGGGCGATCGACCCCAATACCGCAGTTCGGCGAATCATGCTGACGACGCTCGTCATGTGGACCGTTTTCATGACGGTTCAGCAGTTGGGATACCAAAGAACCGTCAGCATCGTGCGGATGGTCTTGGTTCTTGTTCTGGTCGCCAATTATTGTGCCGTTATCGCTTGGCCAGGCTTCGGGATTCATCAGGCCGCGCAGATCGGCGATCCTGAGCTCGTCGGCAATTGGCGCGGTATTCTGATGCAAAAGAACTTCGCGGGAGCGATCTGCGCATTCACTCTTATCGTATATGCGTTCGACGCTCGAGGCATCCGTCCGATCCTGCGTTGGGCCGTCATTGCCGCGACCGCCTATTTCCTTTACATGACGAGTTCCAAGACCTCCATCCGCCTGACCGTGCTGGTGTTGGGCGTCGGCTATCTATACTCGTTGTATAACCCTCGTTACCTGCTGCAGCTCATCTGCGGGGCTACGATGCTGGGCGTCGTCCTCATTGCGCTTGGGTTGAACTACTGGGATGCCTTGCTCGCTCCGCTCGAGCGCCAGGACGCCCTGACGGGCCGAGGGGCAATTTGGTCCGTTCTGGTGGCCTACGCCAAGGAGCACTGGCTCCTCGGCGCCGGCTATGGATCCTTCTGGAACATCGGTCCTGTCGGACCCGTCTATCGATATACCAATAACTGGGTCGTCGAGGTCAGCAATGGCCATAACGGATATCTCGACCTCCTGGTTCAAGTCGGGGTGCCTGGCGTTGTGCTCGCTGTCGCGACAATGATCGCGTGGCCGATTCTGAAACTGGCGGCCGGTGCGACGGAGCGCTCGCGTGGTGCCATGCTCATGGCCTGCGTGCTGTTTTGCGCTGGTCATAACATGACGGAGAGCAGCCTCCTGGATCGGGACAGCATTGTTCAGGTGTTCCTTGTCATGGCTATTGCATTGATCGGCCTCGAGACGCGCCGACCGACCACGTCTCCTTTGTCCTATGAGGCTCGCAATGGCTGAAGCGCTGAGCCTTCAGGTCGGATCCGGAGATCTCCGCAGTGTAGCGCTGCGTCTGTTCCGCTATGCCCTGGCGACGATTGGGCCCGTGGGAGCTGCCGGGGCACAGTTCATTCTGTCCCTGCAGCTGCTGCATCTCCTGCCGCCGGCGTCCTTTGGGAGCTTTTCGTTCCTCCTCATCACTTCCCAGTTCAGCATCGGTCTCTGGAGCGCACTCTTCTGCGCACCTCTTCCGATCGTGATGGCGCAGGAGAAGGAAGACACCCGAGGATTGGTTGACAGCCTTTTCGCCGTCAACCTGCTTCTCTCGTTGCTGGCCTTCTGCGCCTTCTCGATCCTGGCAACCGGGCTTGAAGTCTCCGCCCAGGCTTCAGCATTGTTTTCAGGCTATGCAGCCCTCACGCTGCTGCGATGGTTCGCACGCGCCCATGCCTATACGACAGGAGCGGCAATCCGAACGATCGCGTCGGATCTCATGTACAGCGCCGGGCTGCTGATCGGAATTGGCTTGATTGCAGTATCGGGCGCAGAGTCGCCTGACCTGCCATACGCGGCGCTGCTGGTCAGCGCCGCCATCGGCCTGGTGCCGTTCGGACGGGGATACTTCGTCAAGCAGTTCGTGCACATCCGGCTCCGGGCGATCCCGCGTTACGCCGATGTCTGGCGGCAGCACTCGAGCTGGTCGCTGGTTGGCGTCATTACGACAGAGGCAACGGTCAACGCTCACGCATACATTGTGACGCTCGTGAGCGGGCCTCTGGCATTCGCACCGATCGCCGCCAGCGCGTTGATCATTCGGCCTGTCGGGGTCGTGATGAATGCCTTGAGCGAATTCGAGCGACCTCAAATGGCGCGGCAGATTGCCAGTAGGGATCTCCGTTCCGCTCAACGATCTGCGCGAATGTTCCTCTGTGTTCTTGCCCTGACCTGGGCATTGACGGCTGCCGGCGGCGTTCTGCTCGTGGTGTATAGCCCGGAGGTGATCTTCCCCAGCGAGTACTCCCATTCCTACTTGATCGCAGGTATGGCCCTCTGGCTGGGCGTGACATTCATGAGGATCCTGCGGACGCCTGACAGTGTCCTGCTTCAAGCCGCCGGGATGTTTCGATGGCTGGCTCATGCAAGCATTATCTCGTCAGTCGTTTCGATCGCTGCGGTAACCATACTGCTCGTCCTGGGCGGGCCCCTTTGGTCCCTTGGAGGCGTATTGCTGGGTGAAGCCGTATTCGCTGCCTGGACCTGGTACCAGGCGCGGCGTTGGCGTGCGGCGACTCTAGCGACTTCTTCCGTCATGAGTAATGAGGCACGGACATGATAGTGACGATTGGGATGAAGGCTTATAACGAAGAGAAGCACATCGCCTCCGCGCTCTCGAGTGCCATCAAGGCGGTTCAACCCTTTGGCGGAGAAGTCGTTCTCGCAGACAGCGGATCGACCGATCGAACCGTCGAAGTCGCGAAACGCTTTCCCGTTCGGATCGTTCAGCTGGCAAATCCGGCCGAGCGATCCTGCGGAGCGGGCGCTCAACTTGCCTTCCAACATGCGCGGGGGAAATACTTCTATCTCATGGACGGCGACATGGTCATCGATCCTGATTTCCTTCCCGCGGCGATCGCTTTCCTCGATGCGCACCCCGAGATCGCCGGAGTTGGTGGCGAAGTTCGAGACGTGAACGTCTCCAATCAGGAGTTCGCGATTCGCACGAAAGAGATGCATAAGGACAAGGACTGGCGTCCTGGCATTGTCGATCGGTTGGATTGCGGTGGCCTCTACAGGGTTTCTGCCCTGGAGGAGATCGGCTATTTCGCCGATCGCAACCTTCATGCATTCGAAGAGTTTGACCTGGCTGCCCGCTTGCAAAGCAAGGGCTGGAAGCTGGCGCGCATCGATCGGCTCGCCGTCGACCATTACGGGCACACGACCGACGGCTATAAGCTTCTGTGGCGTCGCATCAGGAGCGGATACTCGGGCGGAGCAGGCGAAGTCCTGAGAGGCGCTCTCGGGCGTGATCACCTGCCGATTGTCCTGCGCAAGCTGGGACATGTCCGCAATGGGCTCGCCGTGATTGCCTGGTGGGCGCTGTTGCTTTCCTGCCCATTCTGGGCGCTGCCTGCGTCCATGAGGGTAGGATTGTTCCTGGCTCTTCTGCTCGCACCGATCGGGATGCTCGCCCTGAGGCGATCTTCTCTCAGTCTGGGCTTCTACTCGTTCGTGAGCTGGAATGCCCTTGCCTTGGGTCTCGTCACAGGCTTCTTCCGGAAGCGGGTCTCGCCTGAACAGCCCCTAGCCGCTTTGATCTTGCTCGAGAGAAAAACCAATGAACTCGAATCGCTGGCCTGATCTAGCCGCCTCCGCCGTGTCGCCAGAGGGGTCCGGGAGCCGGCTTTCAAAACCGGCGGCCGTGAACGAAACCAAGGTCTTCAATCATCCGAAGAGCCTCGATAAGGTAATTGAAATGAACGTGTATCATAAGGATCTCCTCGCTTCGTCGCGGGAGGCTTCGGACGAGGCTCCTCAGATTTCGCCGAAGCACCTTCTCACCATTGCCTGGAGATGGAAGGGAACTCTGCTGGCCGCCTTTGCCGTGTGCAACGTGGCGGCTTGGACGGTGTTCACCTCGATCACGCCGACATACGAATCCTCGTCCTTCCTGATCTCGCAGGCCGACCGCCGACCGCAGATCGGAGACAGCAACCAGAGCCAGTTCATCCTGCGGCAGGATCAGTTCCTGAATACGCAGGCGGAGATTATTCAGAGCGAGACCGTCCTGCGTGATGCGATCAAGCAGCTCGGGATGGAGAGACTTTACGGCGCCTCCGAGCCGCCGACGAGCATCGGCGACCTGGTCAATGTGGCAAGCAGTGCCTTGAACACATGGCTGAAGATGCCCGAGACGCCGAAGAATCCGGCGGACCAAGCCTATGAGAAAGCCGCAAAGGCGATCTCCGTCCGCGTCGAGCCTCTGACGGACCTCATCCGCATCTCGTTTCGTCACAGAGACCCGAAGATCGCCGCGGAGTTCGTGCAGCAGGTCGTGAACAGCTTTCTGTCCAGGCACTCGCAACTGGCATCGAACTCCGGCGCTGTGAAGTTCATGGAAGCCCAAAAGAAGCGTTACAGCGAGGAATTCGAGCGCGCCTCTGCCGAGTTGAGCGATTATGCTCGTCGCAACGCCGTCTTCTCGATTGAGAAGCAGAGAGATCTTCTCTTGAGCCAGCGCAGCAATCTGCTCGCCTCCCTGGCTGTCACGCGTGGGCAAATCTCTGAAAAGGAGGCTCAGGCCCGGGAGCTCGCCAAGCAGCTGACGACCTTGAAGCTGACGAACATTTCGCCTCAGATTGCGGCGCTTGCCAAGGAAACGCAGGCCGCGCAGGGTCGGGGTGACCAGAAGGATGCCGGCGCCGATATCAGGAATACCGATCCGCCCCTGTTACTGGTGCGTGTCTATCAGGACACGGTCCAGATGTTGGTCCGCACCAATGTCGATTTGGCGGGTCTGCGCTCGCTGAGCGTCCGGCAGGAAGCGGAGCTGGAAACGCTCGGGCGCGATCTCGAGACCCTCTCGGCTAAGGAGACTGAGTATTCCCGGTTGAAGCAGAACGTGGAAGTTGCAAGCCACAGTTCCGAGCTGTTTGCCCGAAAGGCCGTCGAGCAGGATGTGGATGCGGCTGCATTGAGTGCGCAGCAGTTCTCACGGCTCCAGGTTGGGCAGGAGGCCACCATCCCGACGCGGCCGAGCTCGCCGAAGGTCATCGTCTATTTGGCCGGAGGAATTCTCGCAGGTCTGTTCACGATCAGTGCGCTGCTGCTGCTGTTGACGAGTCTGCATGCTCGCCGGCGGGGCGTCCAGGACTATCATGGTGCGGCGCTGGCCCGACACGGCGGCAGCATGAGAGGCGCCGCATAGGCGGATGTGCGAGCCGAGGTTCAGAACTGGTTGCGGAGAGCCGCATACCAGTTCGGGCGGTTCCGAAACGATGATCGAGGGGCGATCCTGATGCATGAAGAAGGCCTGGTTTCGGAAAAGCGAATTGTCCAGAGTTCGCCTCGCGGCGAAGCGGTGAGACTCGACGTCTTCGGCGCGCCGGTCGATGCCTATCCGAGCTTGAGTTCGTTCATGGCGACCGTTCGGCTGAAACTCGAGTCCGGCGAAAGCTTCCTGACGACGTTCGTCAATCCCGGTTCCATCAAGCTGGCACGGTACAATCCCGCCTTCGTCGAAGCCCTGAACCGCTTCGATGCCGTGCTGCCCGATGGCGTAGGGGTCGCTCGGGCGATCGAGAAGCTTCGGAAGCGGGAGGCTTGCCGGATCAGCTTCGACAGCACGTCTGCGGCCTTGCCCGTCTTCGGGCTTGCGAGCGAACTTGATTTGGGCGTTGCGCTAGTCGGTGGAGGCGAAGGCGTCGCCGCGCGGGCAGCGTCTCGCCTTCAGCATCGTTTCCCCAAGCTCCGTATCGTCACGGCGATGAGCGGCTTTGGCGATCTCGAAGAGAAAAGGGAGCTCCTGTCGAGGATCAATCCCGCCATCGTCGTGTGCGGCATGGGGGGCATCGCCCAGGAGAACTTCCTGATGTCTCTCGCAGATCGAGGATGGCGGGGATGCGGGTTCACCTGTGGCGGGTATCTCGATCAGCTCGATGGTGGCTTGCAATATTACCCGGAGTGGGTTGACAGGCTCAACATCAGGTTCGCCTATCGGCTCTTTCGAGAGCCTCAAAGGCTATGGCGGCGCTATCTCATCGACTACCGGGAATTCTGTCTTCTGTACCTCAAAGCAGCACTTTTCGGACCAGTAACTCTGCCTGCTGTCACTCTGAAGGCCGGTGGAAGACGCGGGGATAAGCGGATTTGATATTGTCGCAAGCCTGCAGGATCGTCCGCTTTCGAAGAGACGAACCGGCTTGATTGCCGGAGAGCCATCGAGGGGGCTGTATTCACTCCCGTAAAGCAAAATCTTTGGGAGGAGTGAAACTCGGCATGCTGAAGCGTCCTCAATCAGCCAGGGCATGGGCATGGATACCTGCCGTTCTCGGCATCGCGCTGAGCGGGCTATTGCCCGCGCTCGTCCGTGCGGAGGCGAGCGGATCGGAGATCGCGAATTCTCCGATCCCCCGGGCCGAGATCACCGCAGGTCCGGACGTGCCCCTGGAACGAGAGACTTATTCCTGGAAGCGCGTTGCCATTGGAGGCGGGGGCTTCATCACCGGCTACAGTGCCGACCCGTCCGGAGAGACTCGCGTGGTGCGCGCCGACGTGTATGGTGCGTATCTCTGGCGCCGGGATCTGGACCGATGGGTTCAGCTCGTGACCAGCTCGACCATGCCTGAGGAGCTTAGGTCTCAGAATGGGATGAGCGAAGGCGTGTTCGAGATCGTTGTCGCACCATCGAGGCCGGATCGAATCTATATGGCGGCCAAGGGGCGCGTCTTTCGATCCGATGATCAGGGGCGCAGCTTCGCCGATGTCTCTCGATCGCTGCCAACGCCTCTGAACTTCGATCCCAACAGCTATTTCCGGAATTCCGGGCCCTTCATGGCAGTCAACCCTGTCGACCCGGATCATGTTCTGTTCGGAACGCCCACCGATGGTTTATGGCAATCGACCGATGCCGGCGCGACGTGGGTAAAGGTCTCCTCAGTTCCCGCTTCCGCGGACCTTCAACCGGAACCCGGCGTGCAGAGTCCGGGGGCGATCATCTGGTTCGAGCAACGCGATGGGCGACCGACCGGTCGAATCTGGGCGATGTCCCCGGGTCATGGCGTGTATGTATCGAATGACGGCGGCGGCAGCTTCGAGCCTCTGGTGGGGGGCGAGCAGAGCCAACCCAGGCTTATTACGCAAGGGGCATTCGCATCTGACGGAACATTCTTCGCCATCGATCGAGAAAGCCGAAGCGTCTGGAGGTTTCGAGCCGGCGCATGGATGAATCTGACGGATCGGTCCTGGATTCTTACGGGAGGCTTCGTTGCCGTCGCGATCAATCCGAGGACTTCGCACGTCTTCGTTTTCGATGAAGGCGGCCGTGCCTACCGCTCTGGCGATAGCGGTGAGAGCTGGTGGCCACTGCTCCATCGTTCCAGGGTCGGTGAGGAGGAGCCGCCCTGGCTGCGCGTGAGCAACACGTCCTATTTCGCAATGGGCCGCGTTCAGTTCGATCCGGTTGTTCCGGACCGGATGTGGGTGGGAGCCGGAACCGGCGTATACTACGCGGATGTTCCCGAAAACGGGTTCATGATCACCTGGGTCAGCCAAGCGCGCGGCATTGAGGAATTGGTCGCCAACGACGTCATTCAACCGGCCGGGCGTTCGCCCCTCTTTGCCGCTCTGGATTTCGGCATCCATGTCAAGGACGACCTCGATTCCTATTCGACGACTTACGGCCCCAAGGAGCGGGTTCTGATCGCAGCCCAGCAGCTCGTCTGGAGCCCGTCGAACCCCGATTTCATCGTCACGAACGCGTCGGACACGCGCACGTTCTGCTGCTGGCAGGATGGCGACGCGGTTCTCGCCGGCTACAGCCTTGACGGCGGGCGCACATGGGAGAAATTCCCGAGCCTCCCGCATCCGCCCGGGACGAAGGCCGATGATCCTTGGCGCATGTCATTCGGGACGATCGCGGTATCGGCCGGCGACATCGACAACATCATCTGGGCGCCCTCCTTCAACCGGTCGCCGTATTACACGACCGACAGGGGCAAAACCTGGACGCGCGTCATGCTGGTGGGCGAGCAGTTGCCTGCGACAGGCTCCCATTCCAGCTATTACATGCAGCGCAAGACGCTGGCGGCCGACTGGGTTCAAGCGGGAACCTTCTATCTCGTTCACAGCGGCGAGGCCGACAATGCGGGTCTCGCCGGGCTGTGGCGCACGCGGGACGGAGGTGCGCATTGGGAGCAGGTCTTCAAGGGTGAGATCGCTCCGCAAAGTCAGTATGCGGCCAAACTGCGCGCGGTGCCTGGACATGAGGGGCATCTCTTCTTCACCTCCGGCGTCGCCGAAGGATCCGACACCTGGCTCAGGCGCAGCCGCGACGGGGGCGGTTCATGGAGCATCGTTCCCGCAGTCGATCATGTGGACGATGTCGGGTTCGGAAAATCCGCGCCGGACTCGCGATATCCGACGATCTTCATCTCGGGCCGGGTGTCCGGCCATTATGGAATTTGGCGCTCGACCGACGACGCCTCGACATGGAAGCGGGTTGGAACGTTCCCGGTGGGATCGCTTGACCAAGTGACCGTGATCGCGGCGGACCAGGACCGGTTCGGCCGTGTCTATCTCGGATACAAGGGATCCGGCTGGATCTACGGTGAGCCCGCGCCCTGTAGGATCGCTCCTTATCAGTTTCCCAACGAGAAGGAATGCGTCGGCGTCGATTGATGTGTCGAAGGGCGAATGTCGTCGACGTGGGATCTTTCCAGCTCCACCATGGCCTGCCCTTGCCAGGTGTTCAGGACGCCGCGTGGGCGGTTCGGGTACGGGCGGGCGCCGGCAACGGCTGCCGCAGCCCGGGTGTTGACGCCGAAGTAGCGGAAGATCGCCGCCACATGGATCTTCACGGTGCCTTCGACAAGGTTGAGCGCCAGGGCGATTTCCTTGTTCGTCTTCCCCTGGACGAGCAGATCGAGAACCTCCGTCTGCCGCGGCGTCAAAAGATGTGCGGGAGCGGAGGGCTGTTGGAACTGCTGCGGACGCGGCGCTTCGCTGAGCTGTTGAGGCGTCTTGACCGGCTCGAGCGAGATATCCGCAAGACATGGCGGCACATACACGCCGCCGTCGAGAATAGTGCCCAGTCCCTTCACGAGTTCAGAGACAGGAAGGCTCTTCAGCATATACCCGTGGACGCCTGCCTCGAGCGCCAGGAGAATGTCGCGGCGTGACGTGGACGCGGAGACGACAGCGATATGCGCGCTCGGAAAGCACTCCCTCATGGAGCGCAGATTGGTCGGGATTTGTGCCCCCGGCATCGTCGCGTCCAACAGAACGGTATGGATTTGACCATTCTCGGTCAGCCGCTCCAGCGCCTCGTCGAGTGACGACGCCTCCAGGATACTTGTGAAGCCAAAGTGCTGGGTAAGTATCGCAGCAGCAGCAACACGGAAATATGCGTCCTGATCGGCAATGAGCCCCACGCGGCTGCCAGTACTCATTGAGATGTGCCCCAAAGTTTTTGTTCGCTGTCGTTACTTTATGGCTGCTCGATTAATTTTTAGTGTTCGTTAGAAGGCAACCTATTGAATTTTCCCATCTTACCGATCGCGCATGAATATCGCTGCGCTTGTGTTCGGATGCTGGTTATGCGTGGGAGTGCAGCTTTCGCCATACGGCAGTCGGGCAACAGAGGGATCCAAAACCCAATCCGTCTGTTGTGCCTTGAGAGCCCAATCCCTTACGGCACCGGTTGCATATGGAGATCGTATCCGCCTTCCAGGTCCTGCCTTCCGACAATGACGAGCGGCCGGGGGCCTATGCGGTGTTTCCCTATGATCGCGATCTCGTCCGCCGGTTCCGCGACATCTTTCCACGGGCGCGCTGGCGGGCAGGGGAGGAGCGGTGGTTCGTGCCGGGGAAGACGGCCGTGCAGCGGCTCGATGCCTGGATGGCGCAGGAGCTCGAAACCCTGGACCGGCATGCGGATGCCAAGGGGCGGGATGCCCTCTCCTTCGAGCCTCTCGAAAGTCCCTATCTGAGGATCGCCGACGATCTGAAAGTGCGCACGCCCTATTCGCGCACGGTCGTGGAGGCCCTGCGCTCGATTCCCTTCGCGCATTGGGATCCCGAGGAAAGGATCTGGCGGGTGCCGTTCCGCTCCTATGAGGCGCTGAAGGCACGCTGGCCCGAGATCGAGGCGGCCGCCCGGCGCAACGAGCCCGAGGCCCGCAGGCGGCGCCGAGAGGAGCAGCGTGCGCAGGCCACGGAAGAGAGCGCCCGGATCCAGGCGGAACGCCGCCGTCGGCGCTTTCCCGTGCCGGGAGACGACCCGCCGCCGCTGGGCGTTCCGGTGTCGACCGGAAGCTGGGGCGTCGTGGTGTTCGAGGCCGTCGATATGGATCCGCTCGATGCGCCTCCGGTGGCCGGGCTCTATCCTCACATGCAGAGCGAGGCTTCGCGCTATGTCTGGGCCCATTGGCGGATGCCGACCTTGCAGGAGGTCTACCGCATCAGGCCGGCGCGGGGCGAGGACGATCAGGAGGTTCGGACCGCTCGCGGATGGTGGTGGCCGGACCGCGCCGAATTGCAGGAACGGGCGCGCAAGCTGCGCGAGGTGGAACGGGCGCAGCGCTCCCGGGATCTGGCCCGCAAGGCCTCGGCCGAGGTGTAGGAAACGGATCGGACTTACAAAAAATACGGGCGCGAGGCCCGGATTCTAGAGCATCGGACCCAAAAGTGGAATCCACTTTTGGGATCTGATCCGATGCTCCACTCTTTG
>Ga0182742_1002259_pt1 | contig 21808 bp, 23 predicted proteins | sample eDN5th37CBELigMG_FD_128880 | JGI IMG/M metagenome (GOLD analysis project Ga0182742, IMG submission 128880) | Enriched Miracle-Growth compost microbial communities from Emeryville, California, USA - eDNA 5th pass 37_C BE-Lig MG (version 2)... ... | reverse complement strand
TCAAGAACAGTCAGAAAAGCTTTCAGCATGCCTCTACCAACAAGGTTTTCGTAAAGGAGACAGGTTGTCCCTTATGATGCCGAATTGTCCCCAATACATATTCTCATTCTTTGCAGTGGTTCGCATAGGTGGCATTATCGTTCAAACAAATCCCATGTATGTCGAAAGAGAACTCGAGTACCAATTAAACGATACAAATTTAGAGTTTATGATTTGCTCTGACTCCGTTTATGAACGGGTGAAAAGAATTCAAGAAAAGACAACGCTTAAGAAAATCATCGTAGTCCCAACTGCTGAATATCGCAATTTAACTTTAGTTGCAGATGATGTTTGGTTTGACGACTTCCTTGAGACCTATAAATCAGATGCCCCGAAAATAGAAATAGCTCCATCGGAAGACATCGCCGTCCTTCAATATACTGGAGGAACGACCGGGGTTTCAAAAGGAGTCATGTTAACTCATCAAAATTTCATTAATCAGGTTGAGCAAATAAATGAATTTTTATTTAAACGTTTTGAAAGAGTTGAAAATCTGGATCGAGTGGTAATTAGTTTTCTACCATTCTTTCATATTTTTGGTTTAGCAAATGTAACCTTAACCGGATTTCGATTTGGCTATAAACAAATTATACTTCCACGATTTGATGTGGAAACGGTCCTTAACTTGATAAAAAAGGATCCTCCACTTTTCTTTTTTGGTGTTCCGACAATGTACAACGCTTTAATGAATGCTCCTCAGGTAGAAACATACGGTATTGATAAAATTAAGGCTTTTTTTTGTGGTGGTTCTCCAATGCCATTGGAAAAGCACCAAAAATTTAAACAACTGATGGGAGAAGATGCAGTTCTTGCCGATGGATATGGGTTATCAGAAGCCACATCAGGAACTACTAATCAACCTTATTCAAGAGTAAAGATTGGGAGTGTCGGTGTTCCACTGCCGCGAACGGATGCAAAAATTGTGGCTGAAACAGATAAAGGGTTTGAAGAGGCACCAACCGGCAGCAAAGGTGAGCTCATCATCAAAGGTCCACAGGTGATGAAGGGGTATTGGAATAAGCCTGAAGAAACAAACGCTGCTTTAAGAAATGGATGGCTCCATACAGGAGATATCGCCTACATTGGACGAAGAAGGATATCTTTACATCGTAGACCGGAAAAAAGATATGATCATTGCCAGTGGCTATAATATTTATCCGCATGAAATCGAAGAAGTCATTTACCAGATTTCTGCTGTTCGCGAAGTCGTTGTGATTGGTATTCCAGACGAATATAGAGGAGAAACAGTAAAAGCTTACATTGCCTTAAAAGAGTATCAGGCAGTCTCCAAAAATGAAATAATCGCATTCTGTCGGAAAAATCTGGCTACCTATAAAGTACCTAAACAAATTGAATTTAGAGAGGAACTTCCTAAATCCAGTGTTGGAAAGCTATTAAAAAGAGAACTAAGAAACCAAGAATGGAACAAGCATCAAATAAAATAATAAGGGGTGTATGAATTGAAGAAAATGAAAAAAGGAAGTTTGCTTGTAATTATGATGTTCATGCTAGGTAGTTTAGTAGCTTGTATGGGAGCTGAAGTGAGCAATCAGGAGGCACAACAATCAAAAACGCCAGAAACCGCAGAAGGAGAAGAAGTTGTCAAGATTGGATATAGTGGTCCTTTAAGTGGAGCTGCAGCTCAATATGGAATCAACGTTTTAAATGGATTGGAAATGGCAGCCGATGAAATCAATGAAACAGGTTTTGAGGTAGATGGAAAAACCTATAAAATTCAACTTATCCCAATGGACGATAAATATTTACCGAATGAAACAGGTGTAAATATCCAACGAATGGCAACAGAGAATGAAATAGTTGCAGCATGGATTCCACATAGTGGCGGAGTCTTCGCATCGCAGACATTTAATGAAAAAGAAGATGTCATTATTATGGCACAAACTAGTGAACCGCGAATGTATGAGCAAGGAAACAAATTGATGATTGGAATTTCTCCTCAGTATAACATTTGGCCGAAAACTTTCAGTAAGTATATTATGGATAATTTCGGTACGAAAATGGCGTTGTTGCCAACGAATTCTCAGTACGGAAAAGATTGGTTAAATGTGATTGAGCCGGTTTGGGAGGAAATGGGAGGAGAGTTTGTTTATAAAGGGGATATTGATTTTGCAAAAGAAACAGACTTTTTTACCGTTATGACCAACGCCTTAAATAAAAATCCAGATGTCCTTTTTGTTGGGGGCCCGTCTGAACCTACAGCGACCGTCGTTAAACAAGCTCAAGAGTTAGGTTATGAGGGTGCTTATATGATTATGGATCAAGCGAAAATGGAAGAGATGTCTGGTGTATTGGGTGGATATGGGCAATTGAATGGTTCTGTCGGGGTTCTTCCGGTTGATCAAATCGGGAGTGACGCTAGCAAAGCCTTTGTTACAAAATACCAGGAAAAGTTCAATGAAAAATATGCTACCGCCGATTCATCCCTAAGTTACCAGGGGTTATATGTTTTGGTTGAAGCGATGAAGGCTGCAAATACTGTTGAGGACCGACACGCGATTATGGCTGCTGTTAATGAAGGGATAAAAAATATACCAGAAGAAAAGTCGGTCATTTCTCTAAATGGAATGAATGAAGTAGGCAGTCTTCAATGGGACATTAAAGCGGGTATCGTCGAGAATGGAGAGGTAAAGACCATACCTCTTGAACAATAGAGTTGAAGTTACATGTAGGTGAGGAGCGATATACTTTGAGAAAGGTCTTAGGGCCTTTCTCTTTTTGTTGGGGTTTAACTTACTATTATGAAAATTTGTGATAAAGTATAAAATAACGCATCAAAGGATGTGAAAAATTCTAAAAGATAGGGAAGGGAAGAAAAAATGATTCAGTACAACGGAAGGCGATTTGTTTCGGTAAAAAACACAGACAATGGCGAGGTTTCTTCGCAGACAATTTTTGAGTATAAACAAGAGGGGAATATTCTTTTTGCAAATTATTCTGGTGGAGAAATTGTCAAAGGTACGCTCATAGGAATTGTGAAAGGAGATGGTAGCCTTGTATTTCGCTATAATCATGTAAATATTCAAAATCAAATCCGAGGTGGACATTGTATTTCTTCTCCTGAAACTCTACCTGATGGGCGTATCCGCCTACATGAAAAATGGCAATGGCTCGACGAGGAGCAAACAGAAGGTAATTCAGTCATTGAAGAAATTATCTAATACCACGCAAAAAAGGACCACAACTGGTCCTTTTATTTAATCTATGTAAACCGTGCACCCACAATCGATTGAAACAACCAAGCGTTACTTGTAAACGAAAGCTCAGATTAGGCTATCCCACGGCACATCGAAAATTCTACTTATGGCTGCTTCCTTCCGGACCTGACCAGTTTCATAGGTTTCGATTGCGTAGGACCCAATCGTCAACGCCCTTTTTACAAGGCTGACCTTACATGTTTCAACCTCAAGTGGGAATTCAACCCCGCTATGGCGGATTGCGGGTATAGGGCACCGCCAACTCCCCGTCTAGCACGGTATGTATCCGCTAGACAAACTTCTATGTTTAAATTAATTAATCGATGACTGCGGCGCATGAAATGGCTGTAAGCCAGGTTCTGTTCCTGCGTGCTAATCGATGCCAATCTCGCACAACAGGCGTAGTCATATAACTATCGATTGTGTATGCAATCAATCCATCCGTTTGGTTCATTTCCCGCTGGATGATGCCCCTACCAAAGTTTGGGTTGCTCGCTCGTGGGGTTTACCCGTTCCATTTCTTCTGTTTCCAGAAGAACTCGTCTCTGTGGCACTTTCAGGTTAATACCAGCCTATCCAATGGACTTAGCATGGTTTCACCGCCGTCAGCAGGTTATGGCTGCTGCCCACCTTTGCAGATGGCACGAACACTCCGGGCATCTCAGCACCGGGCGAGCCTGGACTTTCCTCAACTCATGTAAAATGAGCCGCGACTACACACCATTTCATGTATTTCGTTCATCGCTACGTGTATAAATATATCATTTAGCACTATCTGAAGTCACTAGGAGGGCAAATCCAATCAAGGAAAAAATTGAAAATTGACCTTTGAATAAAAGCCCCATATCTGAACCTCTTATTTTTCCGCTGTTAACCAATCGGTCACTAATGGCTTCGTTTTGTCCGACATTTCCTACAGGCATGCCCGCCCTAACCAAGTCAATATCCTCCAATCGAGATCATGGTAAAGAATCCTCCGATATTTCTATAGCAAGTCAACTCTTCAACTTGCAAGTTTTTGTAGGTGTCAAGAAATACTATTTGTGTAGCTATTTAAAAGGCAAAAATGTATTAAAGTGATTGTTATGGTACTAAGCCGGAGAAGGTTTTAAATAAAATTATTTTTCTTATTGGCTAGTACTAGGACTCAATATATGTTAACTTAAGCTACTGTCATTAATAGACACTGCAAAGAAATAACACCGACTATAAAAGGTTAATAAGTGTTATCGCAAATAGGTAAAAGGAGATGTTCGCATGAGTAAGGCAAAAGGTAAAGGCGGAACAGGTAGAGGTACAGGGAAAAAAGGATGGAATAGGTGGCAAGCGAGTGCAAGGAAAGCAAAAAGCGCAAAGCCATATAAGAGTAAAGGTACAAATAGGGAGAAGGATACAAGCGAATAATAAAACGGATATTGTCATCTCTGATTTATCCGAAAAGGATAGATTTTTTCTATCTTAAGTGGAATGGATGGATTCAAGGAGTTCAATTTCTAATAACATCCTGTTGTTTTAGAGTATTTAAAGGCTGCAAAAGTGTCTCCATTCAAGCAAACAGGATTTGACATTTGATGATGGTTGAAAGATTAACTATTTCTTCCATCACCACATTCCATATCATACATATTTGTTAGTAGTTGATGCTCTTTTTTTATCATCTGGAGGATATTGTAAGTTGAGGGAGAAATAGAAATAGAACTTATTCATTTAAATGTTGGAAGTGGGTGCGAAGATTTGGACTATGTAAAATTAGGGAATACTGGGTTGGATGTGTCACGACTTTGCCTTGGATGCATGAGCTTTGGGGATCCAGAGCGTGGGAATCATCAATGGGTGTTAAATGAAGGCGAAAGTAAGCCAATGATTAAAAAAGCTTTAGAACTTGGCATTAACTTTTTTGACACAGCCAATGTTTATTCCGATGGCACGAGTGAAGAAATCGTCGGGCGGACGTTGAAGGAAATGGCTAATCGCGATGAAGTGGTCATCGCAACCAAGGTTCATGGAAGAATGCATCAGGGACCTAATGGAGCTGGTTTGTCACGAAAAGCCATTATGAATGAGATTGATCACAGCCTGAAACGGCTAGGTACAGATTATGTTGATTTATATCAAATTCATCGTTTGGATCCTAATACACCAATTGAAGAAACAATGGAAGCTTTGCATGATGTAGTTAAGGCGGGAAAAGCACGATATATAGGTGCTTCTTCTATGTATGCTTGGCAGTTTCTAAAAGCTCAACATATTGCCGAAAAGAATGGCTGGACCCGCTTTGTATCAATGCAAAACCACTTGAATCTTTTATACCGGGAAGAAGAACGAGAAATGCTTCCGCTCTGCAAAGAAGAAAAAATTGGGGTAATTCCTTGGAGTCCGCTTGCTAGAGGAAAGTTGACACGAGATTGGGAACAGACAACTGCACGTTCAGAAACGGATGAGTTTGGAAAACATTTGTATGCGAAAACGGCGGAAAGTGACCGAATCGTCGTCGAACGAGTAGCGGAATTAGCTGCAAAGCGTGAGCTACCCCGAGCACAAGTCGCTCTTGCCTGGGTTTTGCAAAAAGAACCTGTCACAGCACCAATTATTGGAGCAACAAAAATCTCCCATTTAAAAGATGCTGTGGATGCTTTAGAAGTGAAATTGTCAGCTGAAGAAATTTCGTTTTTAGAAGAGGCGTATGTCCCTCATCCGGTCCTTGGTTTTATATAAAATTTTCAATAAACGCTCAGAATAGGTTGAGCTGAATGAATCATTGTAGACCCAATGAGTGTTCAGTACATTCCATTCTGAGCGTTTTTTATAAAAGGGTCTAAGGACAGGAAGATTTAAAACTCATTTTGTAGCTTAAATTAATGATGAGCCTCTTCAGCGGCCATCGCAATTGCTTTTGTCTGATGAACCGTTCCGAATGGATGCTCTGGTGGTGCATAAATGCTATATAGTTTTAATGGTTCATTTCCCGTATTAATTAAATTATGCCATTTCCCCGCAGGAATCATGATTGCAAAATCATCCGAAACTTCTGCTTGAAAATCTAACACATCTTTACGGTCTCCCATTTTAACTAAGCCTTGCCCTTGTTCTACACGCAAGAATTGATCCACATCGGGGTGTAATTCTAGACCTATGTCTTCCCCAACATTAATGCTCATTAATGTTACTTGTAAATGTTCTCCTGTCCAGATTGCTGTTCGGAATGTATGATTATCCTTCGTTGCTTCTTCTATATCGACTACAAATGGCTTACCTCCGGAATCTCTTCCGTGAAAGGATACATCCTCATTTAACGAACTTAACCGCTTGGCTGATGCTTGTTCATTTGATATCGCCCATAAAAAAGTATTGTGAATCAATGGGTTACTTGCCGAAAAACTTGCACCTCTTTGAAAATCTGTAAACGTTTCAAGCTCTACTTGGTAAGCTTTTTGTAGGCCAACTGGATAACTTATAATATTGATTGGTTCTACTTGGTATTGGGGATAGGTCCCCGTTAGTTGAGTATACAGATTGGGAAAGTGGGATAGATGTGCTTTTTTCACTTTAACAAGTTGTTGGATCGAATGTCGATGGTCTTGGTTTGGGGCCAATTGGGATATTTGTCGATAAAGTCCCAGTGTTGTGGCATCCTTTTTGATGCTGTTAAGGATGGTTTCAAGTAGCTGGTGCTCTTCTGTTCTAACCCCATCTTGATGAAAAATGGTACAAGTAAGAATCTGGAAAATAATGCATATCCCTTCATTCTTTTCACCTGTATTTTAACCCAGCATATGCCCGCAATTTTCATCGCGTACTTCAATTTTAAATCTTTATCATAATTTAGGCATTTAAATAAGATACTTAAACTTAACGAAACAAAGTTGAAAATTTTGTCGAAAAAATACTTCCTAATTTTCTAAAAGAGGAGTAAAATAAATTTCGTTTCGTATTTATATTTTGGGGGTTACATAATGAGTTTTAAGAAAAAGGATAAGTTTTCAAACTTATTGAATGACATTTCTTCCAATCTAAAAGAGGCGGCTGAATATTTTTCTGATTATAAATTAAAACATGTCAGCGATCTTAAAATTTTTTCTGAGAAGATGAAGGGATTTGAAACGAAGGGAGACGGTTATGTTCATGAAGTGATTAAGGAACTAAACAATGCCTTTATCACTCCCATTGAACGAGAAGATATCCTAGCTCTGAGCATGAGTATGGATGATGTATTAGACGGACTTGAGCATTGCGCGGATCTATTTGAAATGTATTCGATTTTAAATGCGGATGAATATATGCTGCAATTTGTGGATGCGATTAAACAATGTTCATTTGAAATTCAAGAATCCGTAGAGCTGCTATCAACAAAAAAACTTCCGCAAATTCGGGACCATGCCATTCGAATCAAAGAGTATGAATCAAAATGTGATGGCGTTCAACGTCAAGCCATCAAGCATCTTTTCTCTGTTGAGAAAGATCCAATTCGTATCATTCAATACAAAGAAATATATGAGACCCTTGAGGACATTGCAGATTATTGCCAAAATGTCGCCAACACTTTAGAAACCATCATCATGAAAAATGCATAAGGAGTTTTGACAAATGGATGCCCTTTTTATTTTAACAATCTTAATTGTCATTTTCGCCTTGGCATTTGACTTTATTAACGGGTTTCATGACACAGCTAATGCAATTGCAACTTCTGTTTCAACAAAGGCGCTAAAACCAAGACATGCGATTTTACTTGCTGCGGTAATGAACTTTATAGGGGCAATGACATTTACTGGAGTGGCAAAGGCAATCACAAAGGATATTGTTGACCCATTCACCCTAGAAAATGGATCTGTCGTTATTTTAGCGGCGTTGATTTCAGCGATTGCCTGGAACTTGATTACTTGGTATTACGGTATTCCTAGTAGTTCCTCCCATGCCATCATTGGATCGATTGCAGGGGCGGCAATTGCAGCCGCAGGATTTAGTTCATTAAATTATTCAGGTTTTCTTAAAATTATCCAAGCACTGATTATTTCTCCGATTCTTGCATTTGCCGTTGGGTATTTGGTTTACAGTCTTTTTAAAATCATATTTAAAAACAACAACTTATCGAAGACAAATAAAAATTTCCGTCGTTTTCAAATTGTTACGGCAGCTGTCCAGGCTTATTCCCACGGAACAAATGATGCTCAAAAAGCAATGGGAATCATTACGATGGCGTTAATTGCGAGTGGTCATTTAACAACAGACGATGTTCCGTTTTGGGTACAATTGGCTTGTGCGACTGCCATGGGACTAGGTACATCAGTTGGTGGATGGAAAATTATTAAAACCGTTGGCGGAAACATCATGAAGATTCGCCCAGTCAATGGAGTTGCTGCCGACTTAACTGGTGCTTTAATTATTTTTGGAGCAACCTATATTCATTTACCAGTAAGTACAACTCACGTAATTTCCTCTTCTATCATGGGAGTAGGAGCTTCCCACCGCCTAAAAGGGGTCAAATGGGGAACAGCACAGCGAATGCTTATTACCTGGGTCATTACGCTTCCGATTTCAGCAACTCTTGCAGGCTTGGTTTATTTAATATTGAATTTATTCTTTTGAAATTGAAAGCTCAGAATTGACCCTGAGTTTTAGAAACTGCTACATGCGAGAGAACTCCCTAGTCAATTCTTTGATTTTTTACTGAATTGGTGGTTGAAATGGGTTGTAAACAAAAGTGGACAATTTCTATAAATGGAACTGTCCACTTTGTAATTTTGTCCATTTCTTTGTGAGAAAAAAAAGCCTAGGTAGGCTTTTTTGGTTAAATGAGTAGTTAGCAAAATCGACCTTAACTAAAAACATTGATCCTATAAGACTTTGGTTTTTCAGCTTGAAGTTTATCTAACTCCGAGTATAGGCGCTTATATTCGACAATTGTTATTTCTCTATGAATATACTTATTTTGAATAAAATCTAATAATTCATTCGCGTGTAAGTGAGCGTGATTTCTTTCTTCTTTAAAACGTTGGATTAGCTCTTCGAATAACATGGAATCACTCCTCTAAAGATATCTAAACTTGAAAACGCTTCCGTATGTCGAGTTTAACACATCATTTTTCGAACTTTATTTATATAAATTTTCAAACTTTCGACACATATCTACATTTTCGTTGAGTAAGAATACGATAGGTTTAGTAAACCGTGGAATAATTTGCAGAATTTACATAGCAGGTACAGCGGTTAAGGACATTTGGTTTAGGCACAGAATACCTTATCGTTGCATAGCAAAGAAGGTTATAGATTTGTATTCTCTAATAAAGAATAAAAAGCCCTGTCATAAGGGCTTTATTTCTGGAATACTGTGGAATGTGGTAAAAAATTCAGCGCGAGTTCAGCGTTTAACCAGGAAGGTTAATTGACTGTAGGTGGGTTTGATCAATTCTCATTGTATAAGATTGAGGTTTTTCTGCTTGGCGTTTATCAAGTTCGCAAAATAGTTTCTTATATTCCACAATGGAAATCTCTCTATGAATATACTGCTTTTGAACATAATCTAAAAGGTCATTTGCATGAAGAGGAGCTTGATTCTTCTCAGAAGTAAAGCGATGAATAAGATCTTCTAATAACATATAATCCCTCCATTTTAAAGGTTGGTTAATTGTAAACGCTTCCATATATAGAGTATAACACGAGTTTTTTTGCAACGGTATTATAAAAATATTCAAACTTTCGACACATTCCCACATTCTTTATGTTTAAAAGGTAGAAAACCAATGAAATTTAATAGACATACAGAATTTTCTGCACGAGAGTATTCACCCACCTGTGTAGAAATCATTTAGATTTAGTAGACGGTTATTGTAAAGCCGATTTTAACACAATTGTAGCCATTTCATATGTTTAAAATTAAGTTTGCATGCTCTTTTTGTCATAAGTGAGATTATTTTTTGTTAAAAAACAATATGGTTTGAGAAGAGAGCCATTTAAAAAAGTGCCTCAACTACCTTGATCAGCGTAATTAAGACTCATTCTTTGATTTGACAAATTCTTGCGAAACAGAAATAAACTCCCTAACTGCATAGGATAAGTATTTATTCTTTTTCCAAATCATTCCCAACTCGAGATTCACTTCAGATTGATAGAATGGGAGAATCGTAATCTCATTACTATTAATATCTTCACAGATTTTACTAGGCAAAAGGGCAACCCCCAATTTTCCCTCAACCATTCCAAGGATAAAATCTTTCTGGGAACTTTCACATACTATATTCGGCTGAAACTGATGTTTTCCACATTCCTCAATGATTTTGTCGTAGAGCGAAAAGTCTTTACGGTAAAGGATGAATGGCTCATATTCCAGGTCAGAAAAATGAACTTTCTCTTTTTTCGCTAAAGGATGATCATGATGAACAATTAACATTAAAGGATCTTTTAAAGCTTTGATAATCTCGAACGGACTATTCTGAGTTGGAAATGTACAAATTAGTCCAATATCTAAAGACCCGTTTTCTACACCTTGTTTAATTTTTTTCGTCCCAACCTCAGTTAAGGTTATTTTCACTTCAGGGTATGTTTCTTTAAATTGTCCAATTAACTTCGAAAAAAATGCAGCTCCGACAATTGGAGGAATGCCAATACGAATTTCACCTGTTTTCAACTCCATCATATCGGTTAATTCTAGAGTAAGGTTGTTAAAAGCTTCTAATACCTTCTTAGCATTGATTAAGACGGCTTTGCCTGCATCGGTTAATTCTAATTGTTTTGAGGAGCGATAAAATAATGGAACCCCTAATTCATCTTCCAAATTTTTAATCGCTTTACTGATTGATGGCTGAGTTACATGTAAGCTTTGTGAAGCTTTTGTAAAACTTAAATGTTCAGCGACTTCTGAAAAATACTCTAAATGCCGAATATCCAACCTAATATCCTCCTTCCATAGACATAAGGCATAATCACTATAACCAATATGTACTTTATTCACAATATTCTTTTATTTTATAATAAAAGGTTGCTCAAGTCTATATCCTGTGCAATACTGCGAATTTTATCGAACAATCGTTCATCCATATAGCGAAAGGGCATAAGCGTTATAGATTATATGTATTTTATTTATATTTGGAATTCAGTGTATAATAAACACAATTTACTTGAGGTATCGCGGAGTTAAATAACTGAATATTTCTAAAAATATTTAACAGCGGTCATTATTTTATAAAAGGGGATGTTTAAGAATGAGTGATTTGCAAAAAGAATCGTTATTGCTGCACGAAAAGTATAAAGGAAAACTATCTGTTGAAGTTAAGATGCCATTAACCAGCATGAAAGACTTAAGCTTAGCTTATTCTCCAGGTGTAGCTGAACCTTGTTCGCAAATTCATAAACATCCAGAGAAGGTTTATGATTACACGATTAAAGGCAATCTAATTGCGATTGTTTCTGATGGTACTTCCGTTTTGGGATTGGGGGATATTGGACCAGAAGCCTCCATGCCAGTTATGGAAGGGAAAGCGGCTCTATTCAAAGCCTTTGCTGGAGTAGACGCTGTACCGATTTGCCTAGATACAAAAGATCCTGAAGAAATCATTAAAACCGTTAAACTATTGCAGCCAACATTTGGTGGAATCAACTTGGAAGATATTGCCGCTCCAAACTGTTTTTATATTGAAGAGCGGTTGAAGAAGGAAATGAAAATTCCTGTATTTCATGATGATCAACATGGGACTGCTATTGTCACTGCTGCAGGTTTAATAAATGCTCTGAAACTAGTTAATAAAAAGATCGATGAAATTAAAGTTGTTATAAATGGGGCAGGGGCTGCTGGTATCGCAATCATCAAACTTCTATTAAATATGGGTGTTCAAAACATCATTATGTGCGATACGAAAGGTGCAATATATGAAGGAAGACCAGTTGGGATGAATCCGATCAAAGAATCTGTTGCCCAAAAAACAAATAAAGAAAAACACGAAGGGTCATTATCCGATGTGATTATAGGCGCTGATGTTTTCATCGGTGTATCTGTGGCAGGAGCGCTAACGAAAGAAATGGTTGAAACGATGAACCAAGATGCCATTATTTTTGCAATGGCAAACCCAATTCCAGAAATCATGCCAGAAGATGCGAAAGCTGCTGGTGCGAAGGTTATTGGAACAGGTCGTTCTGATTTACCGAACCAAGTAAACAATGTCCTTGCTTTTCCTGGAATTTTCCGTGGAGCGCTTGATGTTTCTGCTACTGATATTAATGATGAAATGAAAACAGCTGCTGTAGAAGCGATCGCAAGCTTAATTGAGGAAGAAGAACTAACAGCTGATTACGTCATTCCAGGTGCACTAGACAGTCGAGTGGTTCCAGCTGTACGCGAAGCTGTTGCGAAAGCAGCCATTGAAACAGGGGTAGCTAGAAAAGCAATGTTACCTGTTCTGTAAAAATATTTTTTCAGGTACAGGAATGTCATAATTTATATTACATGATACGAAGCAGAGCTTTCATCTTTCACTTGCCTTTTGGACATGAAATTTAGGATATGAAGGAGAATGATTGGATTGAAAAGATCAGAAACCATTGTATTGAAAGAATTGCTTCGCTGCGAGCTAATTGAAAATTATCATGTAACTTATCAAGAAATCGAGCATCAGGAATTTGTGTTAAATGCCGATGGAATCGTCAGAGAGAATTTCTCTGTAGAAAAAACAGTAACAATCTATCGAGTTGAGGGATATTCCACTTTGCAAAAAATAAACTCCTATCCTGCGGAAAACTTAACAATGGTTGATTTGCTTAATATTCTTTTAAGAGAGTATCCTGAGCTCTTTAAAAAGGCGATGACAAAGAAAGCCGTATAAATCAAACACCCAAGCGGAAGCTTGGGTGTTTTTCGTAATTGAAACGAAACGTGAATGACTCAAATCTGATATGCTTGGCCTATATTGGGACAACTATTCCGTTAGCCTATTATTAGTCCTGCGCCTACATATAACGCTGTGGCAATAACTGCACCGATCACAGAAATCTTTAATTTATATCGAGCATATTCGACTATTGGCAAATCCAAAATCGAGGCAGTTGTTATCGTTGTATCACCCAATGGGGAGGTAAGTGCACCGAATGCACCACTTGCAAACACTGCGCCAACTGTTAAAGGAATTGAACCGCCTGTAGCAACGGCCAAAGTCATTCCAAGCGGCATAAACAATCCCCAAGTACCCCAAGAAGAACCAATAAAATAGCCAACAGTTGAACCAAGTACAAAAATGGCGGCTGGTGTTAAAGAGGCGGGGAGGAAAGTTCCTAATGTGGAACTAATGAACGCTGAAAAACCGAGGTCTTCAGCAGATAATGTAAGAGCCCAAATAAGTACGAGCAAACTAATAGCCTCCATCATTTGGTTACCACCATCATAAAAATGATATAACAACTCGCCTAGTTTTTGCCGCCTTGCGACATAAAAAACAAACGATAGAACTAATGTGATAAACACAGAAAGCAGCATTACAAACGTAGCATCTGCAACTGAGAAGGCTTCGAAAACGGTATCTGCGCCTTTAGCTGTTCCATCGAGGTATAAGAGAAATAATGATAATCCGAGCAATAAAAATACCGGTACAATCAAATTCCATGGTTGTGCTTTAACCATTGACAACTCTTTTTTTATGCCAACGCGGTGATATTCATGTTCTTGTTCTTCAAATTGTTTGGCATTTTTCTTATCTCCATTTTTTTTTCTGGGGTTCCATAATGTTTGAATGATTCCGATTAGCAGCATCACAATTGCAAAAAAGTTAAACAAAATGCTCATTAAGAAAACATTATAAGCTGTTAATTCCAAACCTAATTCTTGGATTCCTCCCTCAACTAAAGAAACCATAAACCCAACAAACGCCGTTGCAACAGGTAATAGGACAATAATTGATTCTGTTGAAATATCGAGCGTTAATCCTACTTTTGCTTTCGAGAGCTTCATTTTATTGACAAGGTTTTTTACAACAGGCCCAATCATCATAATCCGAAACATTGGCATCATGAAGGTAAACGGAAGCGTAAACCAAATAAGGCCAAGCAATCCTCGCTCATTATGAATTTTGGTGCCGACCCATTCAGAAAATCCTTTGATTCCTCCAGAGATGTTCATCATTCCAACCAAACCACCAAATAAATAGAGGAAGCCAATAATTTTAATGTTAGAAGAATCCGATAAAGTAGTGACCATATAATTAACGGAATGGTATGCTCCCTCAATCAAATCAGGTTTGACAATAAACGAGCCAGTTAGTAAGCCTACGACGAGACCAGGTAAAATATTTTTTAACCAAATGGACATTGAAATAACAATCAGAAAAGGCAATAGAGAAAGCCAAGTATGGTCCAAGTTTTCTCCCTCCTAGACGCATGTAGTTGGTAAACGTAATGAGTACCTTTCAATTCAATTAGTATGCCAGTTCACATGCAACTCTATTAGCTAACCTTACCAGAAGGTGTCGAGACAGAGCTTCGGTTACCATGTACTGTACCGATTTTTTAGATCTGAACGGGCATCGAAACAAACTGTCGGTTATCGCTATTCCTTTCTATCCCCGGTTTGCAGGCGAATATCTTCCGAATCACATAGTGATTAAGGAGAAGACATCTTAAGAAAAAAACACCAGGACATAAATCCTAGTGTGTGTAACTAAAAAGATAACGCTTCCAAATCCATTCCAGTGTTTTGTTTAACACTGGTAGTCATGTTTCCGCTAGTAGAGTAAAATGAAAAAGCGAATGTCATTGATAATCCAAAAAATAATCCAGTAAGGATTCCTATAGTTAATTCCTCAAAAGCAATGGACATCGTAAATCCAAATGGAATTGTTGTAAACAAAAAGATTATTAAAGTTTTTTTCATAAAATGCTCCTAGATTTTAATTTTTTTATCCAAGGTTGGAACCAACCGTTTGTAGATAGTTCAGACAGGATAAACAATCCTATTGTCAAGATTGTTTGCCCCTTTGGCCATTTATTCCATAAATTGCAATTGCAGTTAAAAATAAAATCGAGGATAAAGCCAGAACAATTCCGTTCCAATCACCATTAAAAATAGTCACGTTAATTAGGGTCAGAGTGTGCATTAATATAATAATTAGGATTAGAACAACTGAAACCTTCAATAAATCACGTCCTTTGTAAAAAGTTCTCTCTTAATGGTACCAAAATTTGGAGGTTTTTAAAGGTTTTGCCCGAACTATGGAAAATAAGTAAACTCTTTTTTCAATCTGTGTTGTAGGAATAGCTTTATCTATTTTAAACAAGTGTAAAGGGATATGGAGGAGTTATAAGAACCTGAAAGAGGTAGATTCGATTCTTATCAAAATGCGCTAAAAAACGCTATTGTAATTTTTCCTCAATAGCGTTTTTTAATCAAACCTTTTGTAATTATCAAGGTATATAGTGGGACCAGCTTTTCTATTCGGCTTCAGCACACCAATTCAAGTCATTTTTATATCTGTTTCTAATGGAGGAGTTCTTTTAAGGTAATAGCATGTCGTCGGCTTGTATCAACGACTTCTTTTGCTAGCTGTTTGCTTTCTGGGTCCAAATCACCTTTGACCAGTTCTTCTGAGTATTCGACACCGTAGTTTTCCATCCCTTTAATTGCATCTTTGAGAATTTTCGCTTCGTCATCTGAAAGCATGACTTTATGCATAAAACTATGCATAGATCCAGAAACTCCTTCATCATCTGCGGGCACTCCACCAAGATTTTGAATACGTTCCGCTAGTTTAGTAGCATTTTGTTTCACTTCTTGTTGCATCATTTGGAAAGAGTTTATCAGCTCTTTATCTTCCAACTTTTCGATATGGTGTTCAAGAGAACGAATGCCCATATATGTTCCACGCAATAACGTATTTAGTTCCTCAATAACAACATTTGTATTCAATCCATCACATCCTTTTCCCTAATATTTTTCGATTAGTCTTCCTTTTTATTCGTAACAATGCCTAAAACTTCATTTATAATTAACGGGAAGGAGATGACGATGATGATTAGGCTAGAATATTTTAACCGTAACGATTTTGAATTGTTGATTGATTGGGTAGATCATCCAGAACTTTTGCTTCAATGGGCGGGACCGACCTTTGAATTTCCTATAACCATTGATCAATTAGAACACTACATAAAAGGTGCAAACCATAAGAGTGCCAATCATTATGTGTATAAGGTCATTAATGAAGAAACAAACGAAAGAATTGGTCATATCTCTCTAGGAAGAGTTGACCGTATAAATCGATGTGCAAGAATCGGGAAAGTGTTGGTAGGGAAAGGTCATCTTCGGGGGAAAGGCGTTGGCCAGCAGATGATTCAAGAAATATTGAAGATAGCCTTCAAGGAGCTGAATCTTCACCGGGTATCATTAGGTGTTTATGATTTTAATACCGCTGCAATTGCATGTTACGAAAAAGTGGGGTTTCAAAAAGAGGGCTTACTAAGAGAAGTTGCTAAATTTGAGGATGTTTATTGGAGTAGTTGGGAAATGAGTCTTTTAGAAAATGAATGGAAAGGGGAAGTGTAATCATTAGGTTTATCAAAGATATTGTGTTTACCCATTTTGATGCAGATGAGACGATCAAAACATATACGGTTTCAGAAAGGTTCGTCTCGAAAATTGCTTTTGCAATTAGTTAACAATTTGACGAGAAATAAACTCTTTTTTATGAATGTCGTCTTCAATTGTAAGGAATAATAAGAGATGTGTGTGCACATCCAGTGAGGATGAATTCATAAATAAGGAGAATGAGAAATGTCTGATGTTAACTTAGCCGTGATTTTTTACAGCATGGGTGGAACTAATTACCAACTAGCTCAATGGGCGGAGGCAGGTGCGAAAGACGCGGGTGCCAACGTTAAAATGTTTAAAGTCGAAGAATTAGCTCCTCAGTCAATCATTGATCGAAATGAAGCGTGGAAGGCAACAGTCGAAAAAACAAAAGATGTTCCAGTTGCAACTAGCGATGATCTCGAATGGGCGGATGCGATTATCTTTAGCGTTCCAACTCGGTTTGGGAATATGCCATCTCAAATGAAGCAATTCCTTGATATCCAAGGGGGGCTTTGGGCAACTGGAAAAACCGTCAATAAAGTGGTCAGTGCTATGACATCCGCTCAGAACCCACATGGTGGGCAGGAGGCTACATTATTATCCCTATATACAAGTATGATGCACTGGGGAGCGATTATTGCGACACCTGGATATACAGATCCTGTTCTATTTGGTGCAGGGGGGAATCCATACGGCACAAGTGTTACGGTCGACCAAGACGGTAATATGATTGAAGACGTACAAGCTGCGGTTAAACACCAAGCGAAGCGCACTGTAACAGTTGCGGAGTGGGTTAAAAAAGCAAATCATTAATGGAAAAAGTCAATCGGAAAAGACTTCGATTGACTTTTTTTATGGGATTAGATTAACTAGTGTGACAAAGTAAAAAATCATATCTTTTTACGTATGGGGGAAAATATGTTAACAATAGAGGTAATTTAGGAGTTTGATTACATAACAGAAAGTTGGAATGATTATGACGGAACGAAGTGTGATCTTTTTTGATATTGACGGAACTTTATTAGACCATGATAAAAAACTTCCCTCTACAACAAAGAAAGCAATTTTTGAACTGAAGAAACATGGGCATGAAGTAGCAATAGCAACAGGGCGTGCTCCTTTCATGTATGAAGGTTTACGAAAAGAACTTGGAATTAATACGTTTGTTAGTTATAACGGTCAATATGTTGTGTTAAATGGAGAAGTAGTCTATACAAATCCGTTAAATGTTTCTTCGCTTGAAAAGTTAACCGAAGCTGCACTGGAAAATGAGCATCCGGTTGTGTTTATGGATCACGAGGACATGAAAGCAAATGTGCCTGAGCATGGTTTTATTACGGAGAGCATCAGTACCCTTAAGATTGAGCAGTTTCCTACACACGACCCTCATTATTATAAAGGTCGAGACCTCTATCAAACCTTGCTATTTTGTCCAGAAGGGGAAGAACAGCAGTACGAACGACAATTTACAGACTTTGATTTTGTAAGATGGCATCCTGTATCCGTTGATATTTTACCTAACGGTGGTTCAAAAGCAAAAGGAATTGAGAAAATTGTTCAGAAACTAGGATTCTCTGAAGACCGTGTTTATGCTTTCGGCGATGGATTAAACGACATCGAAATGCTTACTACGGTTAAAAACAGTGTGGCAATGGGGAATGGGAAAGAAGAAGTAAAAGCTGTCGCAAAACATGTTACAGAATCTGTAGAAGATGATGGTATTTTACATGGTCTCCAGATGGTGGGCCTCCTCTAAACGTATCCTTTTCAATGCTAAAAAAAGCAGTTCATTTTTAATAATGGACTGCTTTTATAAAAAGAATAACCAAATGTAAATTCAACTTTAACGAAGATACTTTCTTTAACTAATATGGATTTCTAAACAATAAGCCCCATCTTGCTATCACCAGTCATAAGTTAGAATTGAGCTAGAAAAGTGTGTTAGATTACGAATAAATAACCGCACCAATCATTCCTGAAGCCACAATAATAAGGGCCGGATGCCAGTTCAATTTAAATAAGGCAAATAAAGATAAGATAAACAGGGCTACTAGACTGATATATTGAATGGTAAAATAAATTGAAATGACACCGTTCGCAAGAGCAAACTTTATGGATGCAAAAATGATTAAACCTGTCACAACAGGTTTCATTCCATAAAAAGCGGCGCTAACTGCCTTCTTTTGACGAAATTTCATTAAAAAAGAGTATATAAGGATAACAAGGAGGAAGGAAGGAAGTGTTATTCCTACAGCTGAAACGATGGCACCTAACCATCCATTAATAGAAAACCCTACAAGCACAGTAATGTTTGTTGCAATTGGCCCAGGTGCCATTCCAGCTACTCCAACTAGGTGAGTGAATTCTTGTGTTGTCATCCAGCCATGATGAACACTTTCATGTTCAATGACAGGTAGTATTGCATACCCTCCTCCAAATGAACCTAATCCAATGATAAAAAATGTGAAAAATAAATCTGTTAACATGAATCAACAACTCCATTTTACACGTCAAAACATTACCCCGATTTTCCCATCATTCGTTTTGTCGCTTGTTTTTGGAAAAAACCAAACCTTCTCAGAATCGACCAATTAATAATGCCTAATAAGGCACCGATAAAAAGCACAACTAACGGATGGATATAAAATAGAATTGGAATCGAGAGAACCAACAAGAAAAAAGTTGGTTTATCGACAATAGATGTTTTTGCTATTTTTATCGCAGAATAGACCATAAGAGCAACAATGGTTGTACCCATTCCCCTAAAGGCTCCCTTAACTAATGGATTCGATTGAAAAAAATAATATAGCCCACCTAACACCAACATGATAAAAAATGTGGGCAAAGAAATACCCATTATAGCAACAATCGCCCCATACAGGCCTTTAAGGCGATAGCCAATAAAAGTAGCCGTATTTACTGCGACCGATCCTGGGAGGGTTTGAGCTAAAGCTAATAAATCAGCCATCTCCTCTTCGGTTAACCATTTTCGATTCTCAACGATTTCTTTTGTTATGAATGGGATCATCGCAAATCCGCCACCAAAGGTAACAGGGCTAATTTTAAAGAAAGACCAAAAGATGGTGTGTAATCTTGAATTCATCTTGTTCACAGTTTCACCTTCAATTTAATTGTTTGCAAGCATGGTTACAAACTATCTTTCTTTTTAGTCATTTTCTAAAGAGATGCTTGACACATTAGTAATACGAATAAATACAAAATTGGTAAGGTGCTTATTTTAAATTCAGTAAAAGTAGGTCGGAAGCTAAGGGGGAGGAAAGATACGATATTATGCATTTTTTAGGGTTGCCATTTTTAAAGTCCTTAAACCAAAAAATGTATCTATATGCCTTGATAAGCGATAGTATATGTAAGAGAATATTTCCTATCTTTGGTACAATAGTGAGAGTTAGAAACAACCAAATAGTTTGTAAATAAGTAAATTTTCCGATTTATTAAAGATAATAGGAGTGACAAATATGGAGATAGGATTAAGTACATTTGTTGAAACAACACCAGACCCTCAAACAGGGGAGGTCGTAAGCCATGCGAAGCGAATACGTGAAGTGGTTGAAGAAATTGTATTAGCAGACCAAGTTGGATTAGATGTTTTTGGTGTTGGGGAACACCACCGTGAAGATTACGCTGCTTCTGCACCTGCCGTGATTTTAGCCGCTGCCGCTTCGCAAACGGAACGAATCCGGCTCACAAGTGCTGTGACTGTGTTGTCATCCGCTGACCCTGTCCGCGTTTATCAAGACTTCGCCACTTTAGATGCAGTTTCAAACGGAAGAGCTGAAATTATGGCTGGACGGGGTTCGTTTATCGAATCGTTTCCGCTGTTTGGCTATGATTTAAGTGATTATGATGAACTCTTTGAAGAAAAGCTCGAACTGTTGTTAAACATCCGCGACAATGAGATTGTCAACTGGAGAGGTGGCCATCGACCATCTATTCACAATCGTGGTGTGTATCCTCGACCTGTGCAAAATCCACTGCCTGTATGGATCGGTAGTGGAGGGAATGCTGAATCGGTCGTACGAGCAGGAATGTTAGGATTGCCACTAGTTTTAGCCATTATCGGTGGACGGCCATTGCAATTCGAACCGCTTGTTCGTTTGTATAAACGAGCCGCAACAAAAGCTGGACATAATCCCGAAAAATTAACAGTGGCCTCTCATTCACATGGATTTATTGCCGAAGATATGGAGACAGCTGCTGATAAGTTTTTTCCTTCAACCCAACAAGCGATGAACAAACTTGGACGTGAACGAGGATGGGGACCTTATGATCGCTCAAGCTTTGATTTTGCACGTAGTTTTGAAGGGGCCTTATACGTGGGGGATTCTAAGTATGTTGCCGATAAAATCATTCATCTTCGGAAAAATGTTGGCATTACTCGTTTTATGCTTCACTGCCCGGTTGGGACGATGCCACATGGTGACGTTATGAGGGCAATTGAATTGTTAGGAAAAGAAGTTGCTCCAATGGTGCGCGAAGAAGTGGCGAAATGGGAAAGTCAGGGGAATTCGTAATTTCGTGTTTTTACATAGAAAACGTTGGTCAGTGTTTACATAAGTGAAAATCACTAATCGTTCTAAAAGTAGAATGATTATAACCTAAAAAAGAGTATATTTGACTTTCTCTGCTAGTTGTCGTTCTAACATTAGGTACGTAACTAAAATTGGTTCAACTTAGGCATTCTCATTGACTATCTAGTCATTCTCATTTATACTATATTCGTATAGTATAAATGAGCTGTTTTAAAGGGGAGTAGCTTTAACAGCAAAGTCGTCATTACGGAGAGATATCTCTCGGCTTTGTTGGCAACCTTTTACGTTGTTAGCAAGACCTTTATCAATTTGTCATATGAATTGGTAGAGGTCTTTATTTTTAGAAAAGGGGCTGTCCAAAAAGTCAGTGAAAGCTGGTTTTTTTGGAGCCCCTTTTTATATTTTTCCGAAAAAAAATACACAAAAAAATCGTCCTTTTTAGTAAAATGAAGTTACCATACCAC
>Ga0182742_1002257_pt1 | contig 21827 bp, 22 predicted proteins | sample eDN5th37CBELigMG_FD_128880 | JGI IMG/M metagenome (GOLD analysis project Ga0182742, IMG submission 128880) | Enriched Miracle-Growth compost microbial communities from Emeryville, California, USA - eDNA 5th pass 37_C BE-Lig MG (version 2)... ... | reverse complement strand
GTGGATATATTGCCTACTTTATTAGGCCTAGCAGGAATTGATATTGATAAAGTACAAGAGGAATTACGTAAAACTCATTCCGAAGTACATCCTTTTGTCGGAAGAAATCTTGCTCCGTATATTTTTGGTGATAATACGTTTGAGCAGTCGAATCAGCCTCTTTACTTTATGACTGATGACGAAGTTACAAAAGGATTAAATCAGACAACGGTTCAAGGGGAAGCCTATACATCTGTTATTCAACCTAATCATTTAGAGAGCATTATTGTGAAATTACCTACAGGAAAAGATGACACAGAAGAAGTTTGGAAATATACCCGTTATTTTGATAACCCTCAATTTTGGAGTGTACCTAATGAGGAAGATATAGAAACAACTCCACTATTTACAACAAAGCTGTCAGATAAAAAATCCGCTACGATGTCTGTCCAAAAAACAAAAACTGAGCCTGTAGAGGAAGAGTTTGAATTATACAATTTAACAAGAGATCCACTAGAACAAAAGAATTTAGTTCATCCCCTTCACGAGTCCCCTGAAACAAAATTAGTTCAGCTACTTTTATCCCAAGTATTAAAGCAACAGAGAAAGCAAAAACGATTATACCCTACAAACAAATGATAAACATATAAAGATAAAAGAGTCATCCTTTCACATTTAACGAAAGAGATGACTCCTTTTTTATGTTTAAATTAAGGTTACGTAAGTGACTCTACGTCCGTTATATACTTCTCTTTGTACTTTTCTATAATTCTACTAAACTGTGAGGCTAAGATTTGTTGGAATAACATGCCAAACACAACAGGCATCACGACTTTTGCAGGAAAATAAGTACTTGCTACTACTACCCCAACTGCAATATTACGCATACCACCTGTAAAAACAACGGTTGTGATAATTTCCGGGTCCTTGAATAAAAAGTGACCCAAAACCAAACACATTGTATAACCAAAGATGGCGAGTAGTAAAACAACCACGATAATCCAAACGATTTCCCATGTTATGTTTTTTAAGAATGGAGCAATCGCACTACTATTAATTCCAACGATTAAAAATAAGCTTAATTTTTGAAAAGGAGCGAGAGTTTTACCAACTGTTTGATTAATTTCTCCTTTGGTCCATTCATTTAATACGACAGCTGCAATGGAAGGTAATACAATCATCCACAGTAAATCCAGCATAATAGAAGTTGTATTAATTTCAATTTTTTCACCTATTACAAAGTGGACTAACGTCGGCAACACAATTGGAGAAAGGATGGTATCGATTAAAATGATTGAGAGGCAAAGTGGAAGGTGACCCTTACATATACTTGCCCAAATAAAGCTCGTTACTCCAGTAGGAACGGCTACTGAAAGCACAAAGCCAATGACTAATAGATGATCATCAAATAAAACGCTAGAGACAAAATACGCCCAAACTGGCATAAGGATATGTAAGAAGGCAATCGTAATCAATATCACCCAAGGGTACTTCATAAAGCTTCTTAAACCTTGAAAGTTCATGCTTAAACTACCAGCGAAAGTCATAAAGGCAAATAACCACGGAACAAGAAAAGCTAATTGTAATCCAACATCTTCAAAAAGCACACCAATTATTAAGCTAAGAGGTGTTAAAATTGGCATTAATTTTTGAAGGCGTTTATTTAATTCAGCTAACATTAAAGACCTTCTTTCTATGTAAATCTTTAATCCTACTATACTCTTCTCTCCATATGTTGTTAAACATTATTTCAAATAAAAATAGCCTGCGTCACTATTCGCAAGCTACTTTTATTTGTGCAGAAATTGATCACTCTTCATCTCCAAAACTGCCACCATACTTTTTTCTTTTTGTCCCTTTCTCTTTCCTTTTCCCTTTCAGCTTCTGCCACTGCTAGTTGTCGTCTTGTTTCCATCGATTCCTTCATCGCAAACATTAATTTTTTATCTCTTTCTTCAATGCTATTTTTTATATATTGCTCTTGTTTCATCAGCTGTTCTAACAGCTTTTTGTTGAATTCCATTTGTTCACTTTTAAATGCAGTGAATTCATGAAGTAAAAGGTTCATATCCATCTTTTCTGACGACCTTTTTCCCGTTCCATTAGGTTCATATGCTACTTCTCCAAGCACTTCACCTACAGCTTGTTTGATCGTTAAGGAACTTGAATTTTTTAGGTCAATTATTTTTTTAATCATTTCAATGTCTTTCTTATAATAAATGCGGTGTCCATTTTTATTTTTCTGGAATTCATAACGATGCTTTTCCATTAAGGAGCAGTACCCCCTCAAAGTACTATCATTGACACCTAATATTCTACCAACAGCTTGTGTACTATATATAAGCTCATCACCTGTAGATGTATCGGAAACTACTGTAATATTAGACATGCATATCACCCCTTACTATATATTTCGCAAAAAATTACTATAATCCTTTAAAAATCGTTCTACAAAAATAGACACGAACCGCAAAAGAAAATAAAAAATCTCACAATTGGAAGTTATCCTTGTGAGATTATATTTTTTACATTCTATTATTAAATCGAAATGTATCATCCGTAATCGGTGCTACTTTTGCTTTTGCGTAAGACGATCCTTTTTGACTAAAGAAATCATAAGTAGATCCTTCATTACGAATACCGTTCATAACAATTGGATTCACTTCTTCTTCAGGAAACATCGCTTCAAACCCTACATTCATTAATGCTTTATTAGCATTATATCTTACATATACCTTTACATCTGGAGATAGGCCTGTTTCAGCATAGATATCATCTGTATAACTCATTTCATTTTGATATAAATCTAACAATAATTCATACCCCCATATTTTTAATTCATCTTGTTTTTCCTTTTTAAATTGTTTAAAAAGGTTTTGAGCAAAGAAGCCCACTGCAACACCATGAATGGATTCATCACGTAAAATTAATGAAATGACTTCTGCAGCGTTACGTAGAATCCCTTGTCCACCTAAATAAAGTGGATAGAAAAAGCCAGAGTAGAATAGGAAGGACTCCAACATAACAGAAGAGAACATGGCTTTCCACAAACTTTCTGGATTCTCTGTCTCAATACCCTTATAAATGTCCCCTATCTTATTTGCTTTATATTGTAGATATTCGTTTTTCTTCACCCACTCAAACAATTCATCTATTTCTGCATTAGTACATAGGGTAGTGAAAATATAAGAATAGGATTTTGCATGGATGGCCTCAAAAGCGCCAAAAACAGTAAAAACCGCTTTTTCTTGCAAATCCGTAGCATAGGTGGCTATTTGGTTCATTCCAATATTCGTTTGAACGGTATCAAGCAATGTAAGACCTGCAAATACTTTTTTGTATGTTTCTTGATGTTCAAAGCTTTGCCACTGCTTTACATCTTTACTAACTGCAATTTCTTCTGGAAACCAAATCTGTTTCCATTGTTGGTCCCAAAAAATTTGTGAGAGCTCACTTGTCGGTTTGTTCCAATTAACTGCTTCATAGATTAAATTTGACATGCTACACACTCCTCTAGTGTTTGTAATCGTTGACGTACATAATAAACCGACTTAATGCCGCGTATCCAAGCATAAACATAAACTTTCGCCAGTTGTTCCGTTGTCCACGCATCTGTTACATATAATGTCATCGATATTCCTTGATCCACATGTTTTTGTGCAGCCGCATATAAATCGATTAAATCATAAGGATTCACATCGTAGGCTTCGACATAAAGATGCGCATTGTCATTCGTTAAATATGGCATCGGATAAATCGTACGGCTATCCGCATAATCCCGCACTTCTACGCGTTCTGTGCATGGAGCAATGGATGCTGTACATGATCTTATATAACTGATGGAGCCAGTTGGAGGAATGGCTATTCTATATGAGTTATATAAGCCGTATTTTTTTACTTCCTGCGCAAGTTGTTCCCACATATTCGAAGTAATAATTGGTACACTTCCAAGAGCTTGAGTCACTTTGGGTTTTATTACGTTTGCTGCTTTATTTACATACGAATCAAAGTATTTTCCATTTGCATATTCGCTCTCTTCAAATTTATAAAACGTTTCTCCTCGCTCTTTCGCAATCTCCATGGAACTTTTAAGAGAGTAGTAGTTTAATGCTTCCATAAATGCATCGATGAATTCAATTGATTCCTTTGAGCCATACTCAATCCCTTGCGTTACTAGATGTCCGTGCAAATTCATAACACCAAGCCCGACAGAATGCATTAATTTATTTGCTTTAGCAACAGATGGTACATTTTTTATGTACGTCATCTGAGAGACATTTGTTAAAAGTCTCATCGCTGTATCAACTAATCTTCCAAAATCATCAACTTGACTTGCTTCATGGATATCAATAGATCCTAAGTTGCAGGATACATCTAAGCCATACTTATTAGGCTCATCTTGATCTGTTATGATGCTCTTTTGTTGTAATTGTAAGATTTCGGTACAAAGATTGGACATTTGTACTCGACCGATCCCTTTAAGTGGATGTACTTCATTGACATTATCATCAAAAATTTCAAATGGATAACCTGATTCAAACTGAGCTTTTTTCACTTCTGTATATAATTTCCGCGCATTCAATCTCTTAATCTTACGGATGTTGGGATTATCTAATAACTCATAATACATCTCTGTAATCGAAATTTCGGACATTCGCTTCCCGTATTCTTGATAAATATCGTAAGGACTAAAAAGTACAATATCCTTATCCTGTTTCATGAGCTCAAAGAAAATGCTTGGCAAAATAATACCAGTGGATAAAGTAGCTAAACGAATTTTATCGTCCGCATTCGGTTTTTTCGATGAAATAAAATTCTCAATATCCGCATGGAAAATATTTAAATAGGCAACCCCAGACCCATTACGCTGTCCTAACTGATTGGAATAACTGAATGAGTTTTCTAGTAGCTTTGCGACCGGGATTACACCACTTGCTCGATTCGCTATCCCCTTAATCGGATCTCCTAATGGACGAAGATCTGTTAAATTAACCCCTACTCCACCACCAAGACGAGAAAGCTCCAAACAATACCCTATATTTTCTGCAATGCTATTCATGGAATCATCCATTGATAATTTAAAACAACTTACAAGCTCTCCGCGTGCTTTCTTTCCACTGTTTAAAGCAGTCGGTGTAGCAGGCTGATAAGCTTTCATCATTGCTTCTACCGCACGCTCCGCTAATTCCGTATCCCCTTGTGCCAAATATAATGCAATAATGACAATTCGATCTTCATATTTTTCCAGAATCTCTTCCCCATCACGACTTTTCATCGCATAACTATCATAAAATTTACTCGCACTCATAAAAGAAGGAAAGCGGAAATTGTAGTCATATGCCTTTTTATACAAACGTTTTATAAATTCTAAATCATATTGTTCAAGAAACTCTTTTTCGTAATACCCTTCCTCTATTAAATATCGAATCTTTTCCTCAATATCAATAAAGTAACGTAACCGTACGTTTACATATTCTAAAAAGTAACGTCTTGTTGCCTCACGATCCTTTTCTAATTCCAATTGTCCTGTTGTGTTGTAACGATTTAGTACATCATTATTTAATTTCAAATATGTCTTCATCCATTGACCCTCATTTCATAAAACTGTTGAATTGCCTCATAGTCTGCCTGGTACCCACGTAAGTCTACTTTTCGTACTAATGGAACTTGGTACTTGGTTGCAATTTTGTCCCCTGCCCCGCCAAATACATGGTGGCCAAAGTTGCTATTCCCACTTGCAACTACCCCCTTGCATAAAGCTCCATTCTGCTCTAAAAAACGAGCAACTTTCATGGGAATGTCTCCAAGCCCATCGGTGTATGTAATGAGAAGAAAGGGCTTGTCCAACTGAAGTCCTTCTTCTATTTCAACAAATTCTGCTTGTAACTTTGAAATAATGTAACGAACATTTCCCGTTCGGCTAGCATACACGATCACTCTGCAGCCCACTCAATGTGGGAAATGATACTTTGTACATCACCAATTAACTGTTCCTCATATTCAAAAACTGGAACTGAAAGGAAGCCTGCTTCTAAAATCCTTTGCTTTGCCTTCTCATCATGGTCAATATTGATTACTTCAACTTCCAGTCCAGCTCTTAGTACTTCAGTTTTTACCCACATACATTTTGGACAAATGGTTTTAGTATATAATTTCATCTAATCCCTCTTTTCTTTAATTTTTACCTAAATAAAAAAGCTACCTCTTCAAAAAGAGATAGCTTAAATGGAAACGTCCTAGGATAATTGAAATAGGGTGCGTCCCCATTTCTCAATCCCCGAAGAAATGATTGATCTGTTTTAATAGGCAGGTCTCCTGGCTTAGCTTCAACCTTTGATTCCCTTCCCATGTTACACACAGTGGTTTTGAATCATCGTCAGCATTACAGTTGCGGGGACAGCGCTGGAATTACACCGAGCTTCCCTTTTAAACTACATATAGTAGTACCTAATTAAAACAAACACAATATATAGTTTTTTATTTTACGGAGATAAGTGTAGCATACATTCCAATATCATGTAAATGAGTATTTTTTCGTTTACCCATACTAAATATATGCTATAAAAAACATAAGGGCGAGGTGAAAGTATGTCAGTATCAATTTTAATTACAAGCGATTTACATGGACGAGTCGATCGATTCAAACATTTAGTGAACCAAATGAAAGCATTAAAGCCCAATTTAGTGATAGATAATGGGGATTTTCTTGATGGTAGTCCAGCTACCTATTATTACAAGCATATAAACAAAAAACCCCATCCGATGATTCAGCAAGCAAATGAAATTTATGATGTGGCCATTTTTGGTAACCACGAGTTTCATAATAGCCTACCCGCTATTCAAAGAATGCGCTCTGAATGCAGTTTCCCTTGGATTAGTTGCAATATTGGTAACTTCGCAGAACCCTATTTTATAAAAGTAGTGGACGGAAAAAAGATTGCTATTATAGGTGCTACGACTCACTATACAGCTATTTGGGATGAGCATGGGCACTTAGAGGATCTTGTATTCGAGGATGCTTTTAAAGCACTTAACTATTGGGTCGATTATGTAAGAAGAACGGAGAACCCTGATTATCTTATTGTTTCATATCACGGGGGCTTTTCAGAGGACCCATCTAACGGTACAGTTTTTCAAGAAAGAATAGGCGAAAATCAAGCCAATGAAATACTAGAGTACATACCTAATATTGATTTACTTATTACGGGACATCAACATTTATATATTAATGAAAAGATTCGGGGTACTTTAATTGTCCAACCGACTTCCCATGCCAAAGGATTTTTCGAGGTACTTGTTGACTTTGACAAAAAACATAGTCAAGCAACATTTCATGAACTACAGAAAAATTCACTCATTTATTCTACAGAAATTGAAGATTGGTTAAATCAAGAGCTCACATATATACAGGAGAATTATTCATACAAAGGATTACTAACTTCAAGACTTTCAAGTCATCCTTTTATCCAACTAATTCACGATATGCAGTTAAAAGCGACAAACGCTCAGATTTCTGTTTGTGACCTATTGTATTTTGAGTCTGGAGGGGTGAAAGGTAAAATAACGAATCGTGATGTTTTGAAAAACTTTCCACGAGAACATAAGTTAAAAGTTATTTCTTTATCTGGAGAAGAGATTAAACAATTACTAGAACAAAGTGCAGCTATTTTTGCTCTCCATGAAAATGGTGAAATTGATTTTAGTACAAATGTTTTCCCCGATACTTATCAACCTTATCAGTACGATTTTTGGGGAGGAATCTCCTATTTAATTGATGTGAGGAAGCCAGTTGGTCAACGAGTAAAGAATGTGACATTTCAGGAGAAACCTTTAAAGAATGAGCAACACTATCAGATAGTTTTCAACAGCTACCGCTTAACAGGGTATGATTTCCATTTATTAAAAAATCGACAAATCTTCTCTGAAACCATTCACACTGTCCCTTTTCTGTTCAAAGTCTATGTACAATCAAATATCCCAACCAATATTCCTAATCACGGTAATTTTAGAGTCATTTATAAATAACTAAAGCCCTTCAATTTTGAAGGGCTAGTTTTTCTCTGTGTTTAATAATTAGTACCCATATCCATTGCTAAAGTAGTATGCACCAACAATGATTAACAGAATGAATAATACTACTAGTAAAGCAAACCAAGATCCTCCACCATTATATCCGTACTCTCCGCCTTGATCTTTACCCATTCTAAAACACCTCCTCAATTTCGAACTCAGTACAATATATGCACTATGGAAATTGTGTTCTAGACGAATGTATTGGTGTAAATGCCTAATTGGCGTTATCGATCTAGTATCTACGCCATTCTCTTCATCATAAATATAACCAAAAAGTTCACAGAAATTATTTAGAGCAGTCATTCTTAACTTCAAATCCAAGTTTCATCCATTTGTTGCAACTGAACTACCTTATTTCGTGACTACATCATTTCGTAGCATTCGAATAATCCATTTCTCACTAACACTTAAAAAAATGAATTAATAAACAATTATTGGACAGTATAAATACTATTCTTACTAGATGATAGGAGAATAAACTATGTTTGCTACGGAGACCATTAACTGGCTTAACGAACAGTTTAAAAATACAAATGAATTTATACAAAAAAATATTGATTATGAAAATAAACATATCCAGTTACTTTATATGAAATCTCTTATTAGTTCGGATATGCTTCAAACCCTAATCATTAAACCCTTTTTTGAAATGGCTTCGGTAGAGCAATTTAAGATCTATTTGCAGGCATTGCCTCAATTTCAAGAGGTACAAACAAAAGAAGAAATACAATTAGAAGTAATGAATGGAAATGTAGTAGTTGTCATCCAAAATGAAGTTTATTTATTGGATATCAGATTAGTTAATAACGACAAACCAAATTCAACCTCAGTTGAAACGACAATTAATGGTTCTCAATTAGCATTAAGCGATAATATTTTAACGAACATTAATATTATCCGCTCCAACTACCATCAGCCTTCTCTATGCGTTGAATATTTTGTCAAAGGAGAAGTAAATCAGCATAAGGTTGCAATCGTATATGATAAGAACAAGATAAAAAGCGAAGTATTGGATTTAATAAAAAAGAAACTTCAGAAAGTAGATAAGCAGCTTATTACCTCTACGAATGAATTGAATAATTTTCTAAACGATAAACGTTTTACACTCTTTCCACAGATGATTATGACTGAACGCCCTGACCGAATCGTCTACAATCTAGCAGGCGGTAAGGTGATTCTTCTGGTCGACGGAGACCCACAATCTTTAGCTGCTCCTGTTGTGTTTTTCGATTTCATGACGACAATCGAAGATAATTACCATACCTTTTTCATTTCATTATTTTTGAAAATTCTCCGCTATACTGGATTATTTTTAAGCCTACTGCTACCTGCTTTGTATGTGGGTGTTAGCTCATTTACTCCAGAAGTATTTCGATCCGAATTAGCTTTAACTATCGCTGGAAGTCGAGTAGGTGTACCTTTCTCTTCCTTTGTTGAAGTGTTATTTATGCTATTTTTCATGGAGTTATTATTAGAGGCCAGTATTCGACTTCCAAAAGCGGTTAGTGCTACTGCAACTACAGTTGGAGGTTTAATCCTTGGTACCGCAGTAACAGAAGCTTCATTAGCATCAAGTATTATGGTCATTATTGTGTCTGCTGTCGCAATTTCAACTTTCGTTATCCCTGTTAATGAAATGGCTTTCTCTATAAGGGTTGTTAGATTATTACTTATACTCATCACGAGCTTTTTAGGTTTGGCGGGGTTATTACTAGGCTTCTTTAGCTTAATCATGTATTTAGTTAACATGAGTAGTTTTGGGGAACCTTACCTGAAGTTATATACTTCATCAGAAAACAAGAAGAGTTCGGAGGAGAAAACTTGAACAGATTTTATTACTACTTGGTATTAATAAATATGATTGCAAATATTATTGCGTCAGTTCCAGCCATTCTCTTTCACTTTCATAAAGAAGGATCTGTTTCCGCAATAATACTTGCAATAATTGTAGGGACAATTCTCATCACTATGTATACACGCTTTTTCAATAGCTTTCCTGGAATGACATTACCTGAATTATTGAAAAATACAACTTCAAAATGGTTTTACAAATCATTTGTATTTTTTTTAGCTATTGTTTGGTTTGTTGCCGGATTAATTACATTGGTTACATTTACTTTTCTTCTTATCCGTTTTCTAACTCCTGAGATGCCAATTATCCAAATTTGCTTGACCATTATGATTCCTGCCCTATTTGGAAGTCTAATGAAAACTGAACGCATCTTATATACACTTGAGATCCTCATTTTAATTGGATTTCCAATAATAGTATTTGTTTTTTATAAAGCTTATAGTAGTGACAAATTAGAATGGGCATTTGTGAAAGATGCAGCTTTATATTTTAATCAGCTTCCGAATCTTCATGCCTTTTCAGCATGCTTTTACTTATTTCTTGGGGTAGCTAACCTCTTTATATTTAATCGTTTTTTTACAGAAAAACAAAACTTCAACTGGAAAAATGTATTATTTATAGGCCTTCTTTCAACCTTAGCCTTATTCACTACTTATTTTATTCCAATAGGATTTAATGGTTTGGACCATATTGAAGAGCTTGTTTATCCGTGGATATCTACAAGTGATTCATTAAGAATGGATTTTTTCCTAATCGAACGCGTTCTCTTTGTATTTTTAATACTTTACGTTGGAATTGCCTTTTTAAGTATTATGATTCATTGGCATGTCTCATTAGAGTTTTTTAATTCTATTTTTAATTTAGAAAAAGTTAAATTTAAAGGAATCGCTATAGGTAAACTCATTGTTATTCTTTTATACGTAGGTGTCTCACTGTTTTTTGTTCGTAAACTAAATGAATATCAACTATTTCTATTTACCAGTCTGTTTTATGATATGTTGATAATTTTTTTCCCAAGTATGCTTTTACTTTTTTTCTTTATAAAAAGGGGTATGAAAAATGTTAAAAAGGCAAAGTAAAACAAAAATATTTTTCTTAAGTCTAATACCATTCTTGATGCTACTTTCTGGCTGTGAATTTAAGGATATTGATAAAGACGTTTTTGTTTCCATGATTGCCATAGATAAATCCTCTGATAACGATAAGCCATATAAAATCACTTTAAAATTTTATCAGCCAACTAGTTCTTATAAAGAAGCTCCGGAACCTCAATTTTCTTATCTAACTCAAAATGGCGAGAGTTTATCTGAAGCCATTCGTTTAATGGAAAGCTATATAGATAAAGAAATAGAATTTGGTCATTCCAAGTTAATCGTAATAGGTGAAGATCTTATTAAAGCGAAAAAGTCAAAAGAGATATTAGATTTTTTACTAAGAAGACCGGATATTCAAATGATTTCATGGATAACAGTTGGAAGACCTACAGCGGAAGAAATTGTTCATTTGGTACCCGAGGGGGAGAATGCCGCTTATCCTGCAATATTCAACTACTTTGATGAAAATGGAACAGAGAGTCAGTATATTGTAACAAGTTATTTATTTGATTTTAGAAGAAGATTAAAGGAAGAAGGAATCGATACAGTTTTACCAATTATAGTGATTGATGAAGAAAAAAAACACTTCAAGGTAAATAGGGCATTGATTTTAAGGAATAATAAGGAGCCTCATGAGCTAAGCACTTTAGATACTGGCATCTACAATATGCTAACTTCACGAGCGAAAGTAGCCGATTTAATCATAAAGGAAGAGGGTGATTATTTTATCGCTAGAATTGATTCAATCGATTCAAAATTTAAAGTGAATGTAAGTGATACGAAAAAAATAACCATCGAGTTAGAAGTAAGTTTAGTTGGCTATATATCTGAGTCAAAAGAGACCCTACAAAATAAGGATTTACCCTACCTTAATAAATTACTTGAAAAAGACGCAAATATGAAATTTACTGCATTTATGGAAGAAATGATTAAGAACGGGTATGATCCACTTGGCTTTAGAATGAACTATAAATCCCATACATTGCATAATCATCGTATAAGTACTGAAGAGTGGAATGAAGCATATAAGGATGCGGAAATTCATATTACAGTAAAACCTGGATTAAAAAGTACAGGCACAATTCAATAAAAACGAATAACAAACGGGTAATATACGCTGTTTGTTATTCGTTCAATGTTAATGAAGATCCCATAATATTATCGTTAGTACCATAATCGTCCTAGCGCTACAAATAAGGCAAATGCGAGTAAAAAGACATTTAGGCCAATTGCGTGTACTTCTTTTCTTTTATAGTGAAATCTTGCAGCTAACAACATAATTAGCGCTAATCCAAACGCTGCAATCGGGGTGATAACAGGCGCAATTCCTAAAACATTCGGCAAAATTACCCCTATTCCCCCTAAAACTTCTGCTAATCCTATAAACGTTATAAAACCTCTTGAATACACCTTAACAAAGGGCAAGCTTAGTTTAGCCTTCTCATACTGAAATGCCTTCATTGAGCCAAACATAATGAAAGCTACTCCTAATAGAAATTGACAAATATACAAAGCAATCTCCATGAATAACTCCTCCTTTTTCCTAGGTGAAATACTTTTGTAGAAAGAGGCAGCAATGACAGCTTTTGTTAGTCTTATTGTAGGATATTCGAGAGAAGCCTTAAGTGGTAATCGCTAGATGGAATAGATTCAACTTTATTTCCCTTATTGATTTAGCAAAAATGCTAATTAGCCATTAATAAAACGCATTTTACCGTGTAAAGTAAAATGCGTTCTGAAAGTTTATTTTTTTCTTCCCATAGCAATAAAACCTACAATCACGATTATAACTAGGATAATTATGATTACTGGAACCAATAAAGGTGTTTCTCCATTCGTGTCTGTTTCTTCAACTTGATCAGAAGTTGATTGGACATTCAAATTTTGTGTTGTGGACTGATCTTCTTGGTTCGTTTCATTAGAATCTTCTCCAGAAGAGGTAGGCTCTGGAAGTTGCACTGTAAAGGAGTAATCCCCTTCCATCACATGACCATCTGCTCCAATAATACTCCATTTCACCTGATACTCACCATTTTCTAATGGCTTGGCAATGGTACCTGTCATGACCCCTTCATTGACAGAAATATTTTCAACTGGAATAGATTGTCCTTCGCCATTGTTTAACTCAAACGAACTGTTTTCCTCTATTTTCCCTTCAAAATTCAACGTGATTTCACGAAGCTCTTCCGTCACAAGCTCTCCATCTTCCGGAGAAGTGCTTTCTATATGTGTATGGGCCAATGCGTTAGTTGAAGTAGCGAATACAAATAAGAATGTAGCTAGAAGTATTTTCTTCATTTTATTTTCCTCCTATTATATATGGTTATTAATATTAACAAGTTCTATTAGTATTAATCCGCGCAACATGCTTTACCTTTAATTCGTGCAATGCTTGTTAATTCACTTTTCACACTAATATTAGCATAATTGATTATCTCATAATCTTTTGTATTTTCATTAATTTAGATTCGTATGCATCTGTTTAAAATACATTCACTAGTTTCTTATTAAAGCTTTCAATTATATATTCATTAAATTTTTCCTTATTATAGAAAATTGATTGTTTTGACATCCTTATTTCTCTCTTTCACTTTAACGAAAGGTATTAAATAATATAATCCTCTGCTTAATATATAATAGAGTATAGGACTAACTAATCTGCCTTTATTTAACATTACCTATTTCAAGAAAAATTAAATCACTGAGATGAGGGGTTCAGATGAAAATTGGTAAGTTTGGACGACAAAATAACCTAACCGTTGATACCATACGCCACTATATGGATTTAGGATTACTAGTGCCAGAAAAAAAGGGCGGACATTACGATTTTGATGATAGCTGTCAAAAAGATTTGGATTTGATTATCGAATTTAAATCCATGGGTTTTAGCTTGCATGAAATCAAGACGATATTAACTTTTAAGAATCTCGGAATGCTAGCAGGTTATGAGGAAAATGCTTATTACCAGTCTTTGTTCAGTCATAAATCTGAGAAACTTGAAGAGGAGATTATAAGACTAACAAAGGCTAATGAAAAGATAAAAGAAAAAATTAGTGAATTTAATGAGAAACCGGTACATACAAAATTATCTATGGGAATTCATATAGATCATTTGGACCTTCTAGCCTGCCCAAACTGCGATAGTCCTCTTTCTCTAGAAAAGGGTTCAATTAACAAAAACCAAATTATTGATGGAGAACTTGCATGCGGTTGTCAAACATATACGGTAGAGTCCGGAATCCTTATTTCCACTACTTCAAATGAAAAATTCCCCATCTCAAATGGAGATGACTACATTTCCGAATATATCTTAAACACAGACTCCTTTTATTTGGAGACTGTTCAAAAGGGGCTTCAAACGTTAAAACGAAAAATTACTGGACTTGAATTAGATAATAAAGTCATTCTTGAACCTGGTACCGGGATTGGGTTTTTATTAAGAACTATTTATAATGATCTTCCTAACGACTGCGTATATATAGCGGTTGATTATAATATTGAAAAACAGCGAATTTTAAAAGGACTCTTGGAAAGAACAGGCATCAAGAAAAATATCCTATTTATTTGTTCGGATTTCTCAACAATTCCTATTAAGGAGAAATCAATTGATATCCTAATAGATAATGCAGGGACAAGCAATTATAGTTTTGATAACGTCGATTTTCTGATAGAGCTTCTAAATGGATTAGTTAAGAAAGAAGCCTATCTCATCGGGACATACTTAGCATTCAAGAAATTTAGCATGAACAGTAAAGTTCTCCCCCCATATCGTGACAATTTTATCCCTTCCAAAATACGTAGCAAAATTGAAGGTCTTCACTTTAAACTCCTCGAAGAAGATACGTCAGAATTAATGAGTAAAGGCGGCCGATATGAGAATTACTTTGTTCCAGGGGAAGAGGTTTTTAATTATATGGTTATCGGAAAAAGGTAGGGTAAACCCTATCTTTTTTATTTTTTGCTTAGAATAATTGTTTTCTTGCCTATTGTTACGGGGTTTAGCCGACCACTTATACTTAGTAACAAACCTTTAGATAGAGGTTAACATCTCAGACTAAAGCGTAAACAAGGAGGAAATATAATGGAAGTAAATTCAAATGAAAAAAGAGAAATAAAAAACTTAGTGCTTTTTTCATCTGGAAAAGTCGTTTCTGTTTTTGGGTCATCAATTTATAACTTTGCTATTAGTTTCTACGTTTTAAAGTTAACAGGATCTGCATTGAGTTTTACCATTACATTATTACTTGGAATTTTGCCTATGATTCTAATTAATCCCTTTGCTGGAGTAATTGCAGACAAGGTGAATAAAAAAAGGCTAATTATACTGATGGACTTTCTTAGTGGAATTTTGCTAATTGCAGTATTTCTCATTAGTCATTTTATAGGATTTAATTTATTACTCGTTTATATAACCGCGTTTTGTTTAACAGTCTTTGTGACCTTTTTTGGAGTTGGGATGGAAGCTGCAAAACCCAATATCGTTTCTCAAAACAGATTAATGAATATTAATTCCATTGGGAAAATTATAGACTCTGTATCATCTATTCTTGGTCCTATGCTAGGCGGAGTGGTTTTTGCATTTTTCGATATAAGGATATTTATCATTTTTAATGGCATTTGCTTTATTATTTCAGGATTGTCTATGTTATTGATAGATTTCGAATTGAATAGGCCCTTAATAGTACCATTAAAGGAAACGGTTAATATAAGCTTTATTAAAGATATAAAAGAAGGATTTTATTATTTGTACGATCAAAAAAATATAATGGGCCTATTCCTGCTTTTAATATCTTTAAACTTCTTTTTGAGCTTAGCAATTACGATTCCGGTTCCCTATATTATCAATACCATTTTAAATCTCGGTTCTAGAGCATTTGGAGTTATCGAAGCTTCACTTCCAGTAGGACTTATTGTTGGGGCCCTTGTTGTCAAGAAACTGACAGAGAAGCTCCCTTATTCAGAGCTCATGAAACTTCTGACAATCTTCTTATCTATATGTATGATTGCGGCTGGAGCACCTCTTATTTTTGAAAATATGCCTTTTAGTCCTTTTGTCTATGGACTATATTATTGTTTAATAATGTTCTGCTTGGGAATTATAATTGCTTTTATCGATATACCTATTGCGTATTTTATGCAAAAAGAGATACCCGAGGATTACCGTGGAAGGGTAATGAGTATTGGAATTAGTATAGGTAAGACAATGACACCTGTAGCTATGGTAGTCTCTGGTTCTCTACTGGAATTAATTCCTCCATACATTTTACCAGTTGGCGGGGGTTTACTTTATTTGCTTATAAACCTAAGATATTTCAGAAGAGGTTCCTTTAATCTATCTTCTGAATTTAACTCCTCATCAAGCTAAAGCAAAAAGGTACAAAGATATCTGAATACCTTTGCACCTCTTTTAAAAGACTCCTTCTAAATAATGCGAGTCTTTTTATCTTTTTCAAATTGTATAAAATGTTTTCTCCGGTAGACACTTAAAGCAATTCCAACAATAAAAGCACTAAGTACTGTTGGCATTAAGCCATAACTCATAAATGGTAATGGCATCGATGTAAGCGGAAGCAATCTAAATGTCATCCCTACACTATAAAGGAATTGAGTCGCAAAAACTGTTATCCCACCTATAATAAGTAATTTTCCAAATGGATCTTTTATAGCTCTTGCAATCACCCAAATGCGTGCTAAAAAAGTAACTAAAATTACAACGATTGCAATTCCCATTACAAATCCATAGTTTTGAATTAAATTGCTAAGTACTAAATTCGTATGCGCTTCCTCTATAAAACTAAAATTCTTTGTGCCAAACATACCTGCATTATTTAATACCGTTTCTAATGTAAGATACAGATAGCCACTGCTATCGGAATACTCTTCTGGACTAATAAATGCTAAAATCCGTATCAATTGATACTGTGCGATGAGTCCTTTTGAATAAGCGAATACTGTGTAACCTATCACTCCAACCACTAACATTATAGACGTTCCTACAATAATTAGTTTCTCTTTTCGGGTAAATTTGCTTTGTAGAAAGAGAATCCCCACAAGGACAATATAAGTAAATAGAATAGGCAAATTCGGAAAGTGCAAGAATAAATATATAGAAAGAACAAATAGAATAATTCCTTGCCACAACTTAAAGGACAAATTACTAAATAGTGATGCCCATGCGATTAATAAGAACGGAATCGCCATCCAAATTTGAATCTCAAAACCGCCGATTGCGATCATTGGTTCACCATTTTGGATTTGATTTGGAAAATATTGAAGTATCATAATTAAACCTACACCCGCGCTATAAAACAGATAGCCCCATCTTTTTAACTTTCGATAATCCACAAACATCATACCAATGGCAATGAGTGCTCCTATGATTATAAAAATCACTTTATTTATAATCATTGTTGATAGACTAAAATTTATAGAGTCTAAAAACTGCTTATGATTTAGTGCGAATATCGGTAAAAAACTCAGTAATAAGAGAAGTGAAAACAAGGAAATGAGTAACCAGTCTACTCTCGGCTTATGTAATTTATTTAGAGACTTACCTAGAGATATGGGACTCCCCATCTCTTGAACTGCCTTTTCCTCAGCTTCTACATCACTATATCCACGTTTCACCCAAGATTGCTTAGACATTTGTAAATGGTGGTTCAGTTCTATCTTCACATATTCCTTTGCTTCCTTTGAATAGATATGACTTGTTACCGTTTGTAAAAAGCGATTAATTTTCATTAGGCATCACCTTATGAAATAGTTGTTTTACTGATAACTCACCACTTGTCTTAGGAAGCATTGTCTTTTGTAATATCTTTTGACCTTTCTTTGTTAACTTATAATATTTTTCATTATTTTCAGACCAGTAAGATTCCAGAACACCTTGTTGCTCCTGCTCATGTAAAATTGTAAAAACAGTTCCCTCATTATTAAGGATCCCGTTAATCCCTCTTATATGAAGTAGTTGTATTAACTCAGAGCCTGTTTTAGCCTGATTAAGCAATGATAACAGAACCTTTGACACGTCCTCTTCCTGTAGTTGCTCAATCTGTTGATTTATTTTTTGACGATGTATATCTGTAAACTCTACTTGGCGAAATGTATGATTGTTCATTGCATTTTTTAATCTTTTTAATCGTTCTTCCATTGGGGTACCTCCAACATCTTTTTTAATAATGCTTTTCCTTTTCGCAATCTTGTTTTGATGGTATTTTGATTTATATCTAGTAATTTCGCAATTTCTTTAATCGAACATTCTTCATAGTAATACAAATAGATAACCTCACGATATTTAACTGGTAATTGCATCACCGCATATGCTAGCTCGGCATCATCATCTTCTTGGATAATTTTTTGTTCTATACTATCTCTCTGTTCCTCTACAATATAACTAAAATCATCTTCCACCTTCACACGTTGGTTATACCAACTTTTCAAATAATCTTTTGAGTGGTTAATTGCAATTCGCCATAACCATGTTTTTATAGAAGATTTTCCTTTAAAGGAGCCCAATGATTTGTAGCATTTCACAAAAATTTCTTGCGTCAAATCCTCAGCTATTGTCTCATTGTGTACGTATGCATAAACAAGCTGTTGAATTTCCTGACCATATGTACGCATTAACTCATCAATCAGCTCTTCAGGATTAGCTGTTGTCACCATGGAATACGTTAACTCTTCCACATTTCCCCCTCCACTTCGCCAATTAGACGATACAAATAAATAGAAAGTTTTCAAATTCGATTTATATTCTAAAAAGTTAGTTTCCCCTCAATAGAAATACTTTCTAATCCGTTTTTTCAGGTAAATACCCCTGAATTTTTTCCTTAAAATTTAAATATACTACCTTAAGTTTCCTATGCATTCTTTATCTTGATTATGGAATTTTATTAATTTCCCTATGGAAAAATTTTTTAGTAGTAAGAACTGTTAGATACATGTAAAGTTAGTAATAGGCTTCAAATAGATTTTAGTCTTACTAGTGCTAGCGTTGAAATATTCAAAAAGGGGACACAAAGTGATGAAAATGAAACGCAAAATGAAGTATTATTTCATCCGTTTATTTCGACTAAAGGGAAGTCCCCATAAGGTTGCAGCTGGTTTCACCATGGGTTTAGTACCAAGTTGGTTTCCTACTTTCGGATTCGGGCCAGTTCTTTCAGTAGGTTTGGCAAGGCTTATAAGATCCAATGAACCTGCAGCTCTTGTTGGAGGTATCCTTGGTACTCCTGTTTGGCCATTACTTTTCCTTTTAAATTATAAAGTCGGTAGCCTACTGTTAGATCGGCACACTCGAATCGATGAACTTGAAGATGTCGTTTACTCCAATGCCCTACAACATACATTTCAAGGGTTCAATAACATACACTCAAAAGGATACTTATTTCTCATTGGTGCAGTAGTCAACATTTTGATTTCCTCAGTAATCATTTACTTTATAGTCTATTTTCTTTTTAAAAGATATCGGATAAGCATTTTGAACAAATTTAGATGATACATATGTGTTATTGTTATTTGACATCGTTAACATAAAGTGAAAAATACTTCATTATACTTAAAAGAACCTTGTTACAGCAGTTCATTATACTGTATCAAGGTTCTTTTAACTTTTTTTAATTTGATTTTACTTCTAATCATTTAATGGCTAAGACTAAATTTCAAAATACAAATGTTGATGAAGAATACAACCTGTATTAAATGCACTTTTGCAGGATGGACAGGAGGAGTTGCAAGTTAGATATTCATTGATTGTTAATTCATATCCACAGGCCCCACATAACACACCCTTTTGATGAAATTGATTTTTCGGCCAAACTTGATGATTACTACAACCTTCTTCTTCATGGCAGGAGTAGCATGGATAATAGGTATCACAACAGTAGAATTTAATAGCGACTCGATCAACTTCTGAGTGATAATGCAGACAACGAGTTTGCTTGTCCATCTCTTTTCCGATAACACGATGACCATGTATCAGCATTCAATTCACCCCTTTTTTACAACCTTGTAGTTATCATTTTGTAAACTTTTGAATGATTGGCTTTAATCGATAACCAAATATCCCTGCAAAAACTGCTAAAATAATATCTTTTGGTAAAGGTACAACCATCCAGGCCCAAGCCATTTTATAAGTAAAGCCAGCTGGTGCATCAAACCAAAACTTATAGGCCGCGTACATCCAATTTGTTCCGATCAAGTAGTTGATAACCGTTCCGACCAACGCAGCTACTAAAAATCCTTTAATCGTAGGGTACTTTCGTACAATTTCTCCTACAACGTAGGCAACGATAATGTATGAAAGAATAAAGCCAAAAGTAGGTGTGATAAGTGAATCTATACCACCTGAAAATTTAGCGAATACCGGTAATCCAACCAATCCAATAAACGCATAAAATAGCATAGCTATTGAGCCAGTTCGACTTCCTAATAGAATTCCTGCCAGTAACGCAAAAAAGGTTTGAAGGGTGATTGGTACACCACCAATAACCAAAAATGAAGAAATATTAGCACCAATCATCATTAATACTGAAAACATTGCAATTTGAACCATTTGTAAGGTGCGTGAATAATTTGTTGTTTTTGCAATTGTAGTAGACATTATGAACCTCCTAGACCCTAATATTTAGGAATAGTATATTAAACTACTCTTCTTACGTCAACCAGTTTTTATTTATGTTAACGCAAAAAACGAAATAAAAACTCGACTTAAATGAAAAGTCGATTTGTTTAAATTTTTATATAACCCATTAAATCTATCAATATCACTTTTTGTATTATCAAAAGAGTTAACAATTTTAATGTTACGGTTTTAATAAAACTTTCCCTTTGTAATTTCGGCTTTCGATTAATTTATGTGCTGTAACAGCATCCTTTAAATCAAAGATTTGTGCGACTGGAAGAGAGAGCTGATTTGAATCAAATAGTTTAATTACCTTTTCTGCCACTGGTAACAAGCGTAATGGATTATGTTTTCTCGTTGTACCTAAGCTAAACCCTTTGATATTACGACAACTACTATGTACATCACTTGTTTTAAAGTAGCCTACATTCCCACTGCTATTACCAAATTGGACAAGCGTACCGTATAACGCCAAGCAATCTAGACTCATATTTGTTATTTCACCAGCAATGGAATCAAAGATAATGTCTGCTCCTTGATTATTCGTTTCCTTAAGCACTTCTTTAACAAATGTGTCATACGTACAAACAACGTTTGCTCCTAATCCCTTTACATAGTCTACTTTATCTAGCGTACCAACTGTACCTATAATACGTTGCACACCAGCTAATTTAGCTAATTGCACAAGCATAGAACCTACTCCACCAGCCGCACTATGAATAACAATGGTATCTGTTATTTTAACTTGCCCAATTTCATGTAAAAGCATATACGATAAGATTGATACAGTCGGCATTGCAGCAGCCTGTTCAAATGATAGTGTATCAGGTATTTTATACACTAATTTTTCATTTGCCACTACATATTCTGCGTATGAGCCTCCCTTAGGAAAAGCAATCACACGATCTCCTACGCTAAAAATTGAATTCGGGCCAACTTCTATAATTGTCCCTGCCGTATCTAAACCTAATATTAACGGGAAACTGCCTTGTCCTTTATTTCCAGTCCGTGTTTTAATATCAGCATAATTCACACTCGTATAGGCTACTTTTATTAAACATTCAGACTCTCCTGTTTTCGGAATCTCAATATCTGAGTATGACAGTACATTTGCATCACCAAATTCATTTTGAATGATTGCTTTCATTATCCTACACCTGCCTTTATGATTATCCAAATTTTAACATCCTTTTTTGAAGATGAAAAT
>Ga0182742_1002256_pt1 | contig 21831 bp, 20 predicted proteins | sample eDN5th37CBELigMG_FD_128880 | JGI IMG/M metagenome (GOLD analysis project Ga0182742, IMG submission 128880) | Enriched Miracle-Growth compost microbial communities from Emeryville, California, USA - eDNA 5th pass 37_C BE-Lig MG (version 2)... ... | reverse complement strand
TATCTCGCTTAGCGTTTTTGTGGGTTCGTTCATGACTCTACTTGCACAAAACACTCTTTTGGCTTTGCTTGGGTGGCTCGATAGTTCAGTCTCCTTCCCGGCTTCTATCTGGCGCTAGGTCTCTCGACCAATCTATCTCGCTTAGCGTTTTTGTGGGTTCATTCATGACGCTACTTGCACAAAACATTCTTTTGGCTTTGCTTGGGTGGCTCGATAGTTTAGTCTCCTTCCCGGCTCCTTCGAGCGCTAGGTCTCTCGACTAATCTCTCTCGCTTAGCGTTTTTGTGGGTTCGTTCATGATGTATTGATAATAGATTTATTTAACTGTAAAGGAGCTAAGTCCAAATAGTACACTATATGCAATCAGTCCGATGGCAATATTAATGAGTAGCATAATTAAAGATGGTGATAAGCATAAGAATACAACAAATAATAATGTGTATCCTGGTAATGCAAAAAGTAGACTACCCTTCTGCAGAGCCTTTATCTTTATTATGTCTTCCCATTTATATAGCTTCATAAAATCTCCATCCATAAATAAACGCCATATCTGTTTACCTATTAATAAATAGATAAAGGAAAATGCTAAGACATATACAATTTTCCCTTCAATCGGTAAGAAAAACAGGGCATAACATGATGCTAAACTAAAATATATATACATAAGCATATAATCTTTGTTTCGAATAAATTGTTTGATTCCATTTTCAACTAATATATTGACATCAGAACGCACTTTAAACAACGGATTTGACTGTTTAAATAGCTTTGGTTTTGCTTTTGTTTTCTTTATAGCTGGTATTTTGTACTCTCCTGTTGTTAGGATTAGCTTCAGATAAGTATATCTACCTACTAAATCATAATTCGCTAATTGAATAAAAAAAGTAGCATAGCTTGCTTGTTGCTTCGTTGCATAACGCATTAGTGCAACCATAATTAATAGTGAGCACGTCATTTGAATAATAGGTGATAACGTTAAAACAGTACTATATAATAGTAGACCTATTATAAATATACCTATATAACTTATTACTCTATTAATAAACTTTAGCATAAGTGATATGCGACGTTTAATAAAGCTATAGCTTGTCATCATAACGACGGTTAACAGATAAAAAGAAGCAATGTGTAATAGAGACAAATTTAAACCTACATATAATAAAGGTAGTATTAGTCCAAAAATAATTAAACATTTAACAGCGTGAACAATTAATGTATATATCACGCCATAATACTTTATAGCTTGATACCACTTTTTCTGCTGTATTAAAAAAAGCTGATCACCGTATTCATAAAATGTACGACAAGAACTACTAGCTATTAGAATAAACATCACTAGCGACACTATTATTAAGGGCACTTGAAACAAAAAACTAGGCTGAGCATTCCACAAATGACGAGAGTACATGATTACAGCGATTAATGCAGGCACAAAAAAGTATAACGCTACTACCAAATCAACTACTGTACGTATGACCTTATACTGAAACTTGACGTTAAGCTTTATTCTTTTTAGAAACAACTGTTTAGGACTATTCATCAGCATTCTCCTGTACAATGTGATGGAAGCAGTCAAATAATGAACCCCCATGAATTCCTGTCGTATTCCTTAAGTCAGCAATCGTACCCTCAGCCACTAATCTTCCTTGATCCACCACAATAAATCGGTCACATATACGTTCAGCTGTATCAAGCACATGCGTGGTCATTAATATTCCTGCTCCACGCTGCTTTTCATAATCAAGTATGGCTAAGAAATCTTTCATAGCCATCGGATCAAGTCCAATGAATGGTTCGTCTATAATATAAACATCAGGCTCTAGCACTAACCCTAATATAAGCATGACTTTTTGTTGCATCCCTTTTGAAAAGTGTGTTGGAAAGCTATGCTTATGTTTTTCTAATCTAAATTGCTTTAGATAGGTATGACAACGCTCAATATTGTGTTCATCGCTTCGATTAAAAGCAGCTAGTACAAGCTCAATATGCTCCCATAAGGTTAAACCATCATATAAAATAGGTTGTTCCGGAATATAACTATATACACCAGTCTCGCCTAATATCGTTGTTGTTCCTTCTATATAAGGAAGTAGGCCTAGTATCGTTTTAATGGTCGTTGATTTTCCAGCACCGTTTGGTCCAATTAAACCAACGAGTTCACCTTCGTTAACATGAAAATTAATACGATCAATTACGGCTTTACTATCCTCATATCCTGCTTTGTCTATTTGTATATTTAGTAGCATCTCCCTTATCCCTCCAATTTCCATACTTACTTAGCATTTAATACGTGATACCTTGTTTTTGTTTTCGTTTTTTATCAAAAAAACGAGTTATTTTCAATAAAAAAGGATGGCTATTTGCCATCCTAATTAGTCTATATCATATGTAGTTGTAATTTCTTTGAAAAATATTTGAAGGCTTTATCGGAGCACGTTTTGGATAACTCTGATATTAACAGTTTTTTCGCTTCTACAAGTGACAGATTATCTTTTGGATTAATTGACTGAATCCATAAATTCGATGGCTCATAGCACATGCTGCTCCAAGCTAATTCATTACCATTTGGTTTTTCTGCTCCAGTAATAACGACATCGCCATTATTCTGAAGCTCAATAAGTGCCTTATCATACACTTTTTTATCCTCTTTTGCACTTAACCCTGCTAGTTTTCTCAAGTTTCTAGAATCTACATTGCCTTGCTCCAACAACACGTAATAGAGATGATATGCAGGTCTTGATATTAAACCATCATTGTATCTTTCATCAATTGTTTTATCTAAGGTAAGAACAGTTTTTACGACAGGGAATAAGTCCTTCTTAATAAAACATAGCTTGTCCCCAAAAAATTTACCATATGCTGCATGTCCCTCTTGAACTATTCGGATACGCCATAGCCACGGATCAGTTTCTGCATCTGTATGCCATTGATTATTTACTGCAGCAGCCGTAAGCGAAGGATAATCGGGCACAAAGCTTGAAAAAGGTAAAATTTTATAACTTTCCACCATTTCAACAAATTCTGAATACTTTAAATTGTCCATGACTAGCACAACCTCTCTTCAATTAGTCGATTATTAATTAACCTTATTAACATTTATGCTTAAAACGTCATTTAATCTAGTTATAAATGAAGCTTGATCATCTACTCTTAACACTACTTTATTCACATATCTTTTTTTACCATATGCACCTTCATATAGTATTGGTTTAGATAAGATTAACTCATAATGAGGTGAGTCTACGCTATTATGAGCATAAAAGGTCATCGGGTCTACCTTTTCACCAATACCTATTTCCTTCGCTTTATTAATTGCTGTAATGAATATGAATGGAATAGAGGCTGAGCCTAATATTCCGTTATTAACGACTAAGCTTTCCTGTGTTATGTGGTGTGGAACAGCTCGCATAGCGCGATACTGTCCAATAATAAATAAAATCACATATATATTTAACAAATGAACTAGCCATGGAATAGCTTGTAACCATTGATTTGAGTATCTATTAATGATAAATGCATCAATTATAATCTGTAATAAAATAGATTCCGCTATCACTATTATGCCAAGCACGATTGAAATAGTTTTAAACTGTGATGTCTTATCATATGAGAATGAAGTCGAAGTAGATATATTAGTAGGTATAGAAAACAATGTAATGAGAGAGTAATAGATAATTTTTACTTCAAACATGATGATAGATAAAAATTTACCTTTTCCGAAAGCTTTAGGGAGTGATTGAGCAAATCTGTCGAGTGGATCTAAATATGGCATAGATGATAATGCTCTATACCGTTTTATGATGCGTGCTATGTTAAAGAGCAATAGACTAATTAACAGTATTTCAATGATGATCATAAGCATAGCATCTCCCCATCTAGTATCTATTATTAGCTAATTATACCATTTCAAACTTATATTATCACAAAAGAAGATAGAGCTTATATTAAGCCTCTATCTTCTTTTGTATCTCTATATTTGATTAAGCGGGATTGATGCTTTAGCTTTGAGTTTAGTTTTTGGCTTTCTACTATAATAATAGTAGTAAATCGGTATTGTTAGCAGTGCTACAATCGCTACTATGATATACATTGTACGGTAGCCTGCTTGTTCTATTAAAACACCAAGAACATAAGGACCTAAGCCAGAACCGATATCAAATGACATATAATAGGTAGCAGTAGCCATTCCAATACGATGTGGCTCTATATATTTAACTGCTAATGTATGACCACCGGAGTTAAAATTACCAAACGCTGTGGAAATACAGCCTGCCGCAAGTAAAAACACCCACCAATAATAAGCCTGACTATACAGTAAGAATCCACCAGCAAATAAAATTAAACAAGGGTAAATGACGATACTGGCACCTTTTTTATCGATCCATCGACCAGTAAAGAATCGAGTACATATTATACAGGTGGCATGGACAAGAAAATAATAGCTAGCCACCTCAGTTAGTTGTATAGCTTGACTATACGTAACAAGATAAGAGGTTACACCTGAAAAACAAAAGGCAAACAGCAAGGCTACGATTGATATCGGTAATGCTTTTACTTCAATTATTCGATGAAATGATAATCTTCTCTTTTCTTGCTTAGCTATTACATTAAATGCTGATATATGCTTCTTAGATAGCTTTAGCATCACAAAGCTGGCTAAGCCAGCTAAAACATTAAGAGTGAAAATCCAGTTGTGACCATTATCTAGCGATAGAAAGTAAATGCCGACAAATGGACCGATAGCAGCTCCTATTACAGCACTAGAGCTATAATAGGAAATACCCTCTGCTCGCCTAGAGGCTGGAATTGCTTGCATGCTTACGGTCCCAGTAGCTGTACTAATTAATCCAGTCGCAAAGCCTTGAATAATTCTTACAATTAATAGGCTTTCTATATTAACCACAAGAAAGTAACACGTTGATATGACAATAAACAAGATAAGACTTCGTTCAAGCACTCTTATTGGACCATACCGTTCAATCCACCCACCAGAAAACAATCGTCCAAAAAGTGATCCAATGACAAATATACTAGCAGCAAGCCCCGCAGTAGATATGGAAACATTGAACTCCTCTTTAGCATATGGTGTAATCGTAACTATAAATAGGAAGAATATGATTGTAAACATCGAGTTTATCGCCGTCATACTAATAAATTCTTGTGTCCATACTTTATCTTTTTTCATATGTCGCTCCTTCTAACTAATATTTTTATTTAGTTAGAAGTTAGGCTTCAATTGTGCGCTCTTCACGATTAATAACAGGATAAGACAAACCTAGACGATCACGTAAAGTTTTTCCTTCATATTCGGTACGGAAAATACCTCTTCGCTGTAATTCAGGAATGAGTAAATCTACTAAATCATGTAGTCCATCTGGGAAGGATGGAGCCATGACATTAAACCCATCTGCTGCTTCTTCAACAAGCCAACGTTCTAGTGTATCAGCTATTTGCACAGCAGACCCTACTAATTCCAAATGACCACGTCCACCAGAAATATGCTCATATAAATCCTTTAACGTCTTTAAGTTATTTCTCTTTGCAAAGTCATAGACAATATTAGCTCTTATATTAGGGTTAGTTTTGTCATGATGCTCTGCTGGTGCTGGAATAGGATCATCAATGCTAAACGCTGTGACGTCTCCACCCAAAAAGTTTGTTAGATACTCTAAACCCATCTCTGGAGAAATAAAGCTATTATACCTTTTACGCTTTTCGATAGCTTCTTCTTCGGTTTGAGCAACAGTGATAAATACACCAGGCATAATTTTTAAATCATCAGCATGTCTATTATATTTTGCTAAGCGCCCTTTTACATCCTTATAGAACGTCTTAGCATCTTCAATATTACTCCAAGCGGTAAATACCACTTCTGCTGTTTTTGCTGCTAGTTCTTTACCAGCTTCTGATGAGCCTGCTTGCACGATAACGGGATGAACCTGGGGCGTAGCAGGAGAATCCAATGTCCCCTGCACCTTAAACCACTTTCCTTCATGATTTACAGGCTTCACCTTAGTTAAATCTAAATATTTTCCTGATTGCTTATCAATAACTAAGGCATCCGCTTCAATTGAAGTCCATAGCTTTTTAGCGACTTCAACAAACTCCTCTGCTCGTTCATAGCGATTTGCATGTGCTAAATGAGCGTCCTTACCAAATACATAGGCAGCCTTATCACTTCCTGATGTAACAACATTCCAAGCTGCTCGCCCTTTTGATAGATGATCAAGTGAGGCGAATTTTCTAGCCAATTGAAATGGCTCATTATAAGTGGTTGTATCGGTAATTGTTAAGCCAATATGCTTAGTTACCGCAGCTAAAGATGATAAAATAACAAATGGATCTAGCTTAAGGCCATTTGCTAAATGTGGTGAAGGATCATTTCCGAAAAAGTCAGCATAAAAAATTAAATCAAATTTACCACGCTCAGCTGTTTGGGCTAGCTCCTTTAAATATTCAAGCTCAAAAATTCGATTTGATCCTGTTTCAGGAAACCGCCAGCTTGCCATATGATGACCCGGAAGATTAAAAAACGCACCTAACTTTAATTGTTTCTTTGCCATTACAACCACTCCTATCTTTTTATCTAATATAATCTAATTGGATTACTCGGATTTTTGGGCATAAGGATTGAATTCATTTGTATATAAATCCTCAGCTATAATTTGACCTTCTTTAAGCTCACCATTTTTCACTAACCAATCAATCCACACACTATACTCATCTGTAGTAATAACCCCACCCTTTTGTGCAATTCCAGGACTCTTCCAGTATTTTAAATTATCCGTCGTTTCATTCCCTGGTCTTGAGGATACTATTTTTTCTAGACGAGCAATGACTTCCTCTCTAGGTGTTTCTCTTAACCATTCAATTGCTTTTGCTACTCCCTCAGTAAACGTTCTTACTGTTGTAGGATTCTTCTTAATATAATCTTCAGTAAAGAAATAATCGCCTGCCGTAAATTCTCCTCCAAACACATCTATATCTTTGAATATTTCGACCACACCACCGCGCTCTAGCAAGAAATCTCTCGCAATACCACTTGAAATAATAACATCGAGCTGTTTGTTTCTTAATGTTTGCTCAGCACTACTACCCGTAATCGTAACAAGAATAACCTCAGATATTTCCTCTTCCGTTAAGCCACCTTGACGCAAATAATCCTTAACAACAAATTCAGCATGTGCCCCTAAAGTATTCATGCCTACTTTCTTACCAATAAAATCTTTTGGCTCCTTAATGTCACTTGTATCTAAAGCATAAGCCCCTATATACGTATACTCATCACTGCCGTAGCTTCCTACAACTGATTTGATTTTCACGTTTTTTGAGACAGCCTTCACGATAGCACCGTTAAAGGCTGAACCAAAGTCTGTATCTCCCGTCGCTGTAAGCTGTATACTTTCAGGGCCACCAGTCGCATTACTTACATTTTCTAAAGTTAAATCTCCAAGATAGCCTAAATCATAGGCAAGCTCTGGAAAGCTTACACTGCCCGGACTACCTTGATATTGCAATACCTTATCTTCCGCTCCAGCAGCAGCACCCTGCTTACTGCCGTCACCGCAGCCTGTTAAAATACTTGCAATTAACAACGAGGTTAAGCTTAATACTATCCAATTGTGCATACCCTTTTTCATTTATCCCATCTCCTTTTACTAAACCGTTGGTTGTTGTGCGGCGCGAGCCGGAATACTTAGATCTAAATTTTCACGTAAGGTTTTTCCTTCATATTCCGTACGGAACAATCCTCGACGCTGTAATTCAGGAATAACTAGCTCCACAATATCTTTTAATCCATCTGGAAATGTTGGAGCCATTACATTAAAGCCATCTGCAGCTTCATTTTCAAACCATTCTTGTAACTGATCTGCAACTTGAGCTGGCGTACCAACTATTTCTCGATGCCCTCTCGCTCCTGCAATAAATTCATACAATTCTCTAATGGTATGAAGACCTTCACGCTTAGCTATACCACGTACTATATTCGCTCGAATTTGTGGATTAGTTGGATCATCACTATCAATCGAATCTGGAATAGGACCATCCACATCATAGCCAGATAAATCTTTTCCGATGAAAAGTGAGAGGTAACGTAAACCGTCCTCAGGTGCAATATAGCTATTTAACTCCTTACGCTTTGCAATCGCTTCATGCTCAGTTTTTGCGACAGTAATAAATACGCCAGGCATAATTTTCAAGTCATCTGGCTTGCGATCATATTTAGCTAAGCGTCCCTTTACATCTCGATAAAAAGCCTGCGCTTCCTCCAATGTTTGCCATGCCGTAAAGATAACCTCGGCTGTTTTTGCTGCAAGCTCTTTTCCAGCCTCTGATGAACCTGCCTGCACAATAACTGGATAGCCCTGCGGAGATGTTGGTGCATCAAGCGTCCCTTGCACTTTAAACCATTTCCCTTCATGGTTGACGGGATGAACCTTTGATAAGTCTATATATTTCGCCTGTTCTTTATCGATAAGAACTCCTTCACGCTCAATCGAGAACCATAGCTTTTTAACCACATCTACAAATTCCTCTGCACGCTCATATCGATCGGCATGAGCTAAATGCTTTTCTTTTCCAAACAACGTAGACTCACGTCCATTTGCTGAAGTGACTACGTTCCAGCCTGCACGACCACCAGATAAATGATCAAGGGCGATAAACTTTCTAGCAACTTGGAAAGGTTCGTTATAGGTTGTCGTTAATGTCGCTACTAGCCCAATATGATTAGTTACAGCAGCTAATGCAGATAAAATAACGACAGGGTCAAGCTTAATACCTGAAGGTGAATGCTCAAACAACTCCTGACCAAAGCCATCGGCAAAGAAGATTGCATCAAACTTACCAGCCTCCGCTAACTGAGCGAGCTCCACTAAATAATCTAAATCCAAAGTACGATCGGGTTGTGTTGTCGGATAACGCCAGCTAGCAAAATGATGTCCTGGTAAATTAAAAAATGCCCCTAACTTTAATTGTCTCTTTAACATATTAATCACTCCATATCCAATAGATTTACTCTGATTTATATCTAAAAAATTTTTGACTATGCAGTAGGATCTTGCTTCCAGCGTGATAATCTTCTTTCAACACCTAACAAGCTATAATTAATAATGAGTCCAAGAATAGAGATCGTAATAATCCCTGCATACATTTCAGGAATTAAAAAGTTATATTGAGAGTAAGTGATAAAATAACCTAAACCTTCTCTTGCCCCTATCATCTCTGCTGCAATAAGCACTAATATCGCTCCCGTACCCGCCATTCTAATTCCTGTAAACATCGTAGGAATTGAAGCTGGCAATATAACCTTATAAAAAAGCTTGAAGGAAGAAATATTCATTGAGCGAGCAGACTTTATTAAAAGAGGGTCAACATTTTTTACTGCTGCAATCGTATTTAACAATATAGGCCAAGTACAAGCATAAAGCACAATAGCGATTTTTGAGGTTTCTCCTATCCCTAACAAGAGAATAAAGACAGGTAAAATAGCTAATGCTGCAGTATTACGAAACAGCTCTAATATTGGATTGAGTAAATCACGTGCAAACGAATACCAGCCAATAATTAAACCTAAAGGGATAGCAAATATAAGTGCTAAGCTAAATCCAAATACAGAGCGAGTAATACTAGCTTTAAAGTGATTAAACAGCTCTAATGAAATGACCATCTCCCACCAGGAAGTAGCAACCTCGGAAAACGGAGGGAAAAAGGCGCGATCGACTAAACCAATTCTAGGAGCAACCTCCCATAATAAAACAAATAAAATTATGATAATGCTATTCTTAAATAGCTTCTTCAAAGCTGTATGATAATTGAATGAAACCTTGCGTGGATGACTTACCGTTTTAATTTCCTGACTAATGGCCTCCAATTGGGACACCTCCTTTTTATATATAGAGTCCAGCATATTCATCTTCATGTAATAAATTCCAAACCTCAGACCTTGATTTTATAAAGTCAGGATTTGAACGAATATCTGCATCTGCTAAACGATTTTTTAATGGAATTTCAACAATCTTTTTTACTCTTCCTGGATTTGCTGATAATATAACGACTCGTTGACCTAAATAAACTGCCTCGTCAATACCATGTGTAATAAAAATAATCGTTTTCTTTGTCTTTTCCCATATTCTCAATAATTCACTTTGCAAGCCTTCTCTTGTTTGTGCATCAAGAGCAGCAAAGGGTTCATCCATTAATAGCACATCAGGATTAAATGCAAGACTTCTCGCAATAGCAATACGTTGCTTCATGCCTCCTGAAAGCTCATGTGGGTAACGCTCAGCGAACGCCTTTAAACCAACAAGATCTAAATAATAATCAGTTTGTTTTTTCCACTCTTTTTTAGGTATGCCTTTTGCTTCTAAACCAAATTCAATGTTACCTCGAGCTGTTTTCCAAGGGAAAAGGGCATATTGCTGAAATACAGTCCCTCTATCTAAGCCTGGTCCTTTTATTTCATTACCATCAAGCAGTATTCTCCCTTTAGATGGAGTAGAAAGACCACCCAGTAAATCAAGTAGAGTCGACTTACCGCATCCACTTGGACCTACTATCGTTAAAAATTCACCTTCATTTACGCTAAACTCCATGTCGCTAATCGCTGTAAACTGTTTGATAACGCCCTTTTGCTTATCATCGCGAATAGAAAAGGTTTTTGTTACACGCTCTACTTTAATTTTTTCTCCCAAACTTCCCACTCCCTTCAATTAAAACAAAGTATTTTTATCTCTTTACTTTGTTTTATAAGTGCAAGGTGCATATTTGAATTAAAATCATGCAGCCTTGTTAGGCACTACTCTCCTGTACCCTTGTATATTTTTAGGGGTACATCATAAGCTTACGTGTATAATTAGCATATTATTCCAAGTAATCCTATAGTGTTAATTTATCATCTTTCCATTAATTGTCAATCTATTTTTTTTACTTTTTTTCCTTGAAATTATTCGACAAAATCTCTACTCTATTGCTTTTAATCAGAAGAATAGTAATACAAGTAGCGAGTAAGTCGCTCACGCATCGAGCTTCATACTACAAGCTAAATCTAAAAGTAGATCCTAAACTACTAACTATTCACACTGAATAACTTTATTTACAAGCAAGCTTCAAGTTTTTTGACATAATAGTGCCTTTTTAATCGTTATAATAATCAGAATATTTACAAAGCTCTTACAGTTTGATAATATCTATTCTGAAGTTGAATGAATAGTCATTCATTTTACAAGTGGTTATATATTTTCCTTGTACATTATTTCACAAGATTTTATACTCTGTTGCATATATTCAATTTGATAGCTTATATTCTATTGTTCACTTAATTTCTATTAACTAACTTACTCCTCAATGAATATTCATGCGTAAAATTGTTAAAATATTATATTTTTATGCAACAATATATACCAGTTGACTTATTAAATAAACACAAAATACATGTCATTAAATGCAAATGTAAATTATTTCTATTGAAAATAGAGATTTATCTCACAGTAGTATGTTTCTGGAAAGTATATAATAGATTCTGTCCGGATATTGGAAAAAACGAACAATAAAAAGTATAAATTAAGCAAAATATTTAAAATTTATTAAAATTAATAATTAACTGATTTACAGCTTAGACGATTGAACGCTTTAATGCGTTTAAGTATAAATAGGATAACGCGTGTACCCCTGTTATACAAGGAAAAGCCTATAACATCAAGGCTTTTTAGTGTTTATTTAGTGCAAAGGCTTTTTCATAAAAGTGTAAGATTTTCAAAGTGTTTTTTTTAATTATTTTTATTTATCAGAGTTTTTTAATTATTTATTATAAACATATTGAAAAATATAGCGGTACAAGTTAAAATTATAAAAATCAAATTCGGATGTATTAATATTCCGTTCAACTTAATAGCGAAATGAGTTAAACACGTACATTAATTAAAAATATATAAATATCGTTCGTGTTTTTCATGTGATTGATTTTTGTCCATTTGCATTTTTCTTTTTTCTAGCTTTTCTTACTATTGTATATATATATCTTCATATATATAAAAAAATCCTGAGGAGGAAATTAAATGTTTAAAAAGTGGAGTCTAGTTTTATCACTTGTATTAGCTGTTTCGCTACTTGTTTCTGCTTGTTCTGGAAACAACAATGGAAACAATGCACCAGCTGCTAATACTGGTACAAATCAAGAAGCAGGTACAGAACAAACAGAAGCACCTGCAGAAGCAGTTGAAGGCGGTATTGGTCTAATCAAAGCATCCGACCCTTCTAAAAACCAACAAATCGCTTTAGATCGTACTGATACGTTAATCGTAGGTATGACTGAGCCACAAGGTTTATTCAACCCTATTTTCGGCCAAACAGTTTACGATCGCTATGTATATGAGATTGTGTTTGACTCTCTAGTTGAATATGGTCTTGACGCTTCTATCGAAAACAGCTTAGCTGATTCTGTAACAGTTTCTGAAGATGGTCTTACTTACACTTACAAAATTAAAGAAGGCGTAACATATTCAGACGGTACTCCAGTAAAAGCTAGTGACTACCTATTCGTAATGAAATTATTACATGACCCTGCTTACGATGGTCCAAGTGATATTCATTCAGCTCACATCGTTGGTGGTCAAGAATACTACGATGGTAAATCTGATACAATCTCTGGTATCAACATCATTAGCGACACTGAGTTCTCTGTAACAGTTTCTGAGTACAACGCTTTAACGCCTATGTCTTTAGGTGGCGTATACTTATTACCTGAGCACTACTATGGTGCGGGTTACAAACACGGTGACCTACAATCTATTAAAGCTCTTTTAGACAAACCGCTTGGTTCTGGTCAATATATCTTAACTGACTACAAACCAGGTCAAGAAGTTGTATTTGTTGCAAACGAAAACTACTTCAAAGGCGCTCCAAAAGTTCCTAACTTAATTTACAAAGTTACTTCTTCTGTAACTGACATTGCAATGCTTCAATCAGGTGAAACTGATATGAACGATTTCACTATTAGTGCAGATAACGTTGAAACTTTAGTAGAGCTTGGTTACCTAGATGTTAACGTACACTTAAACAATGGTTATGGTTATGTTGCATTTAACATGGAAAACCCTAAATTCTCTGACAAAAAAGTTCGTCAAGCTTTAACTTACGGTCTAAACCGTGCAGATGTCGTCGAAGGTATCTATGGTCCTTATGCTGAGGTTATCAACATTCCTCAATCTAAAGAATCTTGGTCTGCTACTACTGAAGGTATCAACACTTACGATTTTGATACTGAAAAAGCAAAAGCATTACTTGATGAAGCTGGTTGGGTAGTTGGTTCTGACGGCATCCGTGAAAAAGATGGCGTGAAATTAGAAATCAACTTCTCTGCAACTGCTGACAACCCAGTTATTGATGCATTAATTCCAATCATGACTCTTAACTACGAAGAGCTAGGTGTTAAATTAATTGCAGAAACTCTTGAGTTCAACGCTATTATGGAGAAAAAAGATCGTGGCGACTATGAAATGTTCTTCGCTGCTTGGGGCTTAACTCCAGATCCAGATAACACAATCTTTATCACTGGTGGTGCACAAAATGACTTCGGTTACTCTAACCCTAGAGTTGATGAGTTAATGGCTGCTGGTAAAAAAGAAATTGATATCGAAAAACGTAAACCGATTTACCATGAAATGTATCAACTTATTAATGACGATGCTCCATTCATCTTCTTATACCAAAGAACAAATGGTACAGCATCTAATGCTCGTGTAGATAACTTAATCTACTCACCATATAAATATTTCTCTGCAAGCTTATATCAAACTACTTTGCAACAATAATAAAGTAATGGATATGCTCAGCCCTTACGGGCTGAGCATATCCACTTATTACAAGCCAGGAGGTTTTTGAATGAAGCAATATATCATTCGTCGGCTGTTGCAAATGATTCCTACGTTGATCGGTATTTCAATTATTATCTTTACTCTATCAGCGATAATTCCAGGGGATTTCATCACAGCACAGGATAATCCGAATATGACAGCAGAAAGGGCTGCTCAGCTAAGAGCTATATACGGCTTAGATAAACCAAATTATGAGCGTTATTTCACTTGGGCTGGTAATATGATTCAAGGTAATTTCGGTGATTCGCTCATGCACAAAAAGCCTGTAACCGATGTTATTGGAACATACGTTTGGAACTCTTTCTTAATTGCCATTTTCTCATTAATTATTAGCTGGACGCTTGCCATATTCGTCGGTATTTTTTCAGCAAAATTTCAATATTCATTGTTCGATAAGCTTGTAACACTACTTGTATTTTTACTTATGTCTTTACCATCATTCTTCATTGGTCTCTTATTAATAAAGGTACTAGCACTTGATTTAGGATGGTTCCCAGTAGGTGGTATGTCTTCAGCAGGTTTCAAAGGAACTACATTCCAATATTACATGGATGTACTAGAGCATAGTATTCTTCCTATTACTGTATTAACAATGCTTTCAATCGGAAGTTTATCTCGTTATTTCCGTACAAGTATGCTAGAGGTTATACGTCAAGATTACATTCGAACTGCACGTGCAAAAGGTCTTAGTGAACGCGTTGTTATTTTCAAACATGCATTCCGTAACGCAATGCTACCTGCAATAACACTACTAGGATTCGAATTACCAGGATTATTTGGCGGTGCAATGATTTTAGAGCAGATTTTCGCTTGGCCAGGTATTGGTAAAGTTTATCTTGGCTCTATTAATATGAGAGATTATCCATTCATGCTTGGATTTACTATTTTCCTAGCAGCTCTTACGTTAATAGGTAATTTTATCGCAGACTTGCTCTATGGCTTAGCAGACCCAAGAATTCGTTTAAAGTAGGAGGAGATTGCATTGTCAGCCGATGTTATGCCTATAAAAAAGAAAGCACAAAATCGATTGAAAGCGGCTGATTCACCTTGGAGAGCGGCATGGAGTCGCTTTTCACGTAATAAGTTTGCTTTAATCGCTTTTATAATCATAGTATTAATGTTTATTATTTGCTTTATTGGTCCAATATTGTCACCGTATTCATTACTAGATTATGACATTAAAATGAAAAACTCACCACCAACTACTACACACTGGTTAGGTACAGATAAGCTTGGCCGTGATATTTTACTACGTGTTATGCTAGCTGGTCGTATTTCACTAATAGTAGGTTTAATCGCTACTGTTATCGCTGTTTTTATCGGTGCTACAATTGGTGCCATTGCAGGTTTTTATGGTAAATGGGTAGATGCATTATTTATGCGTATTGCAGATATCTTCATGGCACTTCCTACATTACCAATTCTAATTATTCTAGGTGTTGTTTTATCCGACTTTAAAGTCGATCCTTCACAACGTATTTATTTCATTATGGCGATTATCGGATTCTTAAACTGGACTTCGATTGCAAGGCTTGTTCGTGGACAAATTTTGTCCTTACGTGAGCAAGAATTTATGCAAGCAACAGTAGCATTAGGTTTAAGAGATAGCCGTAAAGTTTTCCGTCATTTGCTACCTAATACTGTTCCTATTATTATCGTTACAGCGACGCTAAGCGTAGCAGGAGCAATATTAACTGAATCTACATTAAGCTTCTTGGGCGTAGGTGTTGTCCCACCAACTGCTTCTTGGGGTAATATGATTTCAGCAGCAAATAACTTAGTCGATCTAGATAAACGTCCATGGCTATGGATTCCTCCAGGTCTATGTGTATTAATCACAACTGTAGCTATTAATATTATGGGTGATGGATTGCGTGATGCACTAGATCCTAAAGCGAAAAAGAATTAATGAGTAGGCGTCTACTTTACTTCTGTTATAGTTGAAAAGTAGAATTGATTCTATAAAATTAGCCTAATCTTCAAGATGGGGAGATGCATTATGGCAAAAGAAATAGTTGAGTTTCGCAATTTAGAAACTCATTTCGATACACCAGCAGGTACTTTAAAGGCCGTTAATGATGTTAGTTTTAAAATCCGCGAAGGTGAAACGATTTGTATAGTTGGTGAATCTGGCTGTGGTAAAAGTGTTACAGCTATGTCACTGATGGGACTTATTGAAACCCCTCCAGGAAAAATAGTGGGCGGCGAAATATTATTTGAAGGTCAAGACCTTTTAAAACTTAGTAAACGCCAAATGTCTAAAATTCGTGGTAAAGATATTTCTATTATCTTCCAAGAGCCAATGTCTTCACTTAACCCTGTATTGACTATTGGTGAACAAATTTCTGAACCACTTATGAAGCATTTATTACTAGACCGCAAGGAAGCAAAAAAACGTGCCATTGAGCTCATTACGATGGTCGGTATTCCTCGTCCAGAGAAAATTTTTGATTCCTATCCGCATGAGCTTAGTGGTGGGATGAGACAACGTATTATGATTGCTATTGCGCTTAGCTGTGATCCCAAGCTTCTAATTGCCGATGAGCCAACAACGGCACTCGATGTTACGATTCAAGCTCAAATATTAGATTTAATGCGCAATATTAAGAAAACACATAATACTGCTATTATGCTAATTACGCATGATTTAGGTGTAGTTGCTGAGATGGCCGATTATGTTGTTGTTATGTATGCAGGTAAAGTTATTGAAGAAGCCCCTGTTATGGAGCTTTTCAAAAATCCTAAGCATCCATATACTAAAGGTTTATTGAAAGCGAAACCTATCCTTAACCAAACGCAAGAGCGTCTATATTCTATTCCAGGTCAAGTACCTAACCCCGTTGACCTTGAAGACAACTGTCATTTTAGTGATCGTTGTGAGTCTTGTATGGCTATTTGTAAAGAAAAGCCTCCTGTCTTAAAAGAATATGGTGAAGAGCATAAAGCAGCTTGCTGGTTATATGAGAAAGTGGGGGAAGCACGTTGAGTGAACAACCGTTAATTCAAGTCGAAAACATAAAAAAATACTTCCCTATCACTGGTGGCGTATTTTCACGTACGGTAGGTCACGTTAAAGCAGTCGATGATGTATCGTTTACAATTAATAAAGGTGAATCACTTGGTCTTGTTGGTGAATCAGGCTGCGGTAAAAGTACGATTGGTCGTACGATTTTACGTATTCTTGAAAAAACTGAAGGCACTATTAAGTTCAATGGTGTTGACCTGCACTCTTTATCTAAAGAAGAGATGCGTAGATTCCGTACTAAGCTGCAGATTGTATTCCAAGATCCTTTTAGCTCACTAAATCCACGTCTAAAGGTTGGATATGCTATTGGTGAAGCATTAATGGACCATGGAGTAAAAGATCCTGCAGAAATTAAAAAACGTGTGCTTGAGGTCATGAAAATTTGTGGCTTAGCAGAATACCAATATGACCGTTTCCCACATGAATTCTCAGGTGGTCAAAGACAACGTATCGGTATTGCTCGTGCTCTTATTATGAACCCTGAGTTTATCGTATTAGACGAGCCTGTATCTGCATTAGACGTATCTATTCAAGCTCAAATCGTAAATCTATTAAGTGATTTACAGCGTGATAAACAATTAACCTACTTATTTATTTCTCACGATTTAAGTGTTGTTCAGCATTTATGTAATCGTGTAGGTGTTATGTATTTGGGTTCTCTTGTAGAGCTGGCTAGTAAGGAAGCACTATTTGAAAATCCTTTACACCCTTATACAAAAGCGTTAATGTCTGCTATTCCGATTCCAGACCCAACACTAAAAAAAGAACGTATTGTATTGCAAGGTGATATTCCAAGCCCTGCAAATCCACCACAAGGCTGTAAGTTCCATACACGTTGTCCAATGGCAACTGATATTTGTAAGCAACAAAAGCCTGAATTCCGTAATGTAGGTGACAATCATTTTGTCGCTTGTCATCTTGTTTAATAGCACTAATATTTCGCATCATTAACTTATTATATTAATGAATAATGCTAATATTACAATTATTCAGCCTTAGCCATCGCATAGCGATGGCTAAGGCTGTTTTTAGAGGCAAATAATTGTATAAACTCAATCACATTTTTAAGCTATAATAAAGTGCATACAGACCTTAATAAAGGAGTATTCTATGAATCCAACACTATCTATTAGAATAGCAACCGAGCAAGATGCACAGTCACTACTCACTATTTATTCATCCTATGTGCAAGACACAGCGATAACCTTTGAATATGATATTCCCTCTCTTGAGGAATTTAAAAATCGTATTAAGCTAACCTTACAGCGGTATCCTTATTTAGTTATATTAAAAGACGGTGAAATTTGCGGATATGCTTATGCCTCTACATTTAAACCACGTGCCGCGTACGACCGTGCCGTTGAAACGACGATTTACTTGGCTCCACACTGTAAAGGTGGTGGTTTAGGCAGACAGCTTTATATGGCTTTAGAAGCCGTTTTAAAGCATCAAAACATTATCAACCTAAACGCCTGCATAACAGCAGCTGCTCCGCCTTATGTCGATAATACTAGCGAGTTGTTTCACGCAAAGCTAGGCTATACTAAAGTGGCTCATTTTACGAAATGTGGCTATAAATTTAATGCTTGGTATGACGTCATTTGGATGGAGAAGTTTATTGCTGAGCATGTAGCGCATCCCGCTCCTTTTATAGCTTTATCCGATATTGATGCTTCTACTATTAACGCGATTTTAAAAGCATCCGTATAATAAAACGCCTTATTAGTTTAGGCATAGTCTAACTTAGCCATTACTAATAAGGCGTTTTAATTTGAACACTATCTCACATATAAACCAGCTATTTGTGCAGCTTGATTGTACGTTATCGTGAACACACGATTTTCCTTGCTAAACTCAGCTACAGTTACGACGATATAATAACCATCCTTCTCCTGTACGGCACTTTTCTTTGTTGCTTCAAATTCTCCTGCAGCATCAATATAAGAGGTAACCTGCTCCATTTGTTCCTTAGATAATTGAGCCTTCATCGTCTCATCAAACTGTTCAAAAACCGAATCCAACTCATTTTCAATGAGTAATTGGATAGCCTCTTGTGCTTTATTACTATATAAAATAGTAGTTTCGGCATCAAGTTTATTCCCACAGCCTACTAAAGTCAGTATTAAGCTTATACTAAATAGTAGTGTTATTAAGCGTTTTGTCATCTTCTTTATACCTCCTTGTAAAATAAATGGTAAGCCAAACTAGTAATGCTGTAAGTACAGCTAGTACGATCATCGTTAACGCTATCTGACCACGTGTTGCAATTACGGTAATCATAAGGTTAATTAATCCGTGTAGTGCTATAGCTAAAATATAAAGATTTATTTTTTTCTGCTTTACACTAAATAAAACGATAACGGATAAGCAAATATGTATTACCATCGCTAAAAAGCGTTCTGTTGCACTTAAATATAGTGTTATCGAATGTACTGGATTCATCATGGCAATATGCGGTAAAAGTGGAATACCAGCGAGCAATACTGCTTCTATTCCCCCATGTCCTAATCCAAAAAAGATTGCTTTTTTTACTGTTCTTTTTTTCATAAGGTAACGAATAGCAAGATAGCGTGCTGTCTCCTCAAATATGCCTGCTGAAAATGAAAGTAAGGCTAGCATAAGTATCGTTTGAGTTGCTTGCATCATATAAAAACTAGGATTGTTAGTTGATATATAGTTTATTAAGGGTATGCGGATGAGAATTTGTGAAACTGTAAAGGCTGCTATTCCTAATAAAAAGGGATAACCTTCTCTTTTTATTAATGCACAAACCAATGCAGCACAAGGAATAACAAAAATAACGAAAATAGTCACTATTACACTCATCCTATACCTCCAAAAATATATGAGAAACACTTAGTAATTGGTTACTATAATACCATATTTTTCTTATTAACTCTATTTATTTGAATAGCGTTGTTGGTGATGCTTCCTTAACTATTATTAAGCTATCATAAGCATTCTGTGGTACCATCTCAATTGTAAAAAACATCTTTGACCAGCTATACCATGTTCCAAACGTATCACCAATATTTATCATATGATGCTTGTCCGCTATTAACTGCTTTAGAGGTGAATCTGCTTCTATTTTGGAAAAATCAACGTAGAATTGATTTTCCTCCTTTTGATTAAATACCTTAACTAATTTATTTTTGTTCCTTACCGTGTAAGTTTGACGTTCTGCAGATTCTCCTTTTCGTGCTAGAAACTTACTCTTAATACTATCAGTTCCAATGGCAAAATAACGATCACCATAACGCTCTGCTATATATTCCCCCATAGCCTTATAACCTGATAAATTGGCGGACGTTTTTTCTATATGACCATTATGAGCCGATAATAGCACCTTATCTCTCCCCTGCTTTTCCTCCTGCTCGATAATCCACTCTAAATTTTCAACCATATATTGGTCTCGTAAGTGTGCATAGGTGGAAGAATTTAGAGATAAAGTCGCACGTTGCTCTATAAGCCTCACATATTGATTAGCATAGCTATAATCTAGCTCTGAAGCAGATTGAATATAGCTAGCTCCATTACCCGTTAAATCTTGCCTTATTTGTCCCATCAATGTTAATAGAGCCTCTAGCTCGCTCTTTGTTAATGAATGCATCGTTTCATTACTCACATGAGCTAGCCTTGTCGCATAGGTTTTTGCTGCTTCTGGATTAACAAGCTTAAAGAAATCAAGCAGGCCTTGTTTATTGTAGTCATAACGCTGCATATCATTGCCATAAAAATAGATTTTTGCCTTATCCGCAGCTGTTTGATTATACTGATACATCCATTCAACAAAGCTTATCATTTCCTCAGTTTTGTATAAACCATAATCTAGTGCGAGCAGGGCTTCCTTTGCTGTTCCTGTTCCATGATGAATATAAGCATTTATTTGCTCTGCTCCTCCAAAATCTGCCTCTAGCACAAATGTATATACGCTTTCTTGCTTTATTAACTGCTCAAATAATACCTTCTTTAATAGCTGGAATTCCTTATTACCATGCGTCGCTTCACCAATCCCAATGATTTTCACATCATCGGGTAGATTTATCTCCTGTAATGAAGTAGTAACTGAATTAATCTGATCTACAGAAATAGAACGATTGCCACATCCTAATAACAATAATATTGAGATGAGCACAAACAGAACTAACGTCATACACCTAAGCTTTTTCATATTGTATGTCTCCTATTCAAATTCATTAATGCTATAAACGATTATCTGTATATACTGTATATACTTAGTATATACAGTATATACAGCTGGTGTATTGCTGTCAACTAAATTTTGGATATTTTCTAAAATACGGTACAAAAAAAAGCGATTGTAAAGGACTTAAGTTATTGTCCTTTACAATCGCTTTTTTATTTATTATAGAAGTGATTTATGAATTTTCATAACTGCTTTCTTTATTTGCTTACGTTCACTACCTAATCCAGGCAAATGAATATCAGATGGATAATATATAGCGTAGAGTTTTTCACCTAGTACTATTTTTTGCTTTTGCTCAGTTAAGCTATATAAAGCATAATCATCCTCTACATTAGTTTTAAAGGGGATATAGTCTAACTGATGAGCCTCCCAAAATTGAATCTCGTCTCCCTCAATTACGGTATGAATGTCAATATACATGTCATGCTTTTCTGCAAGTAAATGCTCATAATCAGCTTTTAACTCAACCTGAGAAATAATCGCAAAGAGCTTATCATCTTGAATCTCAATTTTACCTGGTTCAGGATTAGCCTCTACAATGCGTTTAAGCTTTTCTAGTGCAGCAGCCATAACAGGATGTTTCATATTACTTTCTTTAGCTAAACTATTAAACGAACCAAGTTCCATAGCTAACGCATCCTTTTATAATAGTATTAAAGTAGTTTATCTATAACAGCTTCAGCTGAGTTCTCTTTATTGACAATCGACTGCTCATACGTACGTTT